>JACCDK010475015.1_pt1 | contig 15973 bp, 14 predicted proteins | sample 7445871 | NCBI WGS metagenome assembly JACCDK01 (sample SAMN15323436, study PRJNA562643) | freshwater metagenome | isolation source: river surface water | place: USA:Blue River Watershed | collected 2017-08-15 | reverse complement strand
TTCTCGGGGGACGTCAGTCGCAGACCGATCGAAACCGTAAGGGACCGTAAATTATTGGTCCAGAGGCGACTGGTTTCGAACCAACTCTCTCAACAACTGGGTACTGCTGAGGATCAGTGAGTACCGATTCGGGTGATTGTCCACTTTTCCATAGCCCCGCGTACGGGGACTTGGCTTATTCCCCAAACAGCGCCTGAATGCTTCATCCCCACTCAGCAGACTGACGTCTTGGCAAAAAAGATGGCATTCCGATACGAATTCGCACGATCGTATGAGCGATTGCGCCGTAGCTGCGCTACGCTTCGCCCATGGACACTTAATCCCCGCTTTCCTACGCCGCCAGGGCAATCTGCGTCGTCTGACGCTGGAGAACTTGTCTGCCAAGGTGGGCCTCAATGGCCACTGAGGCCGCAGCATTTGTCGGAGATTGAGCGCGGCAAGCGCGATCCGCGTTTGTCTTCCATCGAGCGCATGGCGGAGGCGATGGGGATGACCGTCCTGATCGTGCCGGAGGCCATGGCGCCCTGCAGGAGTAGCTCTAAGGCGCTCCCAATTCACCGGCCCACTGGTATCAGGCAGCGCTGATTGCGTTTCGGGAGGGGGACTATGTAGCGACCTGCACCTACCTGCGGCGGGGCATTGCCGCCAACCCCTTCATCGCAAAGGGGCTGACCGAGCGCACGGTGCTGACTGAGCACCTTTACTGGCACGACAGCAACGTGTACGGCCCGGAGTGGGCTGTCGACTACCTGGAATCTGCCGCCTGCGACTGGACAGCAGAGGAAATCGACTTTGTGGACTGGGTGTTCAACGCCGCGCCCGTGCTCAAGGAGCGGTCAGCATGGATGGCGTTGTACTAAGGGCTGACCTATGCGTGGGACCCCGAGCTACGCGCTCCGTATGCTCAGAAGTCGATGGTGTCCATCGACCGGATCACCGACACCCTGTCCAATAAGATGGTGCGCAAGGTCAAAAACCGGTGGGGTAGTGACATTTGGCCGTGGGATCGTAGACTTCCCTAAACCGTAGACAACCTGAAAATAGAGACTTCCGCTGTTTTGAAGGAAAGAGCGATGAGGAAGTCGAAATTTACGGAAAGCCAAATATTGTCGATCCTGGGCGAAGGTAAAGCAGGCTTGGCTGTTGCTGAGGTGTGCCGCAAACACGGCATCAGTACGGCGACCTACTACCAATGGAAGAGCAAATACGCTGGCATGTCCGCCAATGAGCTCAAGCGGGTCAAGGAGCTGGAAGCCGAGAACAGTCGTCTCAAACGGATGTATGCGGATCTGGCTTTGGAGAACGCTGCCATCAAGGATGTGTTGTCGCGAAAGTTGTAACGCCGACAGCCAAGCGTTGTGCAGTGGAGTGCATGGTGTCTGAGCACTGCATCTCTCGCAGCAAAGCTTGTCAGATCGTGGGGTTCTCGCGGTCGGCGTTGTACAAACCCACGGTGGATTGGGCGGCCAAGGATGCGCCAGTGATTGCCGCACTCAATGAGATGGTGAGTAAGCGCAGTCGCTGGGGCTTTTGGAAATGCTTTCATCGACTCAGGGCAGATGGACATGAATGGAACCACAAGAAGGTTCATCGCGTGTACTGCGCAATGAAGCTCAATCTGCAACGCAAAGCCAAGAAGCGGGTGATCACGCGAGAGCGCCAGCCTTTGGGCACTGCGATGGAACTCAACAACATCTGGGCTCTCGACTTCATGCGAGACACGATGTACGACGGCAAGCCGTTTAGAACGCTCAATGTGATTGATGAGGGTAACCGTGAAGCCTTGCGAATTGAATGTGGGACATCCATACCATCAGGACGGTTGGTTCGGGTGATGGATCAGCTCATTGAGGTCTACGGCAAGCCACAAGCCATACGGATGGACAATGGGCCGGAAATGACATCACAGGGTTTTACAGACTGGGCTGAGCGGCACGGTGTAAAGCTGTTGTTTATACAGCCTGGCAAGCCCAACCAGAATGCGTTCATTGAACGATTTAACAAGAATTTCCGCGTGGAAGTTCTGGATGCCAACTTGTTCAACTCCATCTCGGAGGTGCAGATGGTCGCTGACGAGTGGTTGATGGACTACAACGAATATCGACCACACGAGTCCCTGGGGGATGTGCCGCCTGCGGCATTCCTGCCGAGGGTGTTTGAACGGAATGTCTCTAGTTTCAAACTGTCCACTTGACAGGGAAGTCTACGGATTTGCTTTAGGCTCGAGCTTCTTGCCAAGCAGCAACTCAAAGTAAGCCTGCCCAATCGCATTCCAGGTGTAGCGGTCCTGCGCGATTCGGCGCATTTCGGCACCAATAAACGATGACTGGTCTGTGTCGAGCGTTACTAAGCTTCGAAGAAGCGACTCAGCGTCTATAAAGAAGATGGCGCTGTCTTCTGTGGTGTAGCGATTGAAGATGCAGTCGTAAGCAAGTATAGGCAAGCCAAAGTGCATCATCTCCACCAGAGAGGGGTTAGTACCGCCGGCTGAATGTCCATGAACATATACTGCTGCATTCCCACGCAATGTACGCAGCACGCCCACATCGTAGATCGGGTCAAGCAAGTACAGATGCGCGTAGTCGGCATAGCGCTGTCGCAACTCACGCCCAAAAGCACTGTTGTTCCAATTGCCCACAAAAACCAACGGCATTGCAGCGTTTGAAGCAAAAGCTCCTAGGATCATAGCCACATTGTTTTCGGGCTCGATTCGGCAGAGCGCTATTCCATAGCGCTGTGGGAGGGCAAGCCCATCATAAGACTTGCTAGGTGACTGCAAGGCATGGTCGCCGCCGTAGGCGATTACATGAGCATTGCGCCCATAACTCTGCTTGATATGCTCAGCTATGCCAGCATTGTCTGCAACAACCTCATGCGAATACCGAACAGCCATACGCTCAGAAAGTCGCAAGAACCAGCGGGCGGCCCCCATCCATTTCTTACGCTTCCATTCTACGCCATCGACATTGGTTACGATGCGGGCCCGAGAGAACAGGCGAATCAGTGGCAACGAAATTGCCCCCGACACTCCCAACAACAGAATGACATCACTGCGGTGCCAAACAGCTGAGAATAATGAAACGATGTCAAAGCCAATACTGGAAACGCCGTTTGCGTTCAATCTGATATAACGGAGCACCGCACCTAGGTAATTAGCCGGCCTGTCTGGATAGTTACTGGCGCTGCAATAAACTGTTAGTTTCCCTTCTAGTGAGTGGACGTGATGAAAACGGACCAGGTTTTCAGCAAGAGTCTCAAACCCACCATAGTTCGCAGGCAGGCCAACAGTCCCGAGAATTGATATTTTCAAATTTATACCTCGAATACCCCAAATATTAAAACGGTTCAGCCCGATTGCCTTGAGGCTCACCCCTACCCGGACTTTCGGCGTCGTGCCCTGGGGCTACAGGCCTCGCTGAACATTGGGCAAGCTGGCAAAGCAGAATTCGTAGAAGTAGAGCAGTTCGATCTCGCTCTGCCGCGCATTCTGTTGCATTTTGCTAAGGTTCTCCCCTGCACTCTGAAAGTGCGGTTCGACCCGTTTTTATTAAGATGTCATTCCTGATTTATTCATTCCAAGCCATCCGCAACCGGTGAGCAGGAACGTAAGGACAGCAGCGCAAAGGGTGGCACAGATCGCACATGTGGACGATGCGGCTACGGCTGGAATCCTCGGTGGCGGGGCGGGCAAACATTGGTGAACTCCCAGAAATCAGCGCAAAAGCGAGTCAGTTCGGAAGTAGCAATGCCAGTAACTGTCGATAATATTCAATTAAATCAATTTCTTATTGATATTTCGTTGGCGAAAAACGGGAAGAGAAAACCACCATCCGCTATCTTTTCTCTGAAAATCACTCGAAAGAAATGCAAACGCCAAATAACAAATTGGATGATTGCTTAATCCAGAAAGAAAAATTATAAACAAAAATGCAATGAATAAGTATTTCAATCTTTTCTCAATCGCGAAATACATAAGTAGAATGGGCAGAAAAAGGAAAAATGAAAAGAATCCATACTCCACTACTCTTGCAATTAAAATTGATTCTGGAGCAGAAGAGGGGTCTCCACTCATCAAAACTGCAGCAACTACACTACCACTTCCCAACATTTTGGTGTAATAAGGACTGCTTATTTCACTCATAATAGAGATCGAATTGAATCGATCCATAATTGAAGCAGCGTGGAAGGTAATGATTGATGGCTCTGAATTTGATATAATTTCACCAAGCAAAAACGGGAAAGTAGTTAGGGCGATTATCAGCAAAAATGCAGCTAATATATGCTTATTTTTAAGAGCAAGAAAATAGAGAGCCAATGGAATCACTTTAGATACCGTTAACATTGAGACAAATAAAATTATGATCTTAATTTTTGCTTTCACAGAATGAATGTTTATCAAAAATACCAAAAAAGTTGCGAGAATTGAAGCGGAATAAAATGGAGCAGTCAATCGTACTCCAAAAATACCCCCTTCAACATTTGACTCTACTCCCTTCGCTGCGAAGTATTCAGAAGTTCGAAAAAGGAATTCATCATATTCGCCAAACCCCAATATCTGGAATGCCAACTGAAAAGCAGACAAGCAAATAATAATTAATGAAAAAAATTTAAATGATACCCAATTTACTCGAAAAGAGCTACCCCTCAATATATAAAATACGAATACAATTAAAAATAAGTCACGTAAACCGTATAAAAATATTAAAGGAATGAATTGATCCCCGGCGAAGATTGGCGAAACTCCAAACAGAATTCCCGAGCCCAACAGAAAAATACTAATCAAGTCAGCCCTTTTTATTATTAGAATAAACAGTGTTAATATCCAGCTATCGCGGATTGCAAGAATTGGAAGGGAGAGGCCGCCCCCAAGATGGGCAATTAATATATTACTAATAAGGAATACATAACTAACTTGGTAAAAAAGAATCTTCTCGAGAACTATTGTTTTTGAATTAGCATGAATCATATTAAAGAGTTTTATAATAGCTACATTCCTGAAATTGAGGTATTTACTTTGTTATAAATTTCTGATAAAGCATTGCACTAGTCAATATTTTTGGTATCGCATAAGAAGCGCTAACGGTTAGGATGAAAAATTCACGGAAATTTACTCCTACCATGAACAAAATTGAAGCAGAGATAAGTACTGAGGCAATCGCTGCAGTAGCATTAATATTCTGATTTCCAGTCATCATGCTTAAATAACCAATAGGACCGAATGATACATTAAGCATGACCCCAATCCAAATCCACCAAAACTCTCTGCTACCAAGATTCAGACCCAGAAACATTGGCTCTAAATACTTAACTACATACAGCAATGCAGAAATGATCACTCCGGCCACTATTGAGGCAATAGTCAAATCTAGGTATTTTTTTATTAAAATCCGAATTTCACCACTCGAATGTAGTTTGGCGAACAAGGGAGCTGCATAAAAATTAATTATAGCAACAACGCCAAGTGCAGAGTGGCATAACTTCAGTGTTAATGTGAGCTGAGTAATATCTGTTGGCGAAAGTTGGAGAGCAGCTATATATAGAATTCCATGAGGAAAATATGACGGCCCTATGCTTCCGATTGCGTAAGGAATAATTTCCCTTATTGTGATATGCTTATATTTAGTATGAAAATTTCTATTTGTCCGAATTTTGGCAACAAAAAAATTATCCAGTATAGCAAACAAAAGACCTAAAGTTAGCGATAGGCAATAGAAAGTCAACAATTCATCAAGTTCGTTCTTTGGGAAAACAACAACAAAGAACACGAACAAGGAACTATGGATTATATTTGCATGCAATATTGCTCTCGAATAGTAGAGTTTACCATGAAATTTGGCGCAAACCATCGAGTTCAAAGACAATACTGAGCCAGAGATTGCAGCAAGAGTAGTTGATAAAGGTGAGAATGCAACATTTTTATATAACAGCGAACCTAATATTTGAATTCCTACAAACACAGATATAGCCACAGTTATATATAATAAATATTTATTTTTTACCTCGCCATTATTATCTTCTGCATAGTTCTTGAGAAAGTAATCGTCCAATCCGTATTTCAATACAATCGAACAAAATATTGCCAATGCCTGATAACTAAAAAAAATTCCTGCTACTTGGTGATCTACTAGCTTAGCGACAATGAATGGAGGAAAAAACTGAACCAAAAGGCCAAGACCTCTTAATCCAAAGACGGATATCATTGAATTAACTTTCTAATGGTATAATATGCAATATCTGTCAATTTTCCCGGCATGTGGTTTTGAGGAAGAATTTTCACCGGCACTAGATCCTTATCCTTATGCTTTTCATTCACTGAAAATTGTTTTATCGCTTCAATGAGCTGCTCTTCGTTATCGATAATAAGTTTATAAATGTCGGTTAATTTGTAATAAAGACTTCGATTTACTTGCGTGTATCTCTTAAAATCCGGACAATAACAAATCGCTGGTCGATCCAGATAACTGAAGTCGTAAATAACTCCAGAGTAATCCCCAATAAATAAATCCGTAATCGAGAGCAGCTCAAGTGTACTTGCGTGCCCATTGTTTACTTTTACAAATTGCAAATCTTTTAATCGCCTGATATGTTCTCTGTCATAATGATGTGGACTTACAATAAATTCGATTTTTCTTCTTAGATTTGAATTTAATTTTAATGCCAAATCAATTTTAAGCAGCGCTACCGTAATTACATCTGCTGTTCTTCCTTCATCTCGATGAGTTGGGAGATATGAGACAACTACTTTATCTTTTGAGACTTTGAAACGCTCTTTAATTTCGTTTTCTTTATTTTTGCTAATGACAAGTTCGTCGCATCTAGCCATAGGAACCCTAATCAGCCTATGTAAACTTATATTGTATTGTTTCGATATAACTTCATCGAAAAATTTTCCCGCACTGCCTACATAACTATAATTATCAACACTACGATCACGAACATATTTTCTTACTTTTTGAAATTTGCTGTACTTTTCGTATGCATCCCCTTTAATAGGCATGCCATGGCATAATTGTATATAATTTGCTTTTGGCGTTAGGCAAAATGCCGCAAAGTCTCTTGAACTCACACTGCTAATGAAGTTTTTTGCAGTTATTTGATACCAAATGCCCATCAGAGAGTATGCGTATACACACCTATTCTCTTTACTTAACTCAATGTACTCCGCTTCTGTTTTTGTTATCCACAACGATTCGTATGCTTGATCCACACTAAATTTTTTGTATATGAAATATGGGCTATCGACATGACTCCTGCCAAACCATTCACCAAAGCATATTCTTTTTGACTTTTTTGGAATTAAATAGCTAATTATATATATTATCGGCGAGAGCGCTATGAAAATAATTTTTAAATTTATATTGCCAAGTTTTTTCCAAATCATTTTTATTTCATATTCTCGTATAAAGTTTCAAAACCCATTCCTTATAGTGCTTCGGATTGCACACGAACTTGACCGGATTTATTTCCATACAATTCATAAACTTTGAAGTGCGCCATTATTCAAGAAGTTATCATTACGCCTCAATATTCATCTAATTGCATACCATTTTGCCGTGCGCTGAATCGCTTCATCCAACTTCATTGGTGCGGCAATATCAAGATAACTCCGTGCCTTTCTACAATCCGGCACATAGAGTGAAGGGGTAACGTCGTGCTGGGAATGCCCTTTGATTTTAATCCGTGACTTTGAAGCAAGTACGCCGCAGACACGCTCCGCCAAGTTTGCAATCGATATAGACTCCATTGAGCCAACGTTATAGGCTTCACCTGAAGATCCTTTTAAAAGTATTGCCCAGATCCACGCTGCCATGTCAGCCGCGTACAAATAACTACGATATGGAGTTCCGTCACCTTGTATAACAATATCTTCACCATAGATCGCTGCCCGAATGAAATTACCAATCGCAAATTGCTTATCTAGCGCTATATGAGGCCCAACTAGCGCAAAAACACGTGCTATTTTTACTTCTAATTGATTTGAGGCTGCCTGTGCTGTTAGCCATTCGGCCACACGTTTGCCCTCGCCGTAAGCGGATCCAGCCAACAATGGATTTGGCCCACCTAGGTACGTTTCAGGCACATGGGTCATGCCCAATGGTAAAGGACCATAAATTGCGCCAGAGCTTACAAGCAGCAGCCGTCTTGCCTTACACCGGTGTACTAGCTCGAGTACACGTTTTGTTCCTTCAACACACGTTGAAAAGACGTCGTAAGATGAAGCTTGCGCAATAACGTCAGTAGCAGCATGGATTGCGGTATCAAAGCACTCTACGTCAAGTGAAAAATTTCGCACATCTCCAACTACCCATTTCACACGCCCTCTGACTGAAGGCCACTCCCTGAGTAACGACTCTGGGTCACGGCTCAATACAGTAATCTGACAGGACAATCGCAACTTTACATTGGCATCTATCAGAGTTGCTAACAACCATTTTCCGACGAATCCAGTGCCCCCTGTGATGAAGATGCGTTGCCCAGTCAACTCTCGCCAAGTCTCTAGTCCAAGGATTTCGTGACATCTATTAAGATCATTTGTAGAGATATTGAATGGAAGGCTGTCAGCATGCATGTTTTTTTATTTTACAGGGACTTGAGCTGTGTTGGTTTGCGATTCAATAAAGGAGATGATACGGTTTCGCACGTTTTTAGCATCTAACCCATGCTCTTTCAGCAGGTATGAATACGTGCCGCAATGCTCCGAAAACCTGTCCTCAACCCCGATACGAAGTACCCTAGTAGGCTGAAGTTCGCTGGTAATCTCAGTGACGGCAGCGCCTAGCCCACCAAATATCGAGTGTTCTTCCAAAGTTACAAGACTGCTCGATTCCAGCGCAGCTTCACATACGCCCTCCGCCCCGAGCGGTTTGAGTATAGGAGCGCTCCACACCGTAAGACTTAGCTCCTTTCCAATGTTTATAGCTGTATGTACCATTGAGCCAGTGGCAATCAATCCGGCGCTTTCATTACTTCCGTTGTTAACTTTCAGAAGACGCCCTGGCTGCAAAGTCTGAATTGGGCCTTCATGAACTTCGCCTAGATCAGACTTACTCATTCTCAAATAGACTGACCTCTTTGTTTCATACGCATACTCCATGCAAGCCTTCATTTCAAATCGGTCGGCTGGTGACAGAATTTCTAAACCAGGGATAGCTCGTGTACAGGCAATATCTTCAGTTGACTGATGGCTAGTGCCAAGATGGCTGTACACGAAGCCGGCGCCATCGCCCAACAGGACGACAGGGAGATTGTCGTGGGCGATGTCAAGCTTGATCTGCTCGACGGTGCGGATCGGAATGAAGGCGGCCAGCCCGTAAACGAACGGGCGGAAGCCTACTCGCGCCAAGCCAGCGGCCATTCCGACCATGTTTTGTTCGGCGATACCCGCGTTGATGTACTGATCCGGGCAGCGTTTGCGGAATTCATCGAAAAGAGCGTAGCCATGGTCACCAGTTAGCAGCAAAACCTTGGGATCTGCGAGGGCCAGCCGAACCAGCGTGTTGGAAAAGGCGTCTCTCACTTGGAGCCTCCAGAAAGACCGAGCGCACCGACTGCTTCGGCGAAGGTCTGTGCATTAAGGCGGGTGTAATGCCAGCGGTTGTCTGACTCCATGAAGGGCACGCCTTTGCCCTTGACAGTGCGCGCGATCAGCGCCTTGGGTTTGCCTGCACCAGTGTCCCAGAGCAGATGGATGGCGGCGTCGACCGCCGCTTCGTCATGCCCATCGACGTCCAGCGTTTCGAAGCCAAAGCTGGCAAACTTCGCGGACAGGTCGCCGAGTGCTAGTACCTCATCTGTCGTGCCCATTGCCTGGAATCCGTTTTTGTCGACAATCAGCATCAGGTTATCCATCCGGTGGTGGGCAGCTACTAGTGCGCCTTCCCAGATCGGACCCTCGTTGAGTTCGCCATCCCCGACGATTGCAAATACCTTCTGATTTGCGCCCTTGAGCTGCAGTCCCAGCGCGATCCCGACCCCAACCGAGAAGCCGTGGCCGAGGGATCCCGAGGTCACTTCAAGGCCAGCGATGCGCGAATCGGACAAGCCCTTCAGCTCGCTGCCGTCAGCAAAGTAATTCTTGATATGTGAGTCGCTCAGCCAGCCCAGCTCATGCATGCAAGCGTACTGGGCCATGACGCCATGGCCCTTGCTCAGAACCAGATAATCGCGACCCTCAGCGCGCGGATCGTTCCCTGGATAACTCAGATGGTTGCGGTACAGAACTGCGACCAGTTCGATAATAGAGAAGGCGCATCCGATATGCACGGTTGATCCGGCATAGGCCATTTCAAGCACGGTGCGTCGGAGACGCGCCGGTGTGAACCGCGTATCAGTAACAGCGCTGGCGGTGGGGGTCGCGAGGGCAACCATCAGAAATTGACTCCGAAGAACTCTTCCAGCTTTTCCGCGATGTAGTCCAGTTGCGGCTCGCCCAGCCCAGGGAAGGTACCTAGCCAGAAGGTCTGGTTCATCACGACATCGGTGTTGGTCAGCTCACCGCTGACACGAAACTTCCGTCCCGTCATGTAAGGTTGCTTGGTCAGGTTGCCGGCAAACAGCAGGCGCGTGCCGATCTTGTTCTGTTCCAGGTAGTTGATTAGATCGGTCCGCTTGACGCCGCTGCTTTCTTTGAGAACCAGCGGAAAACCGAACCAGGATGGCTCGGAATTCGATGTGGCTTCAGGCAGGTGCAGGAACTGTTCGACGCTCGCCAAGCGGTTCTTGAGGTAGCTGAAATTGGCACGACGCTTGGCTATGAACTCGTCCACACGGTCCATTTGCGCCAGCGCGCAGGAGGCCTGCATGTCGGTGATCTTTAAGTTGTAACCCAGATGACTGTAGGTGTACTTGTGGTCGTAGCCATCAGGCAGTTCTCCGCCCAGCTCCTTCTTGGTCCAGCAAAAGCGTTTGTCACAGGTGTTGTCCTTGCCTGGCGGGCAGTAGCAGTCTCGACCCCAGTCCCGAAAGGACTCGGCAATTAACTTCAATTCGGCATTGTTGGTGAACACAGCGCCACCTTCACCCATGGTGATGTGGTGAGCCGGATAGAAGCTCAACGTGGCGATGTCACCGAAAGTTCCAACCAACTGGCCTTTGTAGGTGGCACCCAGCGCATCGCAGCAGTCTTCCACCAGCCACAAGTTGTACTTTTTGCACAGCGCGATGACCACGTCCAGGTTGAACGGGTTGCCCAGGCTGTGGGCGAGCATGATGGCCTTGGTTTTAGGGGTGATGGCGGCCTCGATCTTTGAGGCATCAATGTTGTGTGTGGTCAAGTCGACGTCTACGAACACCGGCACGGCGCCGAACTGCAGGATCGGGTTCACGGTTGTCGGGAAGCCGGCAGCGACGCCAATTACTTCGTCGCCCTGCTTGATGGCGCGGTCGCCCAGCTTGGGGCTGGTCAGCGTGGTGAATGCCACCAGGTTAGCCGATGAACCCGAGTTCACTGTGATCAGGTACTTCACGCCAAGGAATTCAGCCAGGCGCTCCTCAAACATCGCGTTGAAGCGGCCAGTGGTCAGCCAGCCGTCCAGAGAGGCGTCGACCATCAGTTGCAGCTCCTTCGCGCCGATGACCTTGCCGGAGACCGGTACCGCGCTCTGCCCCGGCACGAATGCTTCGGGTGCATATGCAATGTCAGCGTATTGCTGGACCAGTTCACTGATCTGACTTCGAAGCTTATCGAGCTGCGGTTGAAAATGAATAGTTTTCGAATTCATATTGAAGATCCATATTGGTTAATCTGATTGAGGCAGATGGAGCGCATATCCTGTCCTTTACGCCAAGCTTGATGCCATTCAGTGATTTGCTTAAGAGCGACTTCCAACGACCAGCGCGGAGTCCAGTGAAGACGCTGCCGAGCTTTGGAAATATCCAGCTTCAAAAGACTGGCTTCATGAGGATGATCGCCAGGCTGTAAGGTCCAAGACGCACCACCACCCCAGTGTTCACAAAGATGCTCAACAATCCACTGCACTGGGCGCGCATCCTCGTCCCGCGGGCCAAAGTTCCAACCCTCTGCGTCGAGTTGTCCATGCAAATACAAACTTTCTGCCAATAGCAGATAGCCCGACAGTGGCTCCAGCACATGCTGCCACGGCCGAATTGCGTGCGGATTTCGGATCAGCATAGATTCACGCTTTTCTAGAGCACGCAGTGTGTCGGGAACAAGTCGATCAAGAGCCCAATCGCCGCCACCAATCACGTTGCCCGCACGTGCTGTTGCCATTGCGATGCCAGCTTCTTTTAGGAAAGACTTGCGATAGGCAGAACTGACCAGTTCTGCGCAGCCCTTGCTGTTGGAATAAGGGTCGTGACCACCCATGGGCTCATCTTCACGATAACCCCAAACCCATTCACGGTTTTCATAGCACTTATCCGTGGTGATAATGACAATGGCCTTAACCGAGCCGGCCCGTCGAGCAGCCTCAAGTACATGGACCGTGCCCATGACATTCGTCGCGTACGTCTCGACAGGCTGACTGTAAGAAAGACGCACCAGCGGCTGTGCCGCCATGTGGATCACGATTTCCGGCTGAAATTCGTCCATTTGGGCCTTCACAGCCTCAAAGTTACGGATATCAACAATATGATGTTGCATCCCTTCGGCGACACGGGCAACAGCAAACAAGGCTGGCTTAGTTGGCGGCTCTAATGCAATTCCGCGCAGCGTGGCTCCCATGGATTGCAACCAAAGGCTCAACCAGCTACCTTTAAAGCCGGTGTGTCCGGTCATCAAGACGCGCTTGCCACGCCAGAAGTCAGGGTTTATTTTTTTCAGCACGAGATTCAATCCCATTTTTTCCAAGGAGCTGCGCCACTCGCCCACAGCTTTTCAAGGGTGTTTTTATCATGCAGGGTATCCATGGGTTGCCAAAATCCATAGTGCGGATGCGCCATCAGTTCGCCGTCTTTGGCCAGTTGCATCAGCGGTTCTTGTTCCCAAATGGTGCCATCATCTTTTAGGTACGAAAGCACTATTGGCGACAAAACAAAAAAACCACCATTGATCAGTGCGCCATCACCCCGGGGTTTTTCCTTGAAGCTCTTGACTTGCCCGTTCTGGATATCTAATGCTCCAAAGCGGCCAGGCGGGTAGGTGGCGGTCAGTGTGGCAGCCTTGCCGTGACTGCGGTGAAATGCGATGGTGGCCGCTATGTCGTTGTCCCCAACACCATCGCCGTAGGTCAGACAAAAAGCTTCCTCGTTTTTGACGTAATCAGCCACGCGGCGTAACCGGCCACCGGTCATTGTGCTATCGCCCGTATCAATCAAGGTAACCTTCCAAGGCTCAGCACGTTTTTGGTGCACTTCCATTTTATTTTCCTGCATATCAAACGTGATGTCAGACATGTGAAGAAAATAATTCGCGAAGTACTCCTTTATCAAGTAGCCCTTGTAACCGCAGCAAATAATAAATTCATTAACACCATAGTGCGAATACATTTTCATAATGTGCCAGAGAATTGGCTTTCCTCCAATCTCAACCATTGGTTTAGGGCGGACCGAAGTTTCTTCACTGATCCGAGTTCCAAGGCCACCTGCAAATATTACTAATTTCATTTAAAAACCTTAATTTCTTTAATTATTCCCTGAACTTACAAAAGCATCGGAATAAAAGAATTTATCAGATAAACCAGCTCGCATCAGGCTACTCTTGGCACTCTGAATCATGACGTCTGAACCGCACGCATAAATAACAGAGTTTGTCAAATCTGGGTTTGTACCAAGTATCACTTCCTGAACATACCCTTTAGCGCCATTCCATTCGTTTGGTGGGCGCGATAAAACGGGTATATATTTATTGATGCTTGGCTTTTCGTTCAAATTTATATACAAATCTTTTAATTGTCGACCACCCCAGGCCACCGTGACGGATTTGGGTTGCTGACTAGGCGGAAGACTTGGCAACGACTCTAGGATAGCTTTGACCGGTGCAATGCCTGTCCCCGTGGCTAAAAAGATCAGGTTAATTCCTGTAGCTTGTCGCAAAAAGAATGTACCCAAGGGACCATTGAGTCGTAGTAGGTCGTTCTGCTTGGCTTCGCCGAACCAGTATTTACTCATTGCCCCACCAACAACAGATCGAATGTGGAGCTCTAGAATTTTTTCTTGAAATTTGGCATTAGCCAAAGAGTAACTACGACGAATTCCATTAGGGCCAATAATTTCAATATATTGGCCCGGAATGAACCAGAAATCTGCGGTCGGAGGCAACCGCAAAAAAACGCGAATAACATCCTGTGTCATATAGTCAATTGAACTGATTCGGCAAGGCAATGTCTTCACTGGAGGGAGAACTACATCACCCAGTTCATCGACTTCTAGCAATGTGTCGGATTCAACACTACGAATACAGCTAAGAATCCAACCGTCAGCCTTTTCTAAATCTGTCAAACCAACCTCTACGTGCAGAGCCAGAGTTGAACCACTTATGACCTTGCACTTACAAGTGCTGCATCGACCAGTTTTGCAGCTATAGGGAAGCGTGACTTGAGCTTGTCCTGCTGCATCAAGAATAGAAGCCCCAGGTGGCACTGAAAAAGTTTTTCCAGAATTCAGAGTTACGATTGCCATCTTCAATTAAAACTTGGGAATTTAAAAATCATGCTGCTTGTGTTCCATCAGCGCCATCTTTTTCGACTTCAGTTTTAAGTGCCTCAATCTCCACCTTCAACGCGTCGTACTCTTCCATCTTGCGTTTCAGGAACCGTCCGGTCAGCGCCACCTTTTCAGCAATGCCCTGGGAGGTGAGCAGGTAGACGTACTTGAACTTGTTTTTGCTCTTCTGGAAGTTGCCCATCTTCACAAAGCCCTTGTCGATAAGGGCGTTGAGGCAGTAGTTCAGCCCGCCCACGCTCATGCCGAGCATATCGGCCAGCTCGCGCTGGGTCAGGTCCGGGTTCTCTTGCAAGATGCGCATGATCCGGAAATGGGTGTCTTCTTGTATCTTGGCTTGGCGGCTGGTCATAGACTTGAGCGGCTCTTTTTTGGTTTGTCTTAAGGTCTGTAAATGCTTTGGGCAGGCTACCGCCGTGCCGTGTCACTACGGACAGGCACGTTCTAGGGTGTAACGAAGTAAATAGGCGTAGCGCACTTCCGTAAGAAGTCGAATGAGTCTACCGCAGACCCGCATTCCGTTCGATATCTGAACGGAATTAATTTTCGAAAGAAGAACAGATTTGGTGCTACGCCGGGGTGGCACCCCGTGTCAGAGATCGGTGGTGGCCTCCTCCTGGGCCGCTTCGGCGGTCTCGGCCAGCTGCTGTTGGACGGCTTCTTCCATGCTGACGGTGTTCACCACCAGTTCCAGGTGGGTCAGGATTTCAGGCTCGTGGCGGCCAATGTAGCTCTTCACGGCCTCGATGGCCAACAGCTTGGTGAGGTAGCCCTTGGCCACCACCAGATTGAGCAGGTCGGAACCGTAGTTGGATTCGGCCTCCTGATACCTCTCCTGCACCTGGTTCATCTCCTTCTCGAGCTTTTCGATCTGCTCGATGGGCGCGGTCTTCTTCTCCCGTTCGGCCGGCTTCACGTCGGTGCGCTGTTCGGGCGGCGTGGCCTTGAGCAGGGCCTCGGCATGGGCCACAATGATGGTATTGCTGGCAATCATCAGCTCCACCGCTTCGACTTGCCGGGCGGTCTTCATATTGCGCAGGATGAGCGTTACGTCTGGGGTGAACTGCTTGTCTTGCAGCAGCTCGATAGCCTCGGGGCAGATACCTTCGAGCAGTTTGATGCGCCGGTTGATGGAACTTAGGTTAACGTTGAACGCCCGGGCCAGCCGCTCCTTGGTCACGCCCCGGTCGATGGCGCGGCGGATCATTGAGTGTTCCTGGATGGTTGAGAGCCGGTTGACCCGTTTGTTGTAGGTGTAGGTCTCATCATCTTTGGCAAACCGGCACGGGGCTTCGTGCAGGCCCAGCACTTTGGGTGCCAGCACGCGCAAGTGGCCGTCCAGCAGCAGGTACTC
>JACCDK011413422.1_pt1 | contig 15984 bp, 17 predicted proteins | sample 7445871 | NCBI WGS metagenome assembly JACCDK01 (sample SAMN15323436, study PRJNA562643) | freshwater metagenome | isolation source: river surface water | place: USA:Blue River Watershed | collected 2017-08-15 | reverse complement strand
TACTGCAGCTTTACACTGAACTTTGACCTTGCTTGTGTAGGATAGGTGGGAGGCTTTGAAGCTAAGACGCTAGTCTTAGTGGAGCCGTCCTTGAAATACCACCCTTGCATGTTTGATGTTCTAACGTGGGCCCCTAATCGGGGTTGCGGACAGTGTCTGGTGGGGAGTTTGACTGGGGCGGTCTCCTCCTAAAGAGTAACGGAGGAATTTATTAAGGTCAGTTAGGCGCGTATGGAAATCGTGCCGATAGTGCAAGGGCATAAACTGGCTTAACTGTAAGAAGGACATTTCGAGCAGATGCGAAAGCAGAACCTAGTGAACCGACGGTACGTATTAGACGCGGCCGAAGATTAATGGATAGAAGCTACTCCGGGGATAACAGGCTAGTTCCGCCTAAGCGTCCATAGCGACGGCGGAGTTCGGCACCTCGATGTCGGCTCACCTTAACCTGGGGGTGGAGAAGCTCCCAAGGGTATGGCTGTTCGCCATTTAAAAAGGTACGCGAGCTGGGTTCAAACCGTTCAGTTTATGATGTGGTCTGTATGTAGAACAAAAAGTTTACTTTCTGTTCTACATACAGATCGTGTATCACGACCTGAACCCATTTGAATCCGAGGAGATGATTTTAAGGAGAATCATCAAAAAGACATCAATCACGGCGGCTACATATAGTAATATATGTATGCACATTCAACTTATATCGGTGAAACCCTTCGAGTTAAAAACTCTCAGGGCAACACCGAGGGAATCCTGAGAGAAATCGAAGGAACCCGTAGAGACTAAACGTTGAACATCTTGAAAAAGATGAATTTATAGTCCGATCCCTTCAGTAATGAAGGTTCGATTATGTGTTTACGCAACATATAATAGAAGTAAAACGTAGATGCGTGAGACAGGTTGGTCTCCTATCTACTGCAGGCGTTGACTCTTGAGAAGATTCGTCCCTAGTACGAGAGGACCGGGATGAACTGACCTCTGGTGTACCAGCTCTTTTGCCAAAAGGATCGCTGGGTAGCTAAGTCGGGAATGGATAACCTCTGAAAGCATCTAAGAGGGAAGCCAACTTCAAGATGAGGAGTCGGTATGAGGACCCTAGGAGATTACTAGGTTGATAGGCATTAGGTGTAAGCACCGCAAGGTGTTCAGCCAAGATGTACTAATTGTCCCATTCCTATTAGGTAATGTGTAAATCATTACAATGAAATATTTTCATAAACGTTATATAATTAATTTAAATAGTCTGATTCTAATGCAACACTGCTAAATAATTTATTTTATTTGGTAGTTAAATAATATCGAATACTTTGTGTTGGTGATTCATCGTAGGGGTCACACCTCTTCCCATTCCGAACAGAGTAGTTAAGCCTTATTGAGCCGATGATACTCGCTTTGCGGGGAAAGTAGGTTGTCGCCAGCACAAAGTATTCGATAAACCGTACGCGTAATGCGTAGGGAATACAATTCAAAAGCCCCAAGGTGTTTACATCAAGGGGCTTTTGAATTTCAAAAATAACCTTATTTATAAGGGTTTTTATATATTGACTTTTCCTATATAATATGCTATAGTTAAAGTCTAAAATAGATCTTAAAAAATGAATATATTTAACCCAAACAACCAATCGTTTAACTACTCAGAAAACCTTAAGCCACTGTTTGAGGCCATGAAACAAGGTAAAAGAATAAAGTCCGTTACTTGCATGAGAGGTACCATGAATGCAGACAATCCAAGTAGGGATTTTAAAATAAAGGATTTCATTGCCGTAGATTATTCTGTTGCGGCTGGTCGTTTAGACGGAGTCGATTGTGACCTTGTTGAAACACAGGCTAGGAAGAAAGATTTCTACATGAACTGGGTTCGTTCTTTTGAGCTCTAGTTAAATAAACAACTGTAAAATATAAAGCCCGTGGTTTTTACCCCGGGCTTTTTTATTTTTATAAAAAGTTTTTATATTTATGTTATAATTTAGCTATTATGACATGGGGTGGGCGAAGGAAGTTAATAATTAATTTACTAATTATATTTTTGGTATTTTTACCTTTGGCGTATTTAATATATTCAAAAGTTAAACCAATCCCTGATTGTTTTGATCGTCGCAAAAATGGTGACGAGGTGGGTATCGATTGTGGTGGTAAATGCCAACTATATTGTCCATACCAAAAGAAAGACGTAGTCGTTATATTTGCTAGGCCCCAACGTGTGGCTGACGGGTTATATAATGCGGTGGCGCTAATTGAAAACAAAAACACCGACGCTTTTGCGCCAATGGTTCGCTATAAGTTTAAATTATATGACGAATACAATATACCTGTTGCAACACGCGAAGGCACAACCTATATTAACCCTAATACTAGACAGGCTATTTTTGAGGGTGGTATTAATGTAGGTAAACACGAAGTTAGCAGGGTTGTTGTTGAATTTACCAAGCCAATTACATGGTTATATACTGACCTGGGCTCATATGTACTACCGTTGACCGTTAGTGAACCAAATTATCGTGCATTAAATGACAAGCCAATGCTAAACTATACGCTTGAAAATTCTGGTTACGACAACATACCGCGGGGTAATTCAGTTGTTTTGGTTTATGATAAAGACAATAATGCCGTGGCTTTTTCAAGTACTATAATGGACAGAATGCCACCAGCCAGCAAGCAGGTAATCGTCTTTTCGTGGCCTAAATTGTTTACTGGTGGGCCGTTTCGTTTCGAGCTTTATAATCAAGTCGATCTAACTCAATATCAAAATAAAGATATAAAAACCAAGCAGTAAAATGATAAAAAGATTTGCGCATATTGATTGGACAATTATTTTAACCCTTTTACCGATTTTTGGAGCAGGGCTTTTATCAATGAGGTCATTGACGGGGGAGAATAATTTTTTTGAAAAGCAAATAATTTGGATACTATTATCGCTAGTTGTTTTTTTCATAGCCTCGCAGGTTGATTTTCGGTTTTTCAAGCGCTCAACAATTTTGGTTAATATTTACTTGGCTCTTTGTGCGGTTTTAGTTGTTCTATTTTTTGCTGGATCAACCGTTAAGGGGTCTCAAAGTTGGTTTCAATTGGCGGGTTTTTCGTTTCAGCCGGCTGATTTCGTAAAAGTTGCACTCATTTTAATGTTGGCTAAATATTTTTCACGTCGCCATGTAGCCATTGGTGAATGGCGTCATGTTATGATATCGGCCCTGTATATGTTTGTGCCGTTTGTTTTAATTTTATTACAACCCGATTTTGGTTCAGCCATGGTTATATTTTTTATTTGGTTTGGTATGGTTTTGTTTTCAGGTTTGGGGCGTAAACAAATACTGGTACTAACGTCTATTGGTATAGTTTTATTTGCTTCATTTTGGTTGTTTGTTTTCAAGCCTTATCAAAAGGCGCGTATTATAAACTTTATTAACCCGTCGGCTGATATTAGAGGTACGGGCTATAATGTATTTCAATCAATTGTCGCGGTTGGTTCGGGGCAAGTTATTGGCAAGGGTATTGGTTATGGTACTCAGTCACGTTTACAATATTTGCCTGAACACGAAACTGACTTTATATTTGCCGCTTTTTCAGAAGAATGGGGTTTTATCGGGGCTTTGCTATTATTGGGTCTGTATGTCTTTTTGTTTTATCGAATAGTATCAATAGCCCTAGTTGGTTCAAGTAATTTCGAATCATTATATGCAGTTGGTTTTGCAATTTATTTAATGAGTCACCTGGTGGTTAATATTGGTATGAATATCGGGCTTATGCCGGTTACGGGTATACCACTACCGTTTATGAGTTACGGCGGGTCACATATTTTGGCTGAAATGTTTGGTTTGGGGTTACTGGTTTCAACTAAAAAATACGCACGAGTTTCTCATAGGGAAATGTCGAATAATGAATTAATTGGTGGTATGTAGTTTAACCTGTATGAATGAAAAAATATTTTACTATCTAAATAGCTTACTAGGTAAATCAAGTTTTTTTGATAATGTTGTTTTATTTTTGTCTAATAATTTTGGTTACTTATTGATCGGGCTGTCTTTTTTGTTTTTAATACTTCATTATGATACTAGAAGGGAATATTCAAGTGATAAAAAAAGATTTAGACAAAAAACCAAAGAAATAATAATTATGCTAGGTAGTACCTTTTTGGCTTGGGTTTTAGTTGTAATTACTAAAAAACTTTTTATTAACCCTAGACCTTTTATTTTGTATCCAGAAATCAACACTTTGTTTATTTACGGAGGCGAAGATTCGTTCCCGTCTGGGCATGCGGCTTTTTATGGCGCATTAGCTGTTTCGATTTTTGCCTACCATAAAAAGGCGGGTACTGTCTTTGCTTTGGGGGCGGTTTTAATAGGTCTTTCTCGTGTTATTGCGGGTGTCCATTTTCCTCTTGACATAGTTATGGGTTTCATATTTGGTGCGTCAGTTAGCGTTTTAGTCTATTACTTTATTCGTGTTTTAGCCAAAAAATACAAGAAATACATTGATTTTTTGTTCGATTGCGTGTAAAGTAGGGTTTATGAAATACCGAATTATAGCATTAATAATTTTAATTTTGGGCGCAGGTTTGGGCTATTTTGTCTATAAATCTGAAGTGGCTCATCAAAATGGTTCTCAAACTAAATTAGCAAAATACCCATTTAAACTAGGTTTAGACCTAAAGGGTGGTTCGCACTTGGTTTATGTTGCCGATACATCAAGTTTGGCTAATGATCAAGTCGAGCCTGCCATGTCAGCATTACGAGAGGTTATTGAAAAGCGCATCAACGATATTGGTGTTGCTGAACCAATTATTACAACTCAAAAGGTGCGTGTTGGCGAAACTACCGAAAACCGACTAATTGTTGACCTACCAGGTGTTACCGATGTTAAAGAAGCGACTGATCAAATTGGGGCAACTCCAACACTTGATTTTCGTATTGAAGATCCAAACTATGCTGAAAATTCTAAAAACTTAGTTGGCAAGGTTGTGAATGGCGAACTAAAGCTTGAAATGCCTGACATGTATATTAAAACTGAACTAACTGGTGCTTATTTAGAATCAGCCAGTGTGCAGTTTAACCAACAAACAACTGAACCTTATGTTGCGTTAAAATTTAACAAACAAGGTGCCGATTTATTTGAAAAAATTACAAGTGAAAACGTTGGCAAAACAATTGCTATTTATTTAGATGGCGTACAAATATCAGCACCAACTGTTAATGAAAAGATTTCAGGTGGCGAAGCCATTATCAATGGTCAATTTACACCAAAGGTTGCCAAAGACTTGGCCAAGCGTTTAAGTTTTGGTGCATTGCCAGTAAGTGTTAGCCTGGCTTCAACTCAAACCATCGGAGCTTCTCTTGGTCAAAGTGCAGTTAATGACGGTGTGCGTGCCGCTGTTATTGGGTTCTTGCTAGTGGCTCTGTTTCTAATAATTTGGTACAGACTACCTGGCTTGATTTCAATTATCTCTCTTGCAATATACGCACTAATTATTCTAAGTATTTTCAAACTAGTACCTGTTACACTAACTGCTGCTGGTATTGCTGGGTTTATTATTTCAATAGGTACAGCGGTTGATGCAAACATTCTGATATTCGAAAGAATGAAAGAAGAATTAAAAGCTGGTAAAGAAATTTTTGAGGCGATCAAAGACGGCTTCGGTCGAGCTTGGACTTCAATTCGTGATGCCAACATTGCCGGTATTTTGGTTGGCTGTGTTTTGATCTACACAGGTATTCCAATCGTAAAAGGTTTTGCTGTGACATTGGTTATTGGTATGGTGGCTAGTCTGTTTTCTTCTATGACAATTTCTAGACTAATGCTATATTCACTACGTTTCAAAAAAAGTAGCAAGGTCGTACGCTTTATGTTCGGTTCAGGCTTTACCAGATAATAGTACAAAATAATTCTTAAAATATATGTTTGTTATAAAATATAAAAAAATATTCGTTTCTATTTCTCTTCTTCTTGTGTTACTTTCTCTTGGGTCTTTGTTTGTCTACAAACTGCCAATAGGTATTGATTTCAAGGGTGGTGCTTTGACTGAGGTTACCTATACAGATGCTAGACCTGATATTGAAATAATAAATCAATCTTTTACTTCTCATCAAGGTTTAGGTACGGTACTTGTTCAACCAGAGGGTGATAAAAATTTAATGATTAGAACTAAAAATCTTACTGAATCTGAAAGACAAGAGCTGGTATCAGTTCTAAGTCAAACAGGATCTGTAACAATAAATAACTACACATCAATCGGTCCATCGGTGGGCAAAGAACTAACTAGTAAAATGATCATGGCAATCATTGTTGTATCGATCATAATAATATTGTTTATTTCTTATGCTTTTCGTGGTGTATCATATCCAGTCAAATCATGGAAATACGGTGTTATTGCTGTAATGACACTGCTGCATGACATTATCATTCCAGTCGGTATTTTTGCAATACTGTCTCGTGTATACCATGCTGAAGTTGACACTCTTTTCGTTGTAGCCTTACTAACTGTTATTGGACTATCACTGTCTGACACAATCGTTGTTTTTGACCGTATTCGCGAGAACATAAAACATAAAAAGTTTGCAACTTTCCCCGAAACTGTTGGTCAATCATTAAACCAAGTTTACACTCGTTCAATAAATACTTCAGTTACAGTTATTATTGTTTTGGTTGCCTTATCAATTTTTGGTCCTGAAACAATCAAAGTCTTTGCTTTGATGATGACTGCAGGTATGATTTGCGGTACGTACTCATCAATCTTTCTTGCTAGTCCAATGTTGGTTTACGCACAAGAGTTGCAAAAATCTAAGAATTAGAAAAAATGAAAAAAGAAGTATTTATTCCACGACCAGATCAGGTAGACTATTCAAACGCTCGTTTTGCGCCGGTTATTAATTGCGCGGTTGTGTATAAAAATAAAATACTTTTATTAAAAAGAAATAAACATTTACGTTTTTACCCAAATTATTGGAACGGTGTATCTGGTTTTTTGGACGATAAAAAAACATTAAAACAAAAAATTGAAGAAGAGCTAAGTGAAGAGCTTGGTATTTCGAAAAAAAATATTATTAATTTTAAAATGGGTAATATCTTTCATCAAGAAGAAAAGAAGTACAAGAAAACTTGGATCGTACATCCGTTAATTGTTAATATTTCAACAGATAATATAAAACTTGATTGGGAGGCTCAGGAATATAAGTGGGTCACATTAAATGAAGCCAAAAAGCTAAAATTATTACCCGGCTTTGATATTGTTTTAAAAAACGTACTTAAATAGTTTAATCTGTTAGGTTGTTTAATAGTCTGGGTATTTTTTTAAAGTCTTGAGCTAATGTTTCGCGTAATGCGCCATTGTACATTGCGGCAGCGGGGTGGTATAGTGCTATAAAATTATCGGTGGGGAATCCATCGATTTTTTTATTTAATAATTTACCGTGCACATCGCCAATTTTAAACTCTGGTAAAAAATTATTCATGGCAATACGCCCTAAAAAAATAATTACTTTTGGTTTTATAAAATCAAGCTCGGCCAATAACCACTTACGGCAAGCTAATTTTTCAGCCTCGGTCGGGTCGCGATTCTCGGGTGGGCGATATTTAACTGTGTTGGTTATATAAACATCTTCACGGCTCAGTTTTATACTTGCCAACATTTCATTCAAAAATTTGCCCGCACGGCCCACAAAAGGCAAACCTTGTAAATCTTCATCTTTACCTGGCGCCTCGCCAATAAACACAATGTCAGCATTTGGGTTGCCGTGGCCAAAAACAGGTTGTGTGGCCTGTATCTTCAAATCACACTTACAAGCCCTGTGTTGGGCATTTTGAAGCCTTTTAAGCCTATTTATGGCATCGTTCATAACTTAATTATACATATAAAATAAGCCTTTTTTACCCTTGACTTTTATGTATTAAAATGCTATAATGTAACCAGATTATGAAAGTACTTTTAAAAATTTCCGCCCTAGCTGTCCTGTTACTTACAGCCTCAGCTTATACCTTTGCCCAGACTGTTAATGTATCAGTAACTGATACAGTTAAATCTCAACCGATATACAAACCCAAACCACAACCAAGTTACTTTCCGTTTTTTAATAACGGCGTAAAAGGTGTTGGCGAAGTTTTGACCCGTATCGCCGGCCCGCGTTATATTTCAATCCGTGATTATCACGGGGCGAAACAATTCTCGTATGCTGAGATGTTAACCGAACACCTTTCCATGCTTAATAAAAAGTATGAGTGGGGGTTTGTTTCAGTTAATCTCGATACAGTTGTTTATATACTAAACCACTCACGCGAGGTTTATGAACCATTCGGTAAGGGCAACTACGCCGTTTTTTATTTCGATAGAGACGGTGTGCCGATGTCAAGAAGTATTGGTAGTGGTAATGAACCTGACAAGTTAATCGTTTTCAATAACGTGGCTTTCATTCATTGCCAAACTGGTGGCCTAATGGAACCAGCTTTGCCAACAATGAGTTACCCGATTAGGCAAAAGATCAGTAAATCAAACCCAAGTCAAGAAACTGAATTCAGTTGGTTTCCAAATTGGCTGAAAGATCTTCTTTTGGTTCTTGCTGGAATATTCCTCGGCGCTCTGGTTTTAACTGCTTTGTTTTGGTTATTGCGTGGACTGTCTAATGGATTTTGGGGCTGGCCCTACTGGTCACACATACCAATTTTCATTAGAACATCCAGAACACTACCGGATCCTCCAGTAGTTCGTCCGTTAATCCTGCACATACATATAAATGTGCGAATTAATGGCGCTGAACCCATTGATCCATCACTTCATACGATGGATTAAGGATATTAAGTTGGTAACTTTATAACCGACCGCCTCAATTTTTGAGGCGGTTTTTTGTTTTAACTTTTTAAAAACATTCTTGCATTCTGCAGAATGTTGGAATGTTATTTTATCGAATAAATATAACCATCGCGGGCGCCAAAGAATATTTGGCCTTTCCAAACAGCGGGGGATGATTCAATACATGAACCTGAATTTATTTTATATTCCCAAACTTTATTTAAGGTGTCTTGTGAAATATCAAAATTTAAAATTTTGCCTTCACATGTGCCAACAATTAAATTGTTATCAATCAGTGCGGGTGATGACCAGGCATTGGTGCCAATATAAACTGAGTCCATTATTTTACCAGTATCAGTATCTATCAATAATAAATCACCCGGGTTAGTCGGTACATATAAGTGATTATCTCGTATCGCGGGTGTTGCCCATAAACCACCAGTCATGCCACGTTTTTTAGGTACGGGTATGCCCCAAACCAAAATGTCTTTACTGTTGTCTAAGCCCGGGGTGTATTTTCGTGGGTCTAGTTTTAAAATCTGGCCAATTTTTTCGCGTTCATTCATGCGTTCATATTCGCTAACTGAATATATAAAACCATCATCGTCGGCCACAAGCGTTGCATCAGTATCGTCACCAGTCCAAAAATCAAAAACAACTGGTGCATTATTTGTTTCTTGTATTTTTGAAATATCAAAACCTAAAATACGCCCACCTGAATTGGCAATATAAATAGTGTTATCAACCAGTAGTGGTGAACTTTCAACACTCAAATCATCATCGCCAACTTTTTGTATATAGCCATCGCCGTATGTTGGGTATTTAAAAATCTCTATTGGTAGAACGGTTACTTTGCCATTACTGTCGTAATTACGATTTAGTTTGATTGCATGAAACCAGCCGTTTTCACTACCGGTGTATAAGATATCGTTTAGTATTACACCGTTTGGGTCCCAGTCATCGTTCCACACACCGTCAGATTTTTTAGCTTCTATTCTCCAAAGCTCTGTTGGTACATCACGATCAAGCGCAATAATACGGTAAAAGTTATCGCGCGAACCACTGTATAGTAGTGGGTAATTGTCAGGGTCCATGGTTACAGTACCTTTAATAATGTCGCCAGTATAAAATGGGGCACGGGTTTGCGCACCATTCTCAGCATTAATAAAATGAATACCTTTGTCATATGTATTAGTTATTATTTCTGTAATACCATCGGGTCTTTCCCAAACAACTGGTTGGCCGGTCCAACCGCTACCACACCAAACTTTGCTTGTTGTGCCTACGTATGATCTGGCACACAAGGGTTTATTAGATTTACTAGTTTCATTTGGATACTTCCAAACCATTTCGGGTGCAATTGTGTTTAGCGGGCCGGTGCCATAAAAATTGCGATAGGGCGTACCACGAAACATTAACAAGCCTTTGGTTTTTTGTTCAAATTTATTTGACGTACTTTCTGTGTTGTAAACAGCGGTCTCTTCGTATGTAGGTTTTTCGTTAGCGGCAACTATTTCTGAATTTAAGAAGTTTTGCCAAAAAACGTAATTAGCCAAAACCAAAAAACCTATAAAAAATATTTTAAGTAATTTATGATGATTTTTTTTAAGCGTATTATTGGGTAATGACATAGTCAATAATTTTTTTAGTTAAATCGGCGTTGACTACCTTGATTTTTAATTTGGTGCCTAATATAAATTTTTGTTTTGTACTGCGTCCAACTATTTCGTTTTTCTTTTCATCAAAACTATAAAAATCGTTGCCTAAATCTTTTAACCTAATCATACCTTCACATTTTGTCGCTTTGTCTTCAACGAAAATACCACTGCGTGATAGGCCGGTTACAACACCGTCGAATGTTTCGCCAATGTGGTAAGTCATGTACTCAACTTGTTTGTATTTTATACTTGCGCGCTCGGCATCAGAGGCTTCTTTTTCGCGTTGTGAAGCATAGTCACAGGTTTTGGCATAGCTTGCCCATTGTTCTTCGGGTACTTCTTCGCCTAGTAAATAGGCTTGAGTAAAACGATGAACCATAACGTCAGGGTAGCGGCGAATGGGGGAGGTAAAGTGAGTATAGTATTTAAATGCCAACCCGTAGTGGCCAATATTTTTAGTTGAATAAATTGCCTTTGCCATTGAACGAATAACGGCAGTATGTACCGTGTCTTTAAATTCGCTGTCTTCCAACTTTTTCATCAAAGCATTCAAATCGCGCGAAGGTATAATACCGTCCTTTAGTTTCATTGGGTAACCTAAGTTTTTTAAGAATTCAGCTAACTCTTTCATCTTGTCTTCGTTTGGCAAATCATGCACGCGATAGACGAAAACATTTGCCTTGGCTTCAGCTTTTTTAGCAACGTATTCGGCTACTTTGCGGTTAGCTAGTAGCATGAATTCTTCGATCAATTTATTAGTGTCACCACGCTCTTTGATATACACACCAATTGGCACGCCATTGTCATCTAGTTTAAACTTAACTTCTTCTTGGTCTAGTGCTATTGCGCCAGAATTCATACGTTCTTGGGTTAGTTTTTTAGCAATACCGTTTAGTATAGTTAGTTCTGCAAAGAAATCGCCTGATTGGTTAGTTATATTTTCTTGTGCATTTTCATATGTAAAGCGTTTGTCTGAATGCATGATGGTTTTACCAAACCATTCTTTGTGTACCTTGCCGTTTTCATCTATTTCAAACATGGCCGACATTGTTAATTTGTCTTCATTCGGATTTAGTGAACATAGGTCGTTTGACAGTACCTCGGGTAGCATCGGTATTGTACGATCAACTAAATAGACTGATGTTTGGCGTTTATACGCCTCGTGGTCTAATGCCGAGCCTGGGGTAACGTAATGTGACACATCGGCAATATGAATACCGACCTCGTAGTGGCCATTGTCTAATTTTTGAAATGACAATGCATCGTCAAAGTCTTTGGCGTCGGCTGGGTCAATTGTAAAAGTTAATATGCCGCGAATATCCTTTCTGTTTTTTAAATTATTTTCTAGTGAATCACTAGTTGTTGAATGTTTTTTTATTTCATCGGCTTCTTTGATAACATCGGCAGGGTAGTTTGAATCAAAGCCTTTCTCCATCGAAATACCTAACATCTCGGCATTGTTTTCAAATGGTTTACCTAGTATGTGGGTGATTACACCTTTTGGGCATACATGTTGGTTGGCCCAGCTGGCAATAGTTACAAAGATTTTATCACCCTCTTGAGCGTTAATTTCGTTATCGATTATTTCAATGCAGGTTTGCATTTTAGGGTCAGAGGGTTCAAGTATTAATTGACCTTTTGCATCTTTTTTAAGAGTACCTGAATAGCCAAATTTAGCCCGACGAATAATTTCGGTAATTTCACCAGTTGGGTTGTTGTAGTCATTAATACCTGTAACTTTGACCATGACCTTGTCGCCATGCAAACCTGTACCTAAATTGTCGGTTTGAACCTCTATACTTTCGTCTAATTCTTTGGTTCTAACGTAGCCAATATTCTTAGGTGACATGAATAAAGTACCCTCATAAAGCTTATTTTTTGATTCATTATTAGTGTTTTCCATTGGCTTTAATATACCATAAAAAGCCCGATTTACTAGGGGTTTAGGTTATTTAGGCTTTTGTAGTTGACTTATTTGGTTCATTTTGGTAATATGTCAAACATGTTAATGATTAGATTACAACGTACAGGCCGCAAAAACAACGCAACTTTTCGTTTCGTTGTTACTGATAAAAGGAACGCCGCTGCAGGTGGTAAGTTCTTGGAAGTTTTGGGTGCCTACACTCCAAAGACTGATGAAACAGTTTTAAAAGCTGACCGCATTAAACACTGGATCTCAGTTGGTGCACAACCATCAGATACAGCCCACAATCACTTGGTAAAAAATGGTGTTATTGAAGGCAAGAAAAGAAATGTTCTACCTAAAAAATCTCCTACAACCAAGCGTAAGCAAAAATAAAATAACTAAAAATAATTTTATTAAAATAAAAATAATGCACATATATAATGTGCATTATTTTTATTTTTTGTTATAATGTTCTTAGCAGGCATACTGCTTTAACAGATATATTTGAAAATATGCAAGACAAAGACAACGACAAAGCTTTCCTCGAATTTATTGTAAGCTCCCTGGTTGACAACAAAGACGATGTAAAAATCGACCGCGTAGTTGACGAAATGGGCGTCCTTTTAACTCTAACAGTTAATCGCGACGATATGGGTAAAGTCATTGGTCGCCAAGGCAATACTGCCAAGGCCATCCGCACACTCCTACGTGTTATTGGTATGAAAAACAACGCTCGCGTTAATCTAAAAATTAACGAACCGGCTGGTAGCGAAATGGCTGGTGGCGCATCAGTATCAGTTGATGACGCAATCGCAGATCTTAAAAGCGATTTAGAGTAAAATTTAAATAAATAGCTTTTAAAAAATATTTTCAGACGGCATCCTGAAAATATAAACAAAAAACCCACAGACTTTAAATCTGTGGGTTTTTTGTTTTATCGATTAGTAACCACTTGCTTTTAATTAATAAAAAATGTAATGTTTTTGAAATAAGTTATTTATGAGAGACATAAGAACAAAAAAACAGTTTACTGTAGATGCCTGGATTATTGGAGCAAAAAAGGGCTGCCCAGAAGTTAGGTTTAACTTTAATGGCAGAAACTATAAAGCAGTTTTACCTGGCCAGGTAAGCATGAGTAAGGCTACCAAAAATTTTAATAAAAGCGTTCCTTGCTTGGTAGCATTTAACTTTAATCCTAAAAAATCTATAAGGACCAGGGTTTCAAAATTATCTTTTGTTGAATTTTCGCACCGCCGTTATCGTTACGGAAGACCTTCTTATTTTCACTAACCTAAAACCGCTTTAGCGGTTTTTTTGTTTCTGCTGTTTCTATATTGACTATAATTTTTTATTTTAGTATAAAGACTAAAAGTTGATAGTTATGAAAAAATTTACAAAAGAAGACAACAGACGCATTGAGGTAATCAATTTATTTGGCCTCATTCCCTTTATAAATGAAGATGATAGTAACGCAGTCTTTAGTTACTGGAGTGCGATGTATTGGGGTAAATCAAAAAAACCATTTCAAAAAGCTTGGGCTGAAGACGGTGAAGATGTTATACCAAATGAAATTAATGAATTTTCTATGCGAAAGAGATTATCTGAAACTGGAACAGGTGCAGATCCTTATGGGGCTTATGAAAATGCTTTACAAAGAATGCATCACAGAAGACAGAAAAGAGGTGCCGAGATACTGTGGCTAAGAGGGGGTACGCTTATTCGCAACGGAGCGGTATTTTACTATACGCTAGATGCTGTTGTATTTAAAATTAGAAGTTAACTAATTCCAAAACCGCTTTAGCGGTTTTTTTTGTTTTATGACGGCTTGTGCTATATTCGATATATGAACTTCTATGTCATAACACTATTCCCCGAAATGTTTGATTCGTATTTAGGCGAGTCGATTTTGGCGCGCGCTATCAAGGAAAAGAAGCTAAAGGTGAGTTTTATAAACCCACGCATGTTTGTAACGGGCAAGTATAAAAAAGTTTGGCCCGATGGCAACGTGTCACGCCAAATAGATGAACGACCCTATGGTGGTGGCCCTGGAATGGTCATGATGGCTGAACCAATAATAAAGGCGGTTGAAAGTATAACTAAAAAACTTGCCAACAAAAAAAATAGTAAAGTGCGTATTATAAATTTTGTACCAAGCGCTAAAAAGTTTGATACCATGTATGCAAAAAATGCAGTTAAAAAATACACAGACATAATTTTAATTTGTGGCCGTTATGAAGGCATTGATACTCGCATAAATAAAATTTTAAAAACTGAACAATTGTCGGTGGGGGATTTTGTACTAACTGGTGGCGAATTGCCGGCCATGATTATGATTGATTGCATATCACGCCAAATACCAGGCGTACTGGGCAACTTTGATTCACGTGAAGAAGAGCGTGTTAGTAGTAGTGAAATATATACAAGACCTGAAATTATTGTTGTACAAGACTCTAAAACCAAAAAAATAAAAAAATACAAAGTCCCAAAAGTGCTACTTTCGGGTAACCATAAAGATATAGAAGAGTGGAAAGGGAAGACTAAAAAATAGCCTTTATTTGCTTGACTTTTTAAGGTAAACGTGATACAGTTTTGTCAGATATTATAGACAAATGAAGAACCTTAAAAAATTAAAAAAAGTAGAAGCCGAAACTATGACTTTGGCGACTTTGCAAGAGGGTTTGACGTTGAACTCGTTGTCTAACCCAGAAACACTAACTAAAGCTTTCTCGCTAATAAGAGAATACTTTAAAAAGCCCACAATAACACCAAGGCAATTACAAATTGCCCTGAATAGAGATTTGCCTGCTACCGACATTGCACGAAATATTGCAACTGGTCTAGCGGCTATGCCTGACGAAGAGGCTTTTGTTATTTGGCGCCAATGTAATCGTTTTGTAAAAAGCGAATTACTTGTTTGTGGTGGTCAACGCGTTGACATTGCAATTTATGATCGTTTTGAACTGATGCCGGTTGCAATAACCAGGGCATTCTTTTACCAAAAAGCATTTAAAACACCAGCTAACACACCTTATTCCAGACACTATAGCAGTACTGAAATTGAGGTTGCTGAGGATTTTATTGAAATGCTTGATGAGCTTGATCCGCTAACACGAATGCAAGTACTAGAAGAAACAAGTGTAAAGATTTTGTACTTGTTTGCCGCAAAAGAAATTGACTATCTTGAAGAAACAGATCCCGATAGGGTTGCTGACTTATTTTCAGCACTTCACTATCACGACACTGTGCCGCAAGAGGCTGAGTTTTTAAACTATGTTCAAATGTGGTCTCCAAAAGCTTTTAACGCTCTTTCAAGAGAATTGACTAATCGTGATTGGGAGGAATTGCGCAATATGTTTTATGAATTGCGTTATCGTAGTAGAAATTATGGAACTATTTCAGACGAAGAGTATGAAAATTTAGGCTTCGAAGACGAAGACTACGATGAAGAAGAAGATCCGTTTGGCGAGAACAGTATTGATAAAGGCTGGATTGAAAGTGAACTACAGAAAGACTAAAAATGGAAAATAGAGAGAAAATTAAAACAAATCAAAACAAAACAGCTAGACTGTCGAAAAAGCCCAAGAAAAAAGGTCCAGAATTACAAGGTGTAGTATTAATTACTAACGCCGAAGGTTACAACAAAAGTAAAG
>JACCDK010115065.1_pt1 | contig 15985 bp, 11 predicted proteins | sample 7445871 | NCBI WGS metagenome assembly JACCDK01 (sample SAMN15323436, study PRJNA562643) | freshwater metagenome | isolation source: river surface water | place: USA:Blue River Watershed | collected 2017-08-15 | reverse complement strand
TCTCTGTAACCTGTCCAGCTCCCACTGTACGGCCACCTTCGCGGATCGCGAATTTCAATCCTTTTTCCATGGCGATTGGTTGGATCAACTTCACTTTCAAGTTGATGTTATCACCAGGCATCACCATCTCAGTTCCTGCAGGAAGTTCGCACTCTCCTGTTACGTCAGTTGTACGGAAATAGAACTGAGGACGGTATTTATTGAAGAATGGAGTGTGACGTCCACCTTCATCCTTGCTCAACACGTATACTTCACCATTGAATTCAGTATGCGGAGTGATTGAACCAGGCTTGCAAATAACCATTCCACGACGGATATCTTTTTTCTCGATACCTCGGAGCAGAAGTCCAGCGTTGTCTCCAGCTTCACCCTCATCGAGGAGTTTGCGGAACATCTCAACACCTGTTACAGTAGATACAAGCTTGTCTTCTTGCATACCTACGATTTCAACACCTTCACCCACTTTGATTTTTCCACGCTCGATACGACCAGTAGCAACTGTACCGCGACCAGTGATCGTGAATACGTCTTCTACTGACATCAAGAATGCGAGATCAACTGGACGAGGAGGCAATGGAACGTAGCTGTCAACTGCATCCATCAATTCGTTTACAGTGGCAACCCACTTTTCTTCACCAGCCAATGCGCCAGTTGCAGAACCCTTGATGATTGGAGTGTTGTCTCCATCAAAACCTCTCTTGGTCAACTCTTCGCGGATTTCCATCTCAACGAGGTCGAGCAATTCAGGATCATCAACAAGGTCAACCTTGTTCATGAATACAACGATACGAGGTACACCTACCTGACGAGCAAGCAGGATGTGCTCTTTCGTTTGTGGCATTGGACCGTCAGTTGCGGCAACCACAAGGATAGCGCCGTCCATCTGGGCAGCACCGGTAATCATATTTTTAACGTAGTCAGCGTGACCTGGACAGTCAACGTGAGCGTAGTGACGAGTAGCCGTTTCGTATTCAACGTGTGCTGTGTTGATGGTGATACCTCTTTCTTTTTCTTCAGGTGCACCGTCAATTTCGTCGTACTTCTTTGCCTGTGCGAGACCTTTTTTAGAAAGAATCTCAGTAATGGCAGCAGTTAATGTTGTCTTACCATGGTCAACGTGTCCGATTGTACCAATGTTAACGTGGGGTTTGTCCCGCTTGAAGGTCTCTTTAGACATTGTTATCTGTTTTTATGTTTTTTACTAACTATTGATGCGGCCGCAAAGTTATTGACTTTGAGACGATTTAAAAAAGAATTTTTCCAGGGTAAATGGAGCCGTTGATGAGAATTGAACTCACGACCTCTTCCTTACCAAGGAAGTGCTCTACCACTGAGCTACAACGGCGATTATCCCCTACCTCCGTTCCTGCCGGAAGGCAAGTCAGGATTTGAAGACCGCACAGCCTGGCGGTTGTGAGCGGGAGACGAGGCTCGAACCCGCGACCTATAGCTTGGAAGGCTATCGCTCTACCAACTGAGCTACTCCCGCATGATTCCGGTAAAAAGTTGTCGAACCCATTCCAAAGGGTGTGGGCAGGAGTGGATTCGAACCACTGAAGTCGAAAGACAGCGGATTTACAGTCCGCCCCATTTGGCCGCTCTGGAACCTGCCCGCTATGTTTTTCTCAATCCAATGATCTGTCCACTGATGGAGCCAGAGAAGGGACTCGAACCCCCGACCAGCTGATTACAAATCAGCTGCTCTACCAGCTGAGCTACTCTGGCTTGTACAGATTGGAAAAACTTATCTTGACTTATTTACCAGGAAAAGTTGAAATGTAAAGAACTACCCCAATTTTTGGGGAATGCAAAGGTAACGGAAATTGTCAAATGCAAAAATTTTGAGGTGGAATTTTAGAAAGAATTCCAAAGAGCTCTATGCATATTGTTTTTCCTTGACTCTTTTGATCTGCACCAACACAGCATCCATCGCCATGTCAAATGATACCTCAAAGGATTTGGTGGTATGTTTCACAAACAATGCACGCTTGGGAATATTGACCCTGATCTCGGCAATTTTGTCCTTGATCTGGTGCATCACATTGTCCAGCTTCAAATAAACATCAACTGTCATGATCTTATCATGGTGACTGGATAACTTGGAAATTTTTTTGTTGACATGCTCTAATAGTTTGCTGTCTGCGTCAAAGTGCAATGCATGAATGTTTACTGTCATAACCCAAATATTTAAATGTTAACCAATGGAAAAAATATCCACAATAAGTTACTTAAAAAATGGAATTTCCGCAATAAAAAATCTGTTAAATAAAACTTTGATCAGCCCTTTGGATGCGATTTCTTATGAACGTCTCTTAACCGGTCAATGCTGTTGTGGGTATAGACCTGTGTAGCAGCCAAACTGCTATGTCCCAGCAATTCTTTCACCGCATTCAATTCAGCACCGTTGGATGTGAGATGCGTCGCAAAACTGTGTCGCAATACATGTGGACTTTTTTTATCAGCCGTTGTGATGAGCGAAAGATATTTTTTAACAATCGAATACAGCTGCCTTGCCCCGGGATGCTTGCCTCTTCCATTGATCAACAAAAATGAATCCGACTCAGCAGGAAACTGCTGCCCTGCCTCATCCATAAAATGCCTGATGGTTTTCGCCAACATCTCACTGATGGGTATGACCCTCTCCTTGTTGCCTTTCCCGAGCACTTTTATCTGAGATCTTGCAAAATCAATTTGTGTTGATTTTAAATGGACCAACTCGCTTACACGCATTCCTGTCTGATACAAAAGATTCACTACAAGGTATTCCATCCGACCATCCAAATCATCTGAAAAATGATCCTGTCGAGATAGCTGATCCATCTGATCTGACTCGATGTAGGTCGGCAGTCTTTTTTTGGTTTTGAGGACCTGTATCGTTTTAGCCGGACTCACTGCTATCCACTCACGAACAAGACAGTATTTAAAAAAGGATTTTAATGTGGAGATTTTTCTGTTGATGGTTCTGGGAGTTATTTTCTGTACTGCAAATGCTGCCATCCAAGTCCTGATCATGGATGAATGAATCTGATCCAGCTGCTCTACAGCAAATTGTGCATGCAGAAACTGAGAAAAGTGCTCAAGATCATCGGTATATGCTGTGATGGTATGCACCGAGAAACGCTTCTCGAATTTGATAAAATCATGGAAAAAACCAATGGCATCCTTAATAGGTATAGACATAAAAAAAGTAGCCATAAAGTTACTAAACCCTATGACTACTTGGTATTATTTGAGGAAGACCGGCTTATGCTTCGATCTCTCCGTTCTGGATTTTCTGCTTGTAGATGGCCTTCAGAACCTCGCCCCTGCGCTTGACAGATGGCTTTGTAAAAGATTGACGCTCACGTAGTTGCAAAAGTGTTTTTGACTTTTCGTACTTCTTTTTGTACTTCTTAAGCGCCTTGTCAATGTTCTCGCAATCTTTAGAATCAATGATTAACATATAATTTCTCCGGTTTTTAAGGATTGCAAAGATATGGGAATATTTAAGAAAAACAAGCATAATCTTCACCCGGCACCCCTATCCCATCACATTGAATAAAGTTCTTGGTTGTTTCTCTGATGTCAAGCTCCCAGATCACTGGCTCATCCCACTGCAATCGGTTGAGCTCCTTTTTTTCTTCTGCTGATTCGATCATATGCATCCATCAATGATATCATGTATAATAAATGGAAGCCCAGCACATGCTGCCTTCCTCTGCTCTTGGATCTGACCAATTCGCTGTGGACAGACACCAATTTCTTCATATCAAAGAAAGGAGAATCCCTGAAACGCTCCATGAGGATTTCAACTTTTTCGGTAAGAAAATTCTCCTTCGCCAACCGCCTTCCAAGGTCTGCTGTTTGCGGCTTGGGATATCTGTTCTTCAAAATAAATGAAGGCAACATGTCTTCCATGGATTTTTTCAAGAGGTATTTTTCAATGCCGTTTTTTGAAAACAAATCTGATGGAATCCGATCCAAAAATGAATTCAATGCATGATCTGCTGCGGGATCAAAGACCCTGATGCCATGCTCTTGTGATAAAATCGACCAATGAGTTGACGCAAAAACATGCAAACGCTCAAATGCCAGCTTCCTGAATGATGCAATATCATGGTAATGGTTGCCGCCTTGCTCAAAAATATCGTTCATGCCTTTTCGGGTTACACACTCTTTCAAGATGTGATCATGCAATACCGAAAATTGCCAATTTTTTTGTTTGAAAAAATATTTACCAAGCTGTGACTGCTTCAAAAAAAAGATACCCCTATCTACAGCAAACAATTTGATCTTTTTTTTACCGCGGAAAGAAATGGAATAATTCCCCATTTGTCCAGTGAACATCCCATCCACTCCATCGCGCCTGGCTTGCTTCAAAATACCTTCAATCCAAAAACTGTTTGAATGAACAATTGGAAAAAATAAACTCCTTTTATGCTGATCATGAAACATCGACACAAATGAGATCTCATGAAAAGGTAAAAACTTGGAATTTACTCCTGTAAAATCAGCAAGCAGTTGTCGAACCATCGGCTCCTCTGAGATGGTCTCAGAACAGTCTCGCTCATCTCTAAATGAGGGCACACTTGTATAGGTGATGATCTGCTGATTAGCCTTGGCTGCGTTCGACATAAAATACAGCACCGTAGTAGAATCCAATCCACTGCTCAAAAAAAGTCCCACTTTTTTAACATGACCCATTCTCTGAATAACCGCATCAGCAAGAAGCGATTTGAACGCAAGAAAATAATCCTTGTCATATTTAAATCGAATGGCCTGTCTGGGTTCCGTAAGAATGGTTGATTTGATTTGATTCATATGAGCATCTACAGCAATGTAACTACCCGGTAAAACATGATGCATGTTTTTTAAAATGGTTTTTCCAGGTGTATTGCCAATCAACCGAAGACTCAAAGCCGCGAATTCACATGAATCGATTTCCAAATCATCGCCCAATATCTCCTGTATATATGTTGTGCTTGATGAAAAATAAAGCACAGCATTTTTACTGCAGTAGAATAAACTGCTATTTTCTGAAATATTTCTGGACAAATAAATCTTCCGCTCCTTTGCATCAAACAAGACAAAGGTCCAAACACCCTGCAAGTGTTTGAAAAATTCAGTTCCCCATTTTTGAAATGCAAGAACAACCAAATGAGCATCTGTGTATGAATATTGATCTGCATGCATGATGCCAAGTTTATCCGTCAGCTCATCACGTTTAAAAAGCAGTAAATCACCCATCATTTGTATGTTACCGAAAGATTCCAGCTCGCCCTCGGCAGCAAATAATTTCTCGCCATCAAAATATCCGGCAAACTTCATCAGTTGTTATTTTTTAATTTCAGGATATAGCCTGACGTAAGTACCCAATGGAAATTCATCTCCGATCACCTCTCCCCCAGATTCAACCCATGCATGTGCGACGAGTTTTTCATTTTCAATTTGTATCCCCAGGCAACAAGAGGATTTGATACCATAACATGCAAGAATTATATGCAATACCAATGATGACTCCAGACAGGTAGGTGTCCTGAAATAAGATCGGCGGATCAAATACATGATTCGCTTAGAAAACTGAGGCTTATTCACCTTTTTAGGATTGTGGAGCTCACAAGGAATACGCATCACGAGCAACCCTTTCCATACGGCAAATGGAAACAAATGAATGATGATGTAAACAAGAACATGCAGGAACGAAACAATCAACAACTTCAATTTCATGCAACTTCAACGATCATCTTCATGCTGCACATTCTCTCCAATAGTTTCGCAATGGAATCATTGCACCTGCCCTTCTCCACATCATAGCTGCTCATCACACGATCTGCCAGTTCCTTGGAGGACATGGGAACATCCAATTGCATCCAAACAAAGGAAGCTGCTCTGTTCATGGCATAATATTTACCAGCTTCGGTGTCCATGATAAAAACTTCTCCATCGATCCATTCAGCATGAATTGTTTGCTTTTTCTTGAATTTTTTCATGCAAGCAAATTAGATTTCACGTCAGCTTTTGTGAAATTTTTACGCGCAGGTTTTTCTTTTAAATATCACTTTTTTTCACACAGGATGGATGTGAAAATACGGGCCATTTCATCCTTGCTTGGATGCATCAGGGGACGTATGATTTCAAAACATGTACTGTTTTTAATCAATTGAATTAAAACACTGACCGACATTTTTGCCATGGATTCCGGCATCCATTCTCTGCGGTAAATATTGCGCATGGTTTCGATCAATGGCGCTGATCCAACCAAACGACGCAATGCACAAGATTGAATGGTAGAGGACGTTCTAAGTAAAACAACATTGGCCACAAACCTTGGTTGAAGATCAAACTGTGAATGAAAATAAAACGGAAATTTATCCACGCCGGATCTGATCGGCGCTCCCAACGAACATCCCATTGCCTGCATTTGATCTGACCAGAGCTTCATCATGGGATATGAGGAATGAACCCGAATACCCTTATTGATTGTTGTGCCGGCGACCACAACATCATCCGAAAATACCCGATAACCTCTTTGCATCATGCTGTACATCAGGGTTGACTTTCCCGATCCTGATGCACCCATTACCAATGTAACCTGATTGTTCCGGATGATACCGCCTGCATGCAATGGCAAACACTTTCGTTGAAACAACAAAACAGCGAAAGCATTTGACAAACAATAAACCCTGATATCGGAAGAGATGGCCGATGGCCTGGCATGAACCACGATCTGCTTTCCACCAAAAACCTCATACAGGGCAATGTTTTTAACTCCGATTGCGGAATATTTTTCCTCATCAACAATCGATATAGGCTTCTCGGTATCTATAGCAGGGTGACTGAAAAATGGATCCCCCATTGAGATGTGCACATCAAATCCATCTCCATCATCGATTTGCAACAACTCAGGAAATGCTATTTCAGAGCAGATTCTCAACCCATATGCCCAATAACGATGCATCATTCAGCCCCAAGATTTTCTGATCAACCAAAACAGCGGTCGCATGAAGTAATACAGAAAATGAAACTTTTCCGGAAGGGGAAAGCGTATCCAATCAGCAGGCGACATCAACCATCTTTTCCAAAACGTCCAGTTGAGAATGCGGCGGTTGAATGATGCCTGAAAAAACATTTGTCGAAACGCGGCTGCATACCCTGTTTCAATCATTGCATTGTTTTGCAGAGAAACAAGTATGCTTTCAACCTTTTTACATGCGGCAGGATGATGCGTCATGTCATGCATTCCATTCATAAAATGCCTGCCAGTAAGCTTTAGCAAGAGAAGCATGGAAACCACCAGATGCTCCCATGCACCCAATTCCCTCGCTCTTTTTGAGACATCAGTCCAATGAAATTTTTCATGTTGCATCAACAAGGGCAAATCCAGCAGCCATTTCAGTCTGTACCACCGATGCTCAGTGCCATGCACACAGAGGTAGATCAACTGTTCGATATGATCCATGGTAAAAATGTGATCCCAATTTGTTTTCAACAATGCAGCACCTGCCGCAAATGGATCAAAAGAAAATGCATCAACGCTTGACCTGCATCTCCAATGCAATTCAATGACCTGTGGCAATGTTGTTGATTGGCCGTAAAAACAGAAATGATGATTTTCTTCCATGTAATCGGCTTGCTGTTTGCTGTTGAATTGCAAATAGTCTGACTGCAATTGATATCCCTGTGACTTCAACCATTGAGTCACCTGCGGGATGTTTTCGGATGCGATCAGCAGATCTATATCCCTGGCATGCCGATGAAATCTGGTTGCATAATAATTGACAGCAAGTGGTACACCCTTCAATAAGATTCCGATGGCTGAAATAGATGATAAAAAAATATTCAGTCGGCCTAAAAACAAATCCACCGAATGAATACGCTGCATGTTTTGCAGATATTCAAATCTTGAGGCCTCCATAAAATCATCTGAATAAAAACAGTGCTGATGCTTGTCAATGAATGGATACAATAAAATGCGGTGACGATCTGCCATCTTTCTCAGATCTGATTCAGTCCAGTTCATGCACTCCTTCTCACCCAACAGCCATCTGAAAAAGACGGCTTCCCTCGATTCCATCATTCAACCATTTTAACGCATCAGATACATTTTCCCGTAACCACTTTTAAAATATTGATCAGTGTTGAACTGATCCGTGTTCAACTTATCAATTTTTTTCCCTTTGATATCTGTGATCACCCTGTACAAATAAACACCATTGCCGAGCAGTTGTCCATACTGATCTCTTCCATCCCATTTGTAATCGGTGATATTGTTGCCTATTTTAAGTGGACCCAATTCAGCCATCGTGATCTCTTTGACTATTTTACCTGTGATGGTCAAGATCTGTATGCGCATGTTGGTGGGCAACTCTGAACCGGTTAATGTAAATACAAATGCAGTTGATGTTGTAAAGGGGTTGGGATAATTCAATAAATTGGTAATCATCGACTGATTGGTTACCTGGAACGTAACACTGAAGTCAGTAACCCCTGATGCATTCTCACTCCTGTCTTTTGCTGAAACAATCAGTTCATAATCGCCATCCATTTGCAGCACTGGCCTGAACTGAATACTTGCTGTATTGTTTGTTCCGCCTGCAGGATTTTCTGATGGTATAAATTTCAATGTATCGCCGTCAAAACGAACAGCACGCAATGTTCCGTCAGGGTATCTCAATTTCACACTTACCAATGAGGTATCGTTCAACGGCAAATAGGCATTGTCGTCTTTTACTTGAATCAAGATATGAGGTTTAGAAGAAACAATGTCACCATTCAATATATGAACCCCGTCAAAAGTAACATCCAACAGAGGCGGAATCACATCTGCGTTGATCTTCAACCTGGTTTGAAGATAATTATTGAACATGAACTGCTCCGGTTGCGCATTTTGTGGATTTACGTTGAGTGAAATCAAATTGTTGGATGAAAGCGTTCTGCTGTCAAATGTTTTATTGAAGAGTATGGTGTCACCTGGAGCAAGATTTTTTTTCAATCCATCGAACAGGATAGAATCCCGGTTCTTGTCATCCGTTATCTTCCAGACTACTTTTACACTGTCAAATGAGGAAGCACTGATATTTCTGAAGCTGGCCTGGAATTGATAATTATTCCCCATATCCAATGAAGACGTGAGGGATGCTGCATTGACATCACCCAAGCCTCCCTCCGGCACTGGATCATATTTGACCTGGATATACTTGATCTGAGATGGTGTTTGGTTGATTGGATCAGCCTGAGACATCGTCAACTTCAACCATGGATAGTTGGTTGCACTGATGAAAGAAAGGGACGTGTCTTTTGAAATGAGAGAGCCAACTTTTGAAACGCTCCCGCTGTAGAGCCTGGTTTCATTCAAGCTATTGTCCACACCCATGATGTTCAATACTGCATTGTCGCCAATGGAGGTCTCCATGGCATTCATTTTTATGGCAATTGATTTCCAGTTTTTGGCGGGACCGATCATTGGAAAAATCAGAGCTCCATTGCTTTCCAATGCATCCACTGAAATCTCAGTCAGTATTTCATCTCTTGAACTTTTACCCACTTTTTGCTGAAGCAAACTCCAAGCACCCGCTTCGTTTTTATACGCAACCATTGTAAATGGCAGGTTTGATTTGAAGGAATCAATCAGCGTGAATCCGATTCCAATCAATTTATTGTACAGCAAATCTTTGCCCCACTGATCAACGGTTTTGAGTCCGTTGTCATCTGACTTGTTCCAGTGATTGAGCACCAGAATCGTTCCATTCGGAACAAGATCTAAAAATGAAGCTGCACTTGCTCTTCCAGCACTTGTATTGTAGTTATACCAGAATTGATAGAGATCATTGTTCAAGAAGCAACTCCCGGGCACCAAACTTCCATAGCGACCAGCACCGGGAGGAGTGGTATTTTTTATTGGCTTTCCAGTTCGCTTGGTGATCAATGAAAATTCAAGGGTACCAAATGCGGCATCGCAACTTTGGTTGTATACAACGGTATTGCCGATTTCGACTGTATTGTATGTGCTTAAGGTTGACTTAAGTCTGGATTGTACAAACAGGGTAAGTGGCTTTTTGGCAAACTCGAACGTACGGTTTTGTGTCAAATCAATATTTGCATAGCTGTTTCTTTTGTATTGAAAATAGGATGATTGACTCCAGCCTTCTGAGGATGAAGGTATATACACCAAAGAGGAATTGAACCAATTGGCCTCCGCACCTTGCAATGGTTTCTTCGCTACGCGCCAATACACAACAGTGCTGTCACTGATCCGGATCTTTGGCAGAAATTCAATGAGTCCGCCGTTGGAAACAACCACCAAACTATCCATCAGTGTTGAATTAAAACTGGTGGTTGTATCAACCTGAAATATATACTGGCTTTGAGAGGCAGAGAAGAGTCCTATGCTGGCAGTCAGTTTCACAGGCCATTTATTGACGATGGCAAATTCCTGCGGAAAAACCGGCTTCACTTCATTGTCTATGATGTTGATTTTTTGAACAACGGAATTATTTGTTTCACTCAATTCATTTAAAACATTTTCAGGATCAACACTGACTGAAATGGTTTGAACACCTAAGTCGCGTTTGGGATCCAATGGAAACTTCCACTCAATGGAATCACCATAAAAGAGGGTCTTGAAAACTTTGGCAACATCTTCAGCACTCCCATCGGCTCGCTCCCTCCTTACGTGAACTTTCACAGAATCTTTGCGGGCACTCCCGATATTTCTCACAACAATTTTCAAGTCATAATATGGTTCCGCGACAGTGAGAGGTTGCGGCTCAACGCTGATCATTGGGGGCTCCACTACATAATCAGGCATCGGATGCGGATGGAGTCCTGTGGCAGGATCACCATGAATCAGGATTTGCTCCATGGTTACAATATTATTGGGAGAAGCACCAAAATCCTTCTGCATGGCAGCGATTGTACTCTGATGAATTTCACCAATTGATTTGAAATAGTCTATACGTCCCAATCGCTCATAAAACCGCTGGATAAAATCATTCAAATTCATCAAAATGCCAAAATGCGTACTCGCCACAAACGCAATGCTTCCCCTCTGAGGCTCCAATACATAGGCCTCTGAAATAGATTTCTTGTTGGAAAGTATTCGCAGGCTGTCGTAAAAAAAATTATTCCCGGCCGTACAAGCATTGGCAAGAAACAAAGGATATTTTCCCTGGTTGTTGAATCTCCCTGGATCATCCAAATTAAACTCCATGGCGTTCAGTGATGAATGCCCGAAGTAATTCACAACAGATACCCCATTTTCAAATTCACGGTCTATTTGAACATTGCTTGCACTTTCAACAGCACTGGCAGTAGCTTTTTCAATGGTGGTAACCTTAGCACCAAAAAGCGAATCAGTAATTTTTGTTTTTGCATCCCGCATGTATCCGGATATGATGGATTGAACCACACCTCCAGCCACCAAATGCAATACATTTTTTGTCCAACCTTTTTTCTCCACACGCTGGTATACAGCAGATGTATTCAGCAGGTCTTCGTGCTGTTTTAATTTCTCCAAATATGCATTCAATTCATTGCCGTTGATGACTGAGAGACGGCCAATGGGGACCTGCATCAATGGACTCAGATCTCTGGAAGCAAGTATATGATCAGAACCCGGATTTCCAAATGTGGGAACCATGTTGAGTTGATCTGCATAGGATGAAGACTCATTCAAACGATATTGATCATATGTAACTCCTTTTCCAACAAGCAATACATTCTTGGGCTTGAATAAATTATGTGCAAACTGAATAAATCTTTTCAATGCAAGCGGGTGTTTTTTTACTCCGTAAGCAAATTGATCAACCAATTGATCAACAGTCACGACAAGCACTTTGAACCCACCACCTGCAATACTGGAGCGGTAAGTTGAATAATTTTGAATTGCATCACCCGAAGTACTTTTTCGAATGGACGAGTCGGTGATAATGATAAAATCGCCTTGATTGCCAGCCAAGCTATAGTTCAAGAATCGCTGTTGCGACAAAATGTTTACAGCTTTTACATCCACAACGGATGCACTCAAGAGTACAAAATTTCTTTTCCTGGTGTCTGCCGGAATGAGAAATCTCGATTTTCCTGCAACGGTTTCAGCGATGAAACGCTGATTATTGGTGAGATCCAACAATACAGGAGGATTGGTTCCATTTTTGAAAGATGCAATCTCAAGTAATTTGTCGTTCACCGATGCATCCAGTGAAAATTCAAATACCGATTGATTCGAAAAATCAAATGTACGTGGATAAGAAATTTCAATTTGCCCGATCATGTATTGATCAAAGGATGTGGGACTGTTGTTCAAAAAATCAAATTGAACGTTGCCAACCAGCTTAGCTCTTGACAATTGAACGGTGGTGTCCTTGCTGCTGTAGCCCGGAAGTGCAAAAGGCGCAATGACACTGCTTCCATTCAGCAGCACAGCAACATTTCTCGTATTCTGTGAGCCTCCAAAAAAATTTATTCTCAGCACTGCATCCGAACCAGTTGCAGAAGTTTGTAAATCTGTCAAGTTGATGCTGAGTGATTTTGCTGATGTGATCCCCCTGCTTGTCCAACCTTCCCCTTCATCAAAACTGGATGAGTACACATTGACACCTGCAATGACATTGGGATTACCGGGATTGATCATATCCCTCAGGGCATACCTGTAGGTATAATCAAATGAACGCTCAGGCTGCAATGTGCTTGTAGCAGAGGGATTTGCCTTGGAAACGAAGCGAAGATTTTGTGATGCGGAATTGGTTGTTAAAAAATAAACGGCTGTATCAGACAACAGACTCCATTTGTCTGATGTTTGGTATTTGGGATTCGCATACATTTTCGTGTCCAATTTCCCATCATTGATCTTTCCATAGAATTCAATGTATCCATCTGCAGCAAGAACAGCATTGGATTGTGTTGTGAAAAGTGGTACCTCTACTCCATTCCGCCACAATTGAAATGCATCTGCATTTGTATTGCCCAAACCCAGGTTTGCCAATGCTGCTGCAGGTATGCGGTAAAGACCGTCGCTTCCAACTTTGATTTTGTAGTATGTTTTCCCGTAATCACTGATCCACTCGTTTCCGATATCATTTTGTCCATAGAGCAAACCAAATGGAAACAGGAGCAGTGCGATATATAAAAGCAAGGTCCTCATCAATAGATATACTTCTTGGTTGGCAATCGCAAGTGGAGTGAAAATACATGCGTATACAGCGGATTGGATTGATTGGCCAGATTGGTGAATGCATAATCAATCCTGAATTGTTTGATATTAAACCCTGCGCCAACACCTGGTTGATAAATCCAGACCTTGTTCATATTGGTGGTATCGGCGTCTTTCAATCCCCGTTGAAAATTATACACGCCCATGCGCAGCGCGATTGTTTTTGCATAGCTCATCTCAATACCTATACGGGGATCGGCATTGAATGACCTTGAACTCAACAATACATTTCTTTGTCCATCAAAACTCAACTCCAGGTTGAGTTCACCTAGCAATGAAAATCGCTGATTCAAATCTGTATTGTATGCAGCCCCCAAATACAATCTGGGTGCGGTCAGCTCAACAGATTTTACTGGAATATCATTGTTGGTAAGATAAAGTTTTTCTTTTTCACTCTCCGTGAATGAAAATTTCCATGCGTTGTAAGTTGTTGTAATATCGCGGATGACAACGCCAAGACTTAACTTTTTGGATCTGTATTGCAATGCCGCATCGAGTCCCACACCCCATGCTTTCGCAAACTTTCCGACTGAGCGGTGAATGACTTTTGCATTTGTACCAAAGGAAAAATTTTGACTGGCATCACTGTACAATGTTTGTCCATAAGAGATGATCATTGCATAATCTGCAGAAGAAAATGATCTGATATTGTTGTAATTGATTGTGCCATCGGGTTCAACCAAAAACAAGGTATTGGGAATATCATCTACTGCAAATCTCAGAAAGCTGATACCCAGTCCCATGGTTGCCCTCGCAGGATCACCAATCGGAGCAGCTGCAGCGAAATAATCATACTTACCTATTCCCGCAAAATACTCCGCATGCATCAGGGAGTAAGATGAATGTCCCCTTAATTCAGATAAACCCGCGGGGTTCCAAAAACCGGTATAGGCATCTTCTGAAGTGGCAATTTGAGCACCGCCCATTGCCAGTCCACGTGCCCCTGCGCCTATGTTCATGAACTCATTGGAATACTTTCTGAATTGCCCGTATCCTGCAAATGAAATCATCAACAGGACAAGCAATCCAGCCCGCTTTGTGGAATGTATGAAAAGAGGATCCAATGCCAGAAAAGATGGGTTTTAATGAAAAACTTATCTGGTTAATGCCATTGGATATTGGATTGAACGAAGTTAAATCAAATTGAAACGATTCCCTTCAGAAAAACAACGTCCAAATCTGAGAATTATTGCGCGCATGGGATGTTTTGATTCCTTGTTACATTTGCACAAATATTTTAGCGATGGACATTGTAGCAGCACTCAAATGGAGAGGAATGATTCAGGACATCATGCCTGGAACCGAAGAGCAATTGAAAAAGGAGCCAACAACCTGTTATATTGGATTTGACCCAACTGCTGACAGTCTTCACATTGGAAGCCTGGTCCCCATCCTTTTGCTGTATCATTTGCAACAGGCCGGTCACAAGCCATTGGCATTGGTAGGTGGAGCAACTGGAATGGTGGGCGATCCCAGTGGAAAGAGCGAGGAACGCAATTTATTGAATGAAGAAACATTGCAAAAAAATGTTGCAGGGGTAAAGAAGCAATTGGAGAAATACCTTGACTTTGACCCATCGAAAAAAAACTGTGCAGAGATCGTCAACAATTACGATTGGTTCAAGGGATTGGGATTCATTGATTTTTTGAGGGATGTCGGTAAGCATATTACCGTTAATTATATGATGGCGAAGGACAGTGTGAAAAAAAGAATAGAGGGAGAGACAGGGATCAGTTACACAGAATTTGCATACCAGCTGATGCAGGGATATGATTTTTTCTGGCTGTATCAAAACAAAAACTGCAAGTTGCAGATGGGCGGAAGTGATCAGTGGGGAAATATTACAACCGGCACGGAACTCATCCGCAGAAAAGCTTCTGGTGAAGCGTTTGCGTTTACTTGTCCACTGATTACAAAAGCTGACGGCGGCAAGTTTGGCAAGACCGAGAAAGGGAATGTTTGGCTGGATCCTGAAAAAACTTCGCCGTTTCAGTTTTATCAGTTTTGGTTAAATGCAGCAGATGCAGATGCTGAAAAGTGGATTAAAATATTTACGTTGATTGACAGAGTAGAAATCGAGCATTTGATACAAGAACATGCCAAAGATCCAGGTGCAAGGCTGCTTCAAAAGAAACTTGCGGAGGCCATTACAACTTTTGTACACGGTGAAAAAGAGTGCCAATCGGCACAGCAAACCACTGAGCAGTTGTTTGGCAAGAAGGATGAAATCAATATGAAGGAGATGGATGAAGTCTCCCTGCTGCAAGCAATGGAAGGTGTGCCCGTCCACAGCATCGCTTCATCCATGATCAGCGACGGATTGGACGTGGTCAGTTTTTTAGCCGAGACAGGAATATTTCCCAGCAAAGGCGAGGCCAGAAAAATGGTAGCTGGTGGAGGTGTGAGCATCAACAAAGAGAAAGTGGTGGATGTAAACATGTTGATCAACAAGTATCATCTGATTGCAGGCAATTATATTGTTGTGCAGAGGGGCAAGAAAAACCATCATCTGGTAAAACAGCAATAATCCGCCTGGAAATACCCCTTCATAATTTTTGGGATCTTCTTTTGAAATCACTTATTTTTGCAACCCAATTAGGCTGCCCGATAGTATAATGGTAGTACGACAGATTTTGGTTCTGTTTGTCTTGGTTCGAATCCAGGTCGGGCAACAATAAGAAGTAAATAAGTGGTTGATTTTCAACCACTTATTTACTTCTTATTGTTGCCCGACCTGGATTCGAACCAAGACAAACAGAACCAAAATCTGTCGTACTACCATTATACTATCGGGCAGCC
>JACCDK010871809.1_pt1 | contig 15992 bp, 14 predicted proteins | sample 7445871 | NCBI WGS metagenome assembly JACCDK01 (sample SAMN15323436, study PRJNA562643) | freshwater metagenome | isolation source: river surface water | place: USA:Blue River Watershed | collected 2017-08-15 | reverse complement strand
TGGCGATGGCAAGGAAGTGCCGGTTGGCGAGGTGGGCGAAGTCATCACCCGCTCCTCCAACAATATGCTCGGCTATTGGAACCTGCCTGATGCGACGCAGAAAACGCTGACGGGCGATGGCTGGGTCCACACGGGTGACGCAGGTTATGTCGATGAAGATGGCTATCTTTATATCCATGACCGGGTGAAGGACATGATCATTTCGGGCGGGGAAAATGTGTACCCGGCCGAAGTGGAAAGCGCGATTTATGGCCATCCAGATGTGCTGGAAGTAGCGGTGATTGGCGTGCCGGATGAGAAATGGGGCGAGGCGGTAAAGGCCGTGTGCGTGCCAAAACCCGGCACGACGATTGATCCCGACAATGTCATCAGCTGGGCACGCGAGCGGATTGCAGGATTTAAGGTGCCGAAGTCGATTGATGTTATCGAGGCGCTTCCGCGCAATGCCAGTGGCAAGATTTTGCGGAAGGATTTGCGCGCACCCTATTGGGCAGGCCGCGATCGGCAGGTGAACTGACGATGTCGGGCGATCTGGCGACGTTTCGCGCTGACGTTCGGTCTTGGCTGGCTGAGAATTTGACGGACGAGCTGCGCGAGGTATCTGCCAGATCAACGAGCGTGTTTGTTGATAAACAACACACGCTCAAATGGCAGGCCATCTTGCACAAAAAGGGCTGGGTCGCGCCCAGCTGGCCCGCCCAATATGGCGGCACGGGCTGGAGCGAGGCAGAACGGCATATTTTTGCTTCAGAATGTGCGCTGGCGGGCGCGCCACCCTTGGCGCCAATGGGCCTGCGCATGGTGGCCCCTGCCATCATGCAGTATGGCACCGAAGCGCAAAAGGCGCAGTATTTGCCGCGTATCCTTTCTGGCGAAGATTATTGGTGCCAAGGCTATTCTGAGCCGGGGTCGGGCTCTGACCTTGCGTCGCTATCACTTCGAGCGGAACGCGATGGCGATCATTATATTCTCAACGGGTCCAAAATCTGGACGACGCATGCGCATTTTGCCAACAAGATGTTCTGCCTTGTCCGCACCAGTCGTGAGGGGCGCCCCCAAAAGGGCATTACCTTCCTGCTGCTGGATATGGATACGCCCGGCATCACAGTGCGGCCGATCCATTCCATTGCAGATGATCATGATTTTAATCAGGTCTTTTTTGAAGACGCGCGTGTGCCTGTATCGGGCCGGCTGGGAGAGGAGGATCATGGCTGGAGTGTCGCCAAATATCTGCTCGAATTTGAACGCGCCGTTGCCCATTCTGCAGGGTTGAAAGCGGCGCTGTCGGAGATTGTCCGGCACGCCCGCGCTTTGCCGGCGGGAGACGGCGGGGCGATGCTCGATCACCCTCATATACGCCGCCAGATTTCTGGGCTGGCCGCCCAAATTGATGCAATTGAGGCAAGCGAAGATGTTGTGATGGCGCAGGTGGCGCGCGGACGAAACCCCGGCCCGGCGGCGTCAATGCTCAAAATTCAAGGCACCGAGACTGCGCAAAAGGTTCAGGAATTAGCCGTCGAGCTTGCTGGCGATTATGCCGCTGTCAGCCAATATGCCGCGCGCCAACCGGGAAGCAATGTTGAGGCCATTGGCCCTGAAGTCGCCCTCACGGCAGTCGCTCGATATTTCAATGGTAGAGCGGCCTCGATTTACGGCGGCTCGAATGAAATTCAGCGCAACATCATCGCGAAAATGGTTCTGGGGCTATAGCGGCGCCGATGGCGCATCAGGGCGGTTATCCCGCTCACGCTGACGTGCGGAGGTAAAGCCGGGGCGATCCTTGAGCCGCTGATACCAGCTTTGCGTCAGCGGCCCCAATTCAGCATCATAGCCAAAGCTGCTCGCCAGATGCACGGCATAGCCCACGCAGATATCGGCAATGGTGAAGCGCCCGCCGACCAGCCAATCGCGCCCGTCCTCCAGCGCGGTTTCAATCGCTTTGGCCCGGCCCATGAAAAAAGCTTTATAATCCTCCACGGCTTGCGGCAGTTGGCGCTCTTTCGGTTCGAGCCGGGTGTAGCGCAGCACAATGGTCAGCGGAAAGGTGAGGGTGGCATCACTGCGGTGCAGCCAGTTAAGATAGGGCAGATAATCCGCCTCATCCGGGCGGAGTTCCAATTCGGTGCCCGCCGCAATACGCTGGCAGATGGCGGCGCTTTCGGTCAGCAAATGGCCATTTTCTTCCCAAGCCGGGATGGTGCCCAAGGGGTTCACATCTTTAAAGTCTTTCGCAAACCAGCGCGGCGGGAAGGCCCACATTTTTAAGGCGAGCGCAAAGCCCGCTTCTTCGGCGGCCCAAAGACAGCGAAAAGATCGGGCGCCTTCGCAATGGTGCAAAATCGGCAGGCTCATATCGAAATCTCCCTTGGCTTGGCGATCGACAAGCGATGTTCGCGCCACGCGATGTACAACCCGCTGGCAATGATGATCGGCGCGCCCGCCCATGTCGAGGCGCCGGGCAACACGCCCCAAAACGCCCAGCCATAAAGCGCAGACCAGATCAGCGCGGTATAATCCATGCCGACCACAGTAGAGACGGGCGCATAGCGCAGCGAGGCTGTGAGTGCGATTTGCGCCAGCCCCCCACACAGGCCCAGCCCCGCAATAATCAGCCATTGCCGCGCATCATGGCTTTGCTCGCCCCATGACAGCACTTCCCCCAAAGGTGCGGGCAGGGGCAGCAGATGCAGCGTCAATAGCATCATCGACGTGAGCAGTGAGAAATAGAAGACAGTGGTTGTCGGGGCTTCCGTGCGGCCCAAATCGCGCAATTGCAGGCTGATAATCCCAATCATCAGCGAGGCAGTCAGGCCCACCAGCGCGCCTTTAAGCGGAAAGCCGCCGCTCCCCGGCTGGATAACAATTAGCACGCCTGCAAAGCCAATCAGCACGGCGCCCCACCGATGCGGGCCAACACGTTCCTTCAGCACCAGCGCAGACAGCAATGTGGCGAAGATGGGGACAGTAAAGCCCAATGTCGCGGCCTCCGCCAATGGCAGCAACAGCACCGCGCCAAAGGTGAAGAACATCCCTGTTGCCCCAAGGAAGGATCGCCGCACATGCGCGCCCAGCCGCTCTGTGCGCAGGCTTGATAAGCCGCTCGACAAGATCACCCAAGTCAGCACAACAGGAATGGCGGCAAATTGACGCCAGAACATGATTTCCGGCAAATGGATACCGCTTTCGCTAGCGAGTTTCACGCAGAGCGACAACGAGGAAAGGCCAAACACGGCCAGCAAGCGCAGTCCTAGCGCAAGCATCCGTCTATCTTGATGAGAGGTTTGGCTTTTCGTCACGCAGGCTAGGCATAGACGGCGGCTTTTCTTGTGCAACAGGAAATGCACGGACGTGATGGGCTTGCGAGACGATGCCCCCCTCGGCTAACGCCACTGGCATGAAGCACGCTCTCACCACCACTCGCGCCCAGAATTTCGCTGCTTGGTATCAGGAGGTTATCTCCGAGGCAGACCTTGCTGAAGAATCGGGGGTGCGCGGCTGTATGGTCATCCGCCCATGGGGCTATGGCATTTGGGAACGTATCCAAAAACTGATGGTTGTTCAGATTAAGCTGGCCGGTGTTGAAAATTGCTATTTCCCGTTGTTCATCCCCTTGTCTTTCTTTGAGAAAGAGGCCGACCATGTGGAAGGTTTTGCCAAGGAAATGGCAGTCGTCACGCACCACCGGTTGGTGGGGGATGGCAAGGGCAAGCTGGTGCCCGATCCTGAGTCCAAGCTGGAAGAGCCGCTGGTTGTCCGCCCGACATCCGAAACAGTGATTGGCGCGGCGATGAGCCGCTGGGTGCAAAGCTGGCGTGATCTGCCGCTCTTGACCAACCAATGGGCCAATGTCGTCCGCTGGGAAATGCGCACCCGCATGTTCCTGCGCACGTCCGAATTTTTGTGGCAAGAAGGCCATACCGCGCATGTCGACCGCGAGGATGCGATGGTTGAAACGCGCCGCGCGCTGGAAATGTATCGCGCTTTTGCGGAAGGTCCGCTCGCCATGCCCGTCGTGGCAGGTGAAAAGCCCGAAAATGAACGCTTCCCCGGTGCGGTCGCCACCTATTCGATTGAAGCGATGATGCAGGATGGCAAGGCGCTGCAAGCCGGCACCTCGCATTATCTGGGCACGGGCTTCGCCGAAGCCGCAGGCATTCGCTATCAGGATAAGGAAGGCACCCAGCAATATTGCCATACGACCAGCTGGGGTGTCTCCACGCGCCTGATTGGCGGCGTGATTATGACGCATGGCGATGATGATGGCCTGCGCTGCCCACCCCAAGTCGCGCCGCAGCAAGTGGTGATCATCCCCATGCTGCGCGATAGTGATGAGGATGACGCGATCCTTGAGTATTGCCGCAGTCTGGCCGCCGATTTGCGCAAGCAGAGCGCCTTTGGTGAGCCGGTGCGTGTGCTGTTAGACACGAAAGCGACCAAAGCATCCAACAAGCGTTGGGCCTGGGTGAAAAAGGGTGCGCCGATCCTGGTGGAGGTTGGCCCGCGCGATGTGGCGGGCGGCAATGTCGCCGTGCTTCGCCGTGATCGGCTGTATAAGGATGATGGCAAGCTCGCTTCGTCCTTTGATCCGCGCGATGGCTTTGTTGCTTCTGTGTCGGCCATGCTCGAAGATATTGAGCGCACGCTCTACACCGAAGCGAAGGATCGGCTGGAGGCCAATATCCGCCGCGATGTAACGGATCTGGCGGCTCATTTTGCGGCTGAAGAGAAGGTCGTCGGCTGGGTGGAGGTGCAATGGTCACGCCCGACAGGCGAGGCGCTCAGCAAAATTGTGGACCAGCTAAAGGGCCTAAAACTCACGATGCGCAATGCGCCCTTGGATGCCGCGCCTGCCGATGGCCCCTGTTTCTTCACAGGCGATGCGGCGGTCGAACGTATCTTGATTGGACGCACTTATTAATCCCGCTAGACAGGCGCGATAAACATTTGGGGAAATGCCGGTAGGGCCGGCTTTGGGGGGATTTTACATGGAACGCACCCTAATCGGTCTGGCGGGCATTGCCCTAATCTTGCTCATCGCTGTTGCGCTATCGTCTAACCGCCGGGCCATTCGCCTGCGTGTTGTGGGGGCAGCCTTTGGGCTTCAGGCAGCGATTGCAATTCTGGTGCTGTATGTGCCTGCCGGTAAAGCCATTATCGAGATGATGGCCCAAGGCGTCAGCAATCTTTTGGGCTATGCCCGTGCGGGCGTTGACTTCCTCTTTGGCAATTTGGCGAAGCCAGAACTGGGCGGGTTCAGCTTTGCGATTTCGGCGCTGCCCGTCATCATCTTCTTCGCCAGCCTTGTGTCGATCCTCTATTATCTGGGCATCATGCAGTTTGTCGTGAAGTGGATTGGCGGCGGCATTCAAAAGGCAACGGGCATTACCAAGGTGGAGTCCCTCGGTGCCGCGGCCAATATCTTTGTAGGGCAAAGCGAAGCGCCGCTGGTGATCCGCCCCTATCTTGCAGCGATGACGCCAGCCCAGCTGTTTACCATCATGACAGTGGGCATGTCGGGCGTGGCAGGCACAATTTTGGCCGCCTATGCCTCCATGCTGGGCAATGAGATTTTGCCCTATTTGCTGGCGGCCAGCTTTATGTCGGCACCGGGCGGGATTTTGATGGCTAAGCTGATGATGCCCGATGATCCGGCTGATTATGGTAAGGAACCTGTTGTTGAAGGTGAAATCCGCTTTGGCGATGAGCAACCTGCCAACATCATCATGGCCGCAGCCGAAGGCGCGCAAACAGGGGTTCGATTGGCTGTTGCCGTAGGCGCCATGGTGCTGTCCTTCGTGGCGCTGGTTGCGCTTGCCAATGGCCTTTTGGGCGGCGTTGGGGCGTGGTTTGGTTATCCTGATCTCAGCTTCCAGCAGCTTGTCGGCTGGGTCTTTGCGCCTGTTATGTATATGCTCAATGTCCCGTGGTCCGAGGCGCAAGCCGCAGGGGGCCTGTTTGGCACCAAGCTGGTGCTCAATGAATTTGTCGCCTTTTCTCAACTTGGGCCCATGAAGGCCACGCTCTCAGCCACAACGGTGGCGGTCGTTACCTTTGCACTGTGCGGCTTTGCCAATTTCAGCTCAATTGCCATTCAAATGGCAGTCACAGGCGGGCTTGCCCCCAATCAGCGGGCAACCATTGCACGTTTGGGCTTAAAGGCACTGCTGGCTGGAAGCTTGGCGAATTTGATGAGCGCGGCCTTGGCAGGCTTGCTCGTCGGCGCGTGATGTCAGGCGGTTTCCCGCGCCGTTAACTCGGCAATATCAATATCCAGCCTGTCAATCAGGGTGCGCATGCGCGGCCAAATGCGCGTGAGGAAAATCTCACGCTCTTGCCGCTTAAGCGCGGCGACAGCACCGGGGGCAACAAACATACCAATGCCGCGCCGCACGACCACATGGCCATCATCCTGCAAGGTTTGATAGGCTTTGGCGACCGTCAGCGGATTGGTGCCTGTTTCGGCGGCAAAGGCGCGGACAGAGGGAAGCTGATCGCCCTCCTGATATCGGCCTTCGATAATCTGGATTGCCAGCATGCCGCGCAAGCGCAGATACACGGGAATTTCGTCAAAGCTTGCTGCTGTCATGCCACCTTAATACAGCAACGCAGTTGCTAAGTCACGTAAAAATCACGCTTCAGGGCTGCCACGCGCGCACAACATCGCTCAAATTGGGCCGTGGACGCTCTTCCAGCGCTTTGCTGGGGGAGCCCAGGAAGACAAAGCCGGCAATGCGCTCATGCCCCGTGCCAAAGGCATCCCGCACGCGGGCGGAATAGGTTGGCCAGCCTGTCAGCCAACCGCCGACAAAGCCAAGGGCGTGCGCCGCATTCAGCACCTGCATACACGCCGCCCCGGTGGACAATTCCTGCTCCCAAAGCGGGATTTTGCTGCCGGCAACGGGGCTGGAGAGAACCACCACCAGCGATGGAGCCTGATGGGCAAATTGCACCATGGCGTCCAATTCCAGCTTGCCGGCCTCCGGCTTTTCGGCCTGATAAGCGCTGACCAGCAGATTGGCGAGCGCATCACGCTGGTCCGCCGCAACTGTTACAAAACGCCACGGCGCCAGTTTGCCATGATCAGGCACGCGGCTGGCAACCGTCAGAATTGTCTCTAACTGCGCCGCATCCGGGCCGGGGGCAATCATATCGCGCGGCTTGCCCGACCGGCGGGACAAAAGAAGCGAAAGGGGCGTGGTCGTGTCGTTGAACATCAGGCGGCGCTAACAGGCGGAATTGGCGGGTGCAATCTGTCTATTGGTCGGTCCCACGCGCTTTGCCCCATTGGCGGGCCGCCGTGTAGCCGAGATACCCTGTGCCAAAGAGCGCCCAAAGCGGCTGGGGAATGCCATTGAGATAGGCGTTCATGCCGCCTGCAATGTCGCGCGCCATTTGGGGTTGGACGGCGGCAATCAGCCCCATGGGGATGGACCAGAGGATGATCGCATACATCACATAGAGAAAACTCGGGCGCGCTCGGCTGGTCCACGGGTCAGGCGATTGTGCTTCAGCAATCAGTGCCGATAGCTGGGTGCGCACAGCCTCCAGCTCTTGCGTGCCTTGCAGCTTCAGCAATTCCAGCTTGGCCGCATCGCGGGCCTTGGGGTCAGGGATGATCTTATCAATCAGCTTGGTGACGGGGGAGAGGATATCAATCAACGCCATCTGGCTATCTCCGGTTCATGAGTCGCGCCGAAAATAACCAGATGGGTTAAGTGTAGGAAAGTTGTTTTTCCAAGACTGTTCTATTTTGCGACTTCCTGCGCAATCCAGCGATCAACGGCAGCTTCCAAAACATCCAGCGGAACAGCACCTTGTGCCAACACGATGTCGTGGAAGCGGCGCAAATCAAATTTGGCGCCCAGCTTGGTCTCGGCGCGGCCACGCAGTTCACGCAGCTTTATTTCGCCAATTTTATATCCCAGCGCTTGCCCCGGCCATGAGATATAGCGGTTGACCTCTGCCTCAATATTCGCCGCACTCAGCGCGGAATTTTCGGTCATAAAACGAATGGCTTGGTCCTTGGTCCACCCCTTGGCGTGCATCCCTGTATCCACCACCAGACGGCAGGCGCGCCACATTTCATAGCTCAGGCGACCCATCATTTTTTCAGGCGTGTCATACAGGCCCATTTCTTCGCCCAGATATTCGGAATACAGGCCCCAGCCTTCGCCATAGGCCGTAAACCAGGATGCGTGCTTGCGGAAATCGGGCAGGTCAATTTCCTGCTGCAACGCCCCTTGGAAATGGTGGCCGGGCACGGATTCATGCGCGGTCAGGGCCGGCAATTCATAAATGGGCCGTTGGTTCAGCTTGGACGTGTTGACGTAATAAAATCCAGCAATTCCTGCCGTTAGCGATCCGCCATTATAATAAGCGGTGGTCGTCGTTTCAGCGATTTCCTTGGGAATTTCGCGCAAGCCATAGGTCAGGCGGGGCAGCTTGCCAAAATATTGCGGCAGCTTGCCATCAATCAGCTTTGCTTGGCGCGCTGCGGCCTGCATCAATTGCTCAGCCGTGGTCGCATAATATTGCGGGTCAGTGCGCAATTTGGCGATCATTGCCTGCCGATCTGCATAGCCTGCCGCTTTTGCCACCGCATCCATGCGCGCCAAAATGCGCGAAACTTCGCTCAGGCCAATTTGGTGGATCTGTTCTGGCGTCAAATTTGTTGTCGTGTGGGTGCGCGCCCGAAAGGCATAATAGGCTTTGCCATCCGGTAGATAGGACGCCCCAACGCGCTTGCTGCATTTGGGCTGATATTCCTTCACATAAAATTTTGAGAAGGCGTGATATTCCGGCGTCAGCACATCGCGGATGAGGCGTACGGCCTCAGCCTTCATCTGCGCCCAATCAGCCTCGCTGATGTCCGCGGGCTTGGTGCGCTTAAACGGCCCATAAAAGCGCGTGTCCTCTGGCGCGCCAGCAACGGCCCCGTCGACTGTTTTTTCAAACTGGCCCATGGCAGCGCAGGGCTGGACATAGCCCTTGGCAACGGCTTGGCGCGTGATGGAGATAATCTCGGCATTCATTTTCGGGAATTGCGCCAGCCGTGTCAAATAGCTGCGATAATCGCGGCCGGTGAACATCGGCAGATTATCGCCCAAGCCGGCAAAGCTTTGATAGGGGCTTTCATATGTGGTGAAAAGCATCATGCGCTGACCAAAGCGATTGGCCTCGATTTGCTCGCTTAGATTGCGCGCCAGCACCCCTTTATTGGCACGTTCGGTCTCGGTCAGGCTGTCTTCGGGGATGGCGTTCAGCCGATCCAGCAGCCTTTGCGCCGCAGCGGCGGATTTGTCCTGCGCGGCCAAGCTGATGTCTGGCAGCTTGTCATCATAGTCACGCACGCCAAGGCTCGTCGCTGAAATGGGATTTTCGCTCAACCACCATGACCAATGATCGCTGATGACCGCTTTCAAATCATCAGCAGGGGCCGCAACGGCAGGGGTGGCAACCCCCAGCAATAGGGCAGTGACAATCCGGCGCATTGGCAATCTCCTCATGATGATTTCTTCCATATTCGCTTCAGCTTGCATCGCTTTGAAACAGGCCGCTATGGACACAATAAAGTAAGTTAGAATTTTCAGGGGATAGTCTGTTATGCGGTCCATCATTCCAACTCTTGTCTGTGCAATGGCTAGCACCAGCCTTTGGGCAGCGCCTGCTGCTTCGCCTGTCGCTGCGGCCAGCTTGGCTTATCCCGCCACGCGCGCGACCGATTTGGCGGAAGAGCAATTTGGGCAGAAAGTGGCCGATCCCTATCGCTGGCTGGAAAATGATGTGCGCACGGATGCCGAGGTGCGGCAATGGGTGGATGCACAAAACTCTGTCACGCAATCCTATTTGGCAACAGTGCCGGGGCGCGACATTTTGGCAGGCCGGCTAAAGGCGCTGTTTGATTTTGAACGCATCGGCATGCCGCAAAAGGCGGGTAATCGTTATTTCTTCACGCGCAATGATGGGCGGCAGAACCAATCCGTTCTGATGGTCCAAGAGGGGCTGACAGGCACGCCCCGCGTGCTGATTGATCCCAATGCATGGGCCAAGGATGGGGCGACGGCCTTGGCGGAATGGCGGCCCTCGGGCGATGGCCGCTATCTGGTATATACAGTGCAAGATGGCGGAACCGACTGGCGCATTGTGCGCGTGTTGGATGTCGCAACAGGCCAGCAACTGGGCGATGAGCTGCGCTGGGTGAAATTCTCCAACATCAGCTGGACGAATGACAATAAGGGCTTTTTCTATTCGCGCTTCCCCGAAACGCAAAAAGAAGCGCAGTTCCAATCGCTCAACACCAACCAGTCGGTTTGGTATCACCGCGTCGGCAGCGCCCAAGCGGCTGACACCAAGGTGTACGAAACGCCCAACCGTCCCTTATTGGGCCATTCGGCGCAAGTCACGGATGATGGGCGCTATATTCTCATCACCTCGTCCGGCGGTACGGACAACCGCTATGAGCTGACCGTGGGTCAGCTGGAAAAATCGGGCGGGTTTACCCATGGCGTCACCTTCAAAACCTTGGTGCCTGGGCTCGATCATGATTGGGAGTTGGCCGGTTCGCTAGGGTCCACCTTCTTTTTCATGACGAATAAAGAGGCGCCGCGTGGCCGTTTGGTCGCGCTGGATGTTGCCAAGCCAAAACAGCCCCTGCGCGAAATTGTGGGCCAGACCAAGGACACAATGGTCGGCGCTTCGCTGATTGGGACGCGGATGATCCTTGCCTATTTGGGCGATGCACGCTCGCAAATTGAGCTGCGCGAGCTGGATGGCAAGCTGGTGTCAGAAGTCCAGCTGCCGTCTATCGGCACAGCCTCGGGCTTTGGCGGCAAGGGGGGGGATTCTGAAACATTCTTCACCTTCTCCAGCTTTGCAGCGCCTCCCACAGTGTATCGCTTTGATACCGCGACCAGCAAAGTTGAAACATTTTTCAAGCCCAAGGTGGCCTTTGACCCTGCAGATTATGTGACCCAGCAAGTTTTCTATGCGTCAAAGGATGGCACGCGCATTCCGATGTATATCATCAAGCGCAAGGACACGCCTGCCAGCGCGCCAACCATTCTCTATGGCTATGGCGGGTTCAACATTTCACAAACCCCGTCATTCAGCCCGACACGTCTGGCATGGATTGAGCAGGGTGGAGTCTATGCCATTGCCAATCTGCGCGGCGGTGGAGAATATGGCAAAGCCTGGCATGATGGCGGGCGCCTTGCCAAAAAACAGAATGTCTTTGACGATTTTATCGCTGCGGGAGAACATCTGATTTCCTCAGGTGTTACAGGCGCCGGAAAGCTAGCCATTGAGGGCCGGTCAAATGGCGGCTTGTTAGTTGGCGCTGTCACCAATCAGCGACCAGATTTGTTTGCCGCGGCTTTGCCAGCCGTCGGCGTCATGGATATGCTGCGCTTTAACCGCTTTACTGCAGGGCGGTATTGGGTGGACGACTATGGAGATCCCGCCAAAGAGGCGGATTTCAAGGTGTTGCGGGCCTATTCGCCCTATCACAATATCAAAGCTGGCACGCCCTATCCGGCAATTTTGGTGACAACGGCGGACACGGATGATCGGGTCGTGCCCGGCCATAGCTTTAAATATACAGCGGCACTTCAGGCCGCCCAATTGGGGAATAAGCCCCAACTCATCCGCATTGAAACGCGCGCGGGCCATGGATCGGGCAAGCCGACGGACAAGATTATTTCTGAAACGGCAGATCTTTGGGCCTTTGCGGCAAAATGGACGGGGTTAACGATTCATCCCGTGCCATAAGGCCGCAGCAAGACGGGCCGGGAGGGTGCATCTCTTTTCCCCGAAATTGAGATGAACGCTGGCCTAATGGTCGGTTCAGCCCCCTGTCATGCAGGCGGGGGCAGTCTTGTCTCACCGGCGCCTATGCCGGGCAGTGCGGAGACAAGATATGAACATGCTATCCACGGCCCTGCGCACGGGCATTGCAGCATCCCTGTTGGTGACAGCAATGCCCGCACAAGCACGCGGCTATCACCGAGATCGTGACCGGATTGATGCAGGTGATGTGATTGCGGGTGCCCTGATTATTGGCGGTATTGCGGCCATTGCGTCTGCCGCGAACAAGGATAGGCGCTGGCGCGGCGGTTATGATGATCGCTATGCCAGCCGCGATGCGGTTGACCAATGCGTGCGGGCAGCACAGCGCCAAGCCAATCGCTATGGTGGCTGGGCGCGCGTGACCGATGTGACAGGCATTGACCGTGTGCGTGATGGCTATGTCGTGCGCGGCCGCGTGGTGGTGGAGCGGCGCGGGAGCTGGCATCATCGCTCTGACGTGAGCTGGGATCGCGGCGCTGATCGCACTTGGGATCGCAATCAGGGTGCCGGTTGGGATCGTCAGGATCGCTGGGGCTATCGCTATGATCGCTATGACGATGGCTATGACAAGGGCCGATTTGCCTGTGTGGCGCGCTATGGCCGGGTAGACGATCTCGTCCTGTCGGGCCTGCGCGGGTAAAGGCCAGTTTGGGCGGGCAGTCCCCAAGAGAATGCCCGCCTTAGGTCCCGAAACTAGACAGAGGGCGATAGGCTGCTTATCGGCTCGGCATGACTGTTCAGCCCTCCGATTCCATCCTTATCGTCGATTTTGGCAGCCAAGTGACGCAGCTGATTGCGCGTCGCGTCCGCGAAGCGGGGGTCTATAGCGAAATTGCGCCGTTTAATGCCGCAGATGCGGCGTTTGATCGGATGAAGCCCAAGGGCATCATTCTCTCAGGCGGGCCGGCTTCGGTGCCGGAAGCGGGATCGCCTCGTGCGCCGCAGCGCTTCTTCGACGCTGGCATTCCCATCCTTGGCATTTGCTACGGCCAGCAAACCATGTCGCAGCAATTGGGGGGAACGGTTGAGCCGGGCGACAGCGGTGAATTTGGCCGCGCCTTTATTGATATCGCCGATGATTGCCTGCTGTTTGACGGTCTGTGGGAAAAGGGCTCGCGCCACCAAGTGTGGATGAGCCATGGCGATAAGGTAACGGCCTTCGCCCCCGGCTTCCGCGTGGTGGCAACAACTGAGGGTGCGCCCTTTGCCGTGATCGCAGATGATGCGCGCCGCTTTTATGGCACGCAATTCCACCCCGAAGTCGTCCACACGCCCGATGGGGCAAAGCTGATTTCCAACTTTGTCCATAAAGTCTGCGGCCTTGCAGGCGATTGGACAATGGCGGAATTCCGCGCCACCAAAATTGCCGATATCCGCGCGCAAGTGGGCGATGGGCGGGTGATTTGCGGTCTATCGGGCGGCGTCGATTCCTCTGTGGCGGCGATTCTAATCCACGAAGCCATTGGCGATCAGTTGACCTGCGTCTTCGTCGATCATGGCCTGCTGCGCCTCAATGAGCGCGAACAAGTCGAACAACTGTTCCGCGAACATTATAAAATTCCGCTGGTCGTTGTTGATGCCGAGGCCCGCTTCATGGCTGGGCTGGCGGGCGTGACGGACCCTGAACAGAAACGCAAATTCATTGGTGCGGAATTCATCAATGTGTTTGAGGAAGAAGCGAAGAAAATTGGCGGGGCTGATTTTCTGGCTCAAGGCACGCTCTACCCCGATGTGATTGAATCGGTTTCCTTTACGGGCGGTCCCTCCGTCACGATTAAGAGCCACCATAATGTCGGCGGCCTGCCCGCGCGGATGAACATGAAGCTCGTTGAGCCTTTGCGCGAATTGTTCAAGGATGAAGTGCGCGCGCTGGGCCGGGAATTGGGCCTGCCGGACATCTTCGTTGGCCGCCATCCCTTCCCGGGGCCGGGCCTTGCCATTCGCATCCCGGGCGAAGTGACCAAAGAGCGGTGCGACATTTTGCGCAAGGCCGATGCCGTTTATCTCGAAGAAATTCGCAGCGCCGGGCTTTATGATGCCATCTGGCAGGCCTTTGCCGTGCTGCTGCCCGTGCGGACCGTGGGCGTAATGGGCGATGGCCGCACCTATGACAGCGTCTGCGCGCTGCGGGCTGTGACATCGACCGATGGCATGACAGCCGATGTCTATCCGTTCGACAGCGCCTTCCTCAGCCGTGTGGCGACCCGCATTGTCAACGAGGTGAAGGGCATTAACCGCGTGGTCTATGACTATACGTCAAAGCCGCCCGGCACGATTGAGTGGGAATAATCCAATGACCTTGACCCTTTACGGCATCCCAAATTGCGACACCGTGAAAAAAGCGCGCGTCTGGCTGGAGAGCCAAGGGCTGGCCTATGATTTCCACGATTATAAAAAACTGGGCGCTGATGCGGATAAGCTAAAGGCGTGGTGCGCCGCGTTGGGCTGGGAGCAGGTGCTCAACCGTGCGGGGACGACGTTCCGTAAGCTGCCCGACGCCGATAAAGTGGGGCTGGATGAAGCGCGTGCCATTGCGCTCATGCTGGATCAGCCCTCAATGATCAAACGGCCGATTGTCGAACATTCCGGCGGTGTGCTGGCCGGGTTTAAGCCAGATATCTGGGCGGGCGTGCTGGGCTGAGCCATGTCATTGCCCCGCCATAAGAGTGCGATAGGGCAGGGGGATGATGACACGCTGGATCTTGGCGGCATTGGCCGCAGTCTTCGTTGCAGGTTCGCTTATGGCCGCTGACACCAAACCGATTTTAATTGCGCATCGCGGCGCCAGTGGCGACCGGCCTGAACACACGCTGGCTGCCTATGAATTGGCAATTGAAAAGGGCGCTGATTTTATTGAGCCGGATCTGGTGTTGACCAAAGACGGAGTTTTGGTTGCCCGCCATGAAAATGAAATTTCTGGCACAACCGATGTTGCCAGCCATGCCGAATTTGCCGCCCGCCGCGCGACCAAGATAATCGATGGGCAGCGCGTTACAGGTTGGTTTACTGAAGATTTCACTCTGGCTGAATTGCGCACCCTGCGCGCGCGTGAGCGCCTGCCAGAGGTGCGCCCGGCAAATACCGCTTATGACGGGCAGTTTCTGATCCCGACATTTGAGGAAATTCTGGCACTTGCCGCGCGCGAAACCAAGGCGCGGGGCCGTGCCATTGGTGTTTATCCAGAAACCAAACATCCCAGCTATTTCGCGGGCATTGGATTGCCCCATGAAGCGCCCTTGTTGGCGGCATTGGCGCGGCACGGGTTAACCGAGCCAACCTCTCCCGTTTTTATCCAGTCTTTTGAGGTGGGCAATCTTCAAGCGCTGCGCCAGAAGACGAAAGTTCGGCTTATTCAGTTGATCGAGGCTGATGGCCACCCCGCAGATCGACCAGATCTGCCAACTGCCAAGATGATCAGCCCGGCCGGCCTGGCAGACATTGCGCGCTATGCCGATGGGATTGGGCCGGATAAATCGCTGATCATTCCCCGTGACGCGTCCGGGCGCTTGACCACGCCCACCGCCTTGGTGGCCAATGCCCACGCCGCAGGCTTAAAGGTGCATCCCTGGACTTTTCGCGCCGAGAATTATTTCTTGCCGGCGGATCTGCAGCACGGGACAGACCCCCGCAACAAGGGGGATTTAGCGTCCGAAATCCGCGCCTTTGTCGCGGCGGGCGTTGACGGGCTTTTTTCTGATAACGCAGCCGAAGCACGGGCGGCGCTGGACTGAGTAGACTATCTCAGGCGCGCCTGCCGCGCCTCAAATCAGTCCTGCGTTTCGGGTGGCTTGGCTGCAGGCTTTGAAAATGGCTGGGCCAATTGGGCCGAGAGTTTCCATAAGCCAAATGTGAGGGCAGCGCCCACAATGCCATCACTGGCATAATGCCAGCCCAAATAGACAGAACCGATCCAGATCAGGATCGCATATCCAACAAAGGCCCAGCCAAGCCAGCGGTGAATGCAAAAGCCACCAATGGCGAACAGCGTTGCCATTGAAACATGCACTGATGGCATTGCTGATATGCCAAAGCCGGGCAGATAATTTCCGCTGAAATACACTCTGATCAAGAGGTTATGGCCCATGGGTGTCGCCAAGAGGCTGCCTTGCGCCCGGACTTGCTCTCCCAGCCGGATAATCTCATCATGC
>JACCDK010546003.1_pt1 | contig 15998 bp, 14 predicted proteins | sample 7445871 | NCBI WGS metagenome assembly JACCDK01 (sample SAMN15323436, study PRJNA562643) | freshwater metagenome | isolation source: river surface water | place: USA:Blue River Watershed | collected 2017-08-15 | reverse complement strand
TTAGTACGTTGCTGAATCAAGTTTTCATCAAATTTTAAGATCTCCGAATCAATCCATTTCAAGCCTTCTAATTTTCCTTCATCGCTCCTATTACCCATAATTTGCATCCCCACACATATACCAATTACAGGAACTTTTTTCTCAAGCACTAGCTCATCTAATTTTTCACGCATACCTGAAGCATTCAACTGCGCCATTGCATAATCAAATGATCCAACTCCTGGTAAAATCAGTTTATTAGCATTAGCTAAATCTTCCTTACTTTTTGCAATCTTAGTAGGAATATTTAGTCTTTTATAGACATTTTGAAATGCAAATATATTACCAACCCCATAATCTATTAAAGTAATCATCTAAAAAGTCGTTTTTCAAGTCCTATTTTCTGCATCAAATTAGCCCCCAGGCCTATCAATTTAATTTTATTTTTATATTCATGAAACGTGCGGTTTTTAGCTTCAAAAATGTGCTGTAACTCAATTCTAGTTAAATCTAATTTATCAGCAACATAGTCAAATTCTTTTTGTAAAAACTCCTCTGATAATTCAGGTTTTGAAATGCGTATTAATGCTTCATCGCGCGTCATTTGACCAGTTAAAATTAGACTTGAAAAATGTGCTCGTCTTTTTTCAAAGCCAAATTTACGTGGAAGCCAAAAGTCTTCGTAAAATCTAGTAAAACGTGACTCATGGTGTTTATGTTGAAATGGTTCCCAACCAAATTTGTTTATTAGTAAATTTTCAGCGTCTGATTTAATATAAGGCAAGAGATTCAAAGGTTTAAAAACTTGCATTCCTAAAACGTATCTATAATATAATTTATAAGAAAGGATATCAACCAATGGAAATGTTTTCAAAGGTCTTTTGCCAAATTTAGAATGAATATCCTTAACCAATAAAGTGTCAATACCAGGGAAACCGCCCCACTCTTCTGGTTCTCTGCAACATTCTGTAGAAAAATTACCACCAGTCAACACATATTTAATTTTATTCTTTTTTGCAAATTTGTATAATCCTGAAAAAAAGGCATAGTCTTGGGGAAGATCTTGGTCAGCAATCTGAGATTTAAGAAAGGCCACTTGCAAATCTTTCATCTCTTCCCAATTAATAACTTCTGTAAATAAATCTAAACTAAGGCCATTACACAATTTTTCAATATTACCAACTGCTCTATCCGTATTCCAACCTGCATCGACGTGAAATAAAAGTGGTCTAAGACCCATTATTTCTTTCGCAACATAGGCAACATAAGAACTGTCTAAGCCGCCACTTAATCCAATAATACAGTCAAAATCTCTGGACTTCCCATCTCTCTTAATTTTTTCAGCTATTTGCATCAACTCAACATAACCTCTTTCATCATTATGCCAGTTGGGTAAAATATTATTTTGAAAATTATGATAATAATCAGAGATCCCATTAACATCAAAAATTATGTTTGGGTCACTAGTGTCCATAATCGTCTTTGAACAAATTTTATAATTGTTGCTCATTTTTTGATACGTTTAGAATAATTTTAAATTAATTGTTATCAAAGGAAAATTATAGATTTTGATTACATAAATCAAAGAAGCGCTAAACTTATGCAGTTTTATCTTGTTAACTTAAACTTGCAATTATTAACTTTTTAATTTGTCGAGCTGTAAGAATTGGCAACATAGGTAATTGAAGTAAGATATACTTAAATACCCTCATTTTATTTGAGGACATTCTGTAAACAGTTTTTAACGTTTCCCAATTATTTGATGTCGGATATCTAAGTATATACAATATAGACTCCCAAATGAGATGGGGCATTCTATCTTCATGTTTTACTATAATATTCATTTCAGTCAAGCAATAATCTTCCAGCTTCTTAAGGAATATTAATCTTTCGATTGTGCCATTTTTACCAAGTATACTAGAACAAAAATTTGTTCCTCCTTTTTTTTGAAAACGCCTATAACTCGTCATATTTTCGTCTGAAACATAAATTCTACCTAGGCATGTTAAAATTAGACCAAGAGTTATATCACATATCCATCTATCAGCTTTATGTATAATAGAATAATCGTGCTTTGGTTCAAGAAAAATGTTTTTAAAGACTAACGTGCCCGGATGTCCATAGTAAATATATTTCTGAAAATCATTTAATGTGTATTCACCACTTTCCGGCCTTCCTGGTCCGAAGAAAACTTCTTGAGTAACAATATCGTTTTCATCTACTACACTATAACGTTGTGTACAAGCAATGAATGATTCATTTTTCTTTAGGAAATCTATTTGGATTTTTAATTTTTGTTTGTCCGTCCAAAAGTCATCTCCATCTAAAATAGCAATATAATTACCAGTGCATCTTAAGAAACAATCATATTGATTTTTGGTTGCGCCGACATTAATAGATCTTAAATTTGGCTTAATTATATCGGGATACTTCTCTTGATACTCAGTAATTATTTGTGCAGTTTTGTCAGTTGAACAATCATCACCGATAATTATTTCAAAAGAAAAATCTACATCTTGCATCAAAATACTATCTAAGCACTTTCTAATATATTTTTCATGGTTATATGTTATGACAACAATGCTTAATAGGAAGTCCATATTATTAGAGCCAATTTTATTGTTTATCATTAACTAACTATTTCAACAAAAGGTAATGGGAAAATAAATTTAGTTCCTTTAGCAATTGTTTCTTTTTCTCTCAAAAGAATATCAGATCTAAAACCCCATGGTAAAACCAAGAAATAATCTGGTTTCATCGCTTTAGCTTTCTCCATCGATACAACAGGTATTTTTGAGCCAGGAGTAAATACACCGTCTTTAGAAGGAGTGATGTCACCAATAACAGGCAAAAGATCAATACCAATACCACAGTATTGTAAAATTACATTACCCTTAGTTGATGCTCCATAACCGATTACTGTCTTCCCTGATTTTTTCAGCTCTGTAAGAAGATTTACCAAATCTAATTTATGTCGATCTACATTTTTCTGAAAATCTACCCAGGGTTGATTAGAAAAAATATCATGATTTTTTTCTTGCTCTATTAGCCATAAAGCCTCAGGTGAAACTTTACTAGCAAGTTTACTATTTTTATGAACAGCAGCCAACCTTACACTACCACCATTTACTTCGTTTTGGGATGCATCAACAATTATCATTCCAGCCTGATCGAGTATATGTTGAATCGCAGTTAGAGAATAAAACTCGTAGTGCTCGTGGCAGATCGTATCATATGAGTTAGTTCGTAACATTGCTGGAAGGTAACTTTGTTCAAAAACCCAAACTCCATCATCTGATAAGACACTTGCAATACCTTTTGCAAATTTTACGGGTTCCTCTAGATCGTAAAACATAGATATAGAAGTAACAATTTTAGCTTTATTTGAAGTTACTGAAAAATAACTCTCCTTAGTAAAGAAATCTGTTACTACTTTAGCATTTTTTGGATATCGATCAAGGTATTTTTTAGCAACCGGATCAATTCCTATCAAATTATAGGACTCCTTTGGATAATGATTTAAAAGAGTTCCATCATTACAACCAATATCTAAAATATTATCACCTTTTTCCAAATTTACAAGATCGCTCGCAAAGCTGAGGATACCTTTAAGATGTTGACTCATATAGCTGGTAAGGCCTGACTGGTATCCATAACCATCATTGTACATCTCATTTAAAGAATATGAATATTTCATTTGAACCAACCGGCAAGAATTACATGCTACGAGTGCAACGGGACTAGAACTTATATCGTCAAGAGACTCTGAACGAAAGACACCAGTTAGGACCTGCTCACCAAGGTCAAAAACGACTTCAATATCTGAAGAATTACAAGATCTACAATTTTTAATTGTTTTCATATTTATTTTGTTTAGGATTGAAACAGTTTAAAATTTTATGTTAGAATAAATGTGTATACTTTGAATATTAATTTGATTTTAATTACAAAATTTATTTACTTCTATTCGGAGTGAATTTAGAGCGTTATCAAATGAGGTTGTTGATATCCCTAACGAGGTGATTTTTGAAATATTAAGACTTGAATCATGTGGTGGTCTTAATATCCAGTCTGAATTATCAACAATTACTACTTTGTCTTCAGCGCGAATAATAGATGCTACATTTGTTAAAAAACTTAACCAAGTAATTTTTTTTGTACTAGCTATATTGAATATCCCACATTGATTTTTATTTATTAAATCATAAATGATTTTTGGAACGTCGTCAACGAATACTGGACATCTTAATAAATCTGGATATCCAACTTTAGCATAATCTTGAAAAGTATTTGTTCCGACAGTTATTTGTCTCTTTCCTTGGTCAAAGCCATACAAAGGCTCCGTCCTTATGACTATAGAATTACTAAGTTCCAGAACTTTGTTTTCGGCTTTTACTTTAGACTTACCATATTCATGTGTTGAATTAGGAATATCAATTTCCGTATAATTACCCTTCTCTCCATTGAATACATATGATGAAGATATGAAAATCATTTTAGCGTTTATTTCTCTACACGCTTCGGCTATGTTTTCAGCAGAATTATAATTTAACTTTTGACAAAGTTCTGGATTGTTTTCACAGATAAAATAGCTTGAAAGTGCAACTGTATCAATTACAACATCTGGCATTTCTAATATTAAAAAATCTTTTACCTCTTTTGGGTTTGTAGCATCTACCTTTTTAACTAAAACATTTTGGTGAGGATTAATATCTGCTCCAACAACATCACAAAAATCTATAAAATAATTAATTATTTTACTTCCTAAAAAACCAACACCAAATACTGCTATTTTCATTTATAAATTTTTTGCACGAGTATTTTTAAGTATAAAATAACTCAAAAAACATACGTTTGATATATTGAATATTTTTCACTTTGAAGGACTATCAAACAATTGATTTTTTAAATATTTCTCCAATCAAACGTGCTTGATTTATATTTTGGTCATATTCGTTATCAAGGCCGTTTCCAGTATGTATTAATTCACTAAAATGATTCAACATATTATGAAAATGATCATCCTCTAGTTCATGTATATTGTCATAACCATCACAATGTTCTATCCTTACCGGCGCTTTTATACCTGGTCCCGCTGTAAAGATTCTACTTGCAGTCAACTTTCCTTTACTCCCCCATATTTCAAGTGAGTTTTGGTAAAAATGATCAAAGCCAAACGCTATTTGTGCTGTAACATGACTATTTTTAAGTTTAATATATGCGCTTCCCGAAATGTCTATTTCCTTATCAAAAGGTTTATCCAAACTTGCCCCTTCAATATAAATCTTAGAACCAAGAATTATTTGGGCAATTTTTATGGTATATGCTCCAGCATCAAGTAAGGCACCTCCGCCAATAGCTTTCTGATAACGAATATTATCTTTATCCACAAAAGGAGGGAAACCAAAACTTGACCGCAACAACTTTATTTCGCCAAGTTTCCCCTGCTGAATTTCATCTTGAATAAATTCGAGTTGTTTATGAAATCTAAATTGGAAATTTTCCATTAAAACTAAGCCATTATTTTTAGCCAATAAATTTAGCTCATTTACTTCAGCTAGATTGCATGCTAAAGATTTTTCTACTAAAACGTGGATGTTTTTGTTAAGTGCTTTTTTAATCCATTCATAGTGCAAGCCATTAGGTAAAGGAATATATATGGCATCGAGATTTAACTCTAATAAAGATTCGTAACTATAGTATGCAGTGGTATTAAAAATATTAGCTATGGAATCTGCCTTTTCTTTAAATCTACTTGCGACACCAACTAAATTAAATAAACTATTCTTACAAATTGAAGGAATGATATATCGTTGAGCAATGTTTGCACAACCAAGTACACCGATATTTATTTTCTTTTCCATTTATATAAATGATACTGCCGCTATTAAACTTCTAGCTTGTATGTTTAAATAATTATTGAATTTGATAAATGAATTTAATTGATTCAATGTCATCCAAATATAATTTTCAGGAAGAACTTCTGAAATTTCGTCACCCGCAACTACTATCATATTACGATTTTGTTCTTTATAAAAGCGACCGCCTTCCTCAGATTGTAAATTATCTAAAACAATTTTTTCTTTTTCAATATTTAGAACATAATCTAGGTAAGGAATATCAGAAGAATTATAATTTCTATAATCGCCTGTTAAACATTGCACTGTAGGTGCAAACTCTATAATATCAAAATTCCCACATTCTAATTTTGCTTGAACAGCAAAATGTAAAACTCCATTAATTTCTTTACAAACAAATGCACATATTCCCTCCTGCGCAGGCTCAATCATGGGCTGAGTCCATTTACTAACCTCTCTATTTCCAATGCTTACCTCAACTGCAATTATTTTAAAATATTTATTCTCTTTGTGTACAATGGCATATTCATTAATATTCCAACTATTAATTGCATTTAATGGGATTTTTTCAATGTTTAGTTCATAAAAGCATTTGTGTCGAGTAACGAATTTTATAATGCTATCAAAACTATTAACAGCAGACTCGGTAGAAAGCATTGATTTAAGCATTCTAGATTCAACTGAATAAGGTAATTGATGCTTATTGAGAAAGGAAAACAAGTCAATTTGCAAGTCTGAATAAATCCCATATGGAATTCCAGATATTACTGTTCTGGTATCCATGTTAACTAAGTTATCAACTTTCATTAACTCTTTAATTTGTGCAAGAGTAAGCCACACAAAATTTTCTAATAAATTTACCTCTTCATCTATTTTTATAATAATATTTCTATTTCTTTTTCTTAAAAATCTAGCCCCCTGTTCAGATTGTAATTGATCAAGTAATATTTGACTTGGTTTTGCATTAACAAAATAATCTAAATAGGCAGGTGATTTACCTTGGTGGGCCTGAGTATAATTGCTTTTAGTTGCTTGTAAAGTTGGAGATAATTGTACAAAATTTATATTCCCAGGCTCTATTTTCGCCTGTAATAAAAAATGCAAAACCCCATTAAATTCTTTAGTTATAAATCCTAAATAACCAATTTCGGGTTGATTAATTATTGGTTGATCCCAAGTTTTAACATTTCCCCAATTTGTATTTATTCTTATTCCGTCAATTGAAAAAAACTTTCCGGTGTTGTGTTGCAATCTTGAATTATCGTTTTCAAAATGCCACAACTTTAAATCAGAAAACGGGATTTTGTTGATTTCAACTGATACGAAATTGTTTTGATCCTTAACCCAATTGATAACAGCTTGAGTGTTAATAAACGGGTTGTCAAATGAAAGAGCACTCTTTAGAAATAGTAATTCATTATATATATTACTCATAAATATTTATTTAATGTTGAGATGCTCTTTTACAGAAATTAGATCTTTTAATGCACTCATTTTCAATAGAAAAGCAATAAGAAGATATAATGTTAAATAAATGATTGGATAAATTAAAAGAGACAAGTTACCTATATTAATATAACCAGATATATAATTTACAAACATGAATAGTATGAAATTTAATATTAAAGAAGGAAAAATGTCTTTACACTGATCAATAAATTTAATTTCTAAATATTTTTTTGTGGGAAAAGCCATTAAAACTATAGATACAATAGCAACAATAAGTTGCCCAAATACAATCTCCTTAATACCCAAAGGAAGAGTTATAATTAAAACAATAACGCCAATTATTTTTTTAATGAACTCATATTTTAAAGTTACTTCACTACGACCAACTGCATTAATATAGTAGGTAATTTTAGTATGTAAATGATAAATTCCTAATATAATTGAAAACATATTTAGGAAATAAATACAACCAACCCACTTCTCGGTAAAAAAATAAATAACAAAATTTGTTGATATTAAATATACAATTGAAATACAAGGGAAAATAATAAAATTTAATACGCGAATAACCTTTCGATAGATTAAGAAATTGTCTGAGCTTTTTCTTTGGGAATAAAAGGGAAAAAAAACACTTGCAATTGTGGCATTCAAAGTTGAACTAGCAAAACCTGGAATCTGTCTGCCAATATTGTAGTTGCCAAGTATATTATTAGGATAATATTTCCCTATTGATAAAGTGAAGAAGCTTTTGCTTACTTCGTCTAACAATGCTGTAACTAATATTTTATATGAATAATTTAACGAACTGACTGCATGTTTGATATTAAAAGTAAAGGTTGGAATCTGTACAAAAAACATAAAACAGACAATTATACTGATTAGAGTGCCTAAAAGATTATTTAATAGTAACGAATAAACACCTAAACCAAAATATGCTAAAACAACTGCAGCCAAACCGGCAATAAAGTTTGGAATAGATGTAATATAAAACAAAAGTTTAAAATTCAATTCTCTTTGAAGTATACTAGTTTGAATAGCATTTATGGAATTAAAAATAACAATTGGAGAGGAAATCCTAATTAAGAAAACTAAATCAGCTTCAGATTTATAGAGCTGTGCTATGAATGGGGCAGAAAAATAAAGAATAACACATGTTAAAATACCTAAAAAAGTACTAGTAAAATAAATTGTATCGAATTTTTCCTTGTCATGTTCCTCATTTTGAATAATTGCAGCACCTAGACCAGCAATTGAAAAAATATTTGAAATATTAATAAACACTAATACAATTGCAATTACTCCAAAGTCAGTTGGATTTAATAACCTCGCCAAAACAAAATAAATAACTAATTGGCTGCCATTTGAAAATATTCTAGAAAATAAATTCCAAGACATCCCATTAAGAGCTACTTTATTCAATGATTTATTAATCATTGTGAAAATGAGCTAAAGAACGCAATTAAAAATATTTTTACTAAACGATTCAAAATTATTTGAATAAACATTCTATAATTTTTTTGATTTAGATATAGTATCAATGAACAAATTTACATCCTTTATAGTGTGAGAATAAAGAGATAATTCTGTATCTGTAAGGGACCACCAGTTAATTTTAATTAATTGTTGAATTGTATCATCATCAAATCTAAACTTAATTATTTTAGCAGGGTTACCTGCTACAATTGCATAATGAGGCACGTCTTTAGTAACTACAGACCCTGCTCCCACAACTGCACCATCGTTAATTTTCACCCCCCCTAAAACTATGGAGGATCTACCTATCCAAACATCGTTGCCAACCTCAGTTTTCTTGGAATCATCTAATTTAAATTTGCTAAATTTTTTTTTGACGCTGTCTCTTCCTTCATAGAAAACAGGTGACATACCAACCCAATTCATAGGGTGATTCGATCCTCCAATTACAACATTATTTGCAATAGATGTGAAATTGCCAATTTTTGTATTAATAATTTCACAATCATAACCACAATAACTATGCTTACCCATGACTGTATTATAAACTAAGGATCCGGATTCTACTTTTGAAGTTCTATGAATAGTTGAATTTTTAATAGCACTTAAACGTATTTTCTTAAAAAGTTTAGCTAATAGGAAACTAAATAACATGATTACTAATATTTAAGATATTATCGTTTGAAATAAAATAGTTTTTTCTAAAATATAGTGCTATCATAAACAAGAAAAATAAATCTAAAGCAGATGGAAATAATATAGGTTCAGTATATGCTCGGAATAGCAATAACACCAACAGTACAAGTAAAGTAAATTTTACTGATTTATCTTTATTTGCGATTAATATTGAACTAATTACCATTAATAAAACTGTTATTCCAAAAATTCCATAATATGAATGTAATCGTATAAATGAATTATGAGGATTACTCGCGAAATATCTTTCTATGGAAGTGTCTTTGTAACTGGCTCCCATAAAGAAATTATAAAAATCTAACTTTGATACATATTCATCCATCATACCTATTCTAGCTTCATCTGTATATCCTTGTCCAAATTGAGTTTTATTTATCCCCTCCTCTATATTTTCTAATAAAATAATAGTTTCAGAATTAGAGTTTAGGAAAAAAATTAATCCTAATGTAAAAATCAGAGTAAACAGTTTAAGCTTATAGGATTTAGAATGAAAAACATTAAAAATAGCTCCAAAAAGTAGTAACAAAACCGAAACAATAATTGACCCCCTGCCTGAACCATAAAAAGAAATAATAACAACTAAAAACATTGATAATAATGGAAACTTTTTAGTATATAGATATGTAACAAATGAAAATGCGATTTGACAAACAATTAATACTGAAGTTATTCCATTTCTGCTGACCCAAGGTATAATAGATCCTATAGGGTCAATATCATCATAGTGATAAATTAATCCGGCTGAGATAAAAAAAATATTTTGATATTGAAATGCCCTAAAAGTTTGATACAACTCCGCTAGACTTTTTTTTGAAAAATTGGTTGCAATCAATATAAGTACAGGAAGAAATATCAAATGAAATAAAGGAGTTACGCCGTGGTTAAAATTAATAACAGGCAATAAGAAAAGTGCTACAACTATTGAACAAATTTGAAATAATAGCCTAGAAACTTTAAAGCATTTATGAAAAACTAGTACATATAAAGTTGCAACAAAATAAGATAAAGTAATTGTAATTGGCAATTGGAGTATATAGAGGTACAAATAGAGAGAGAAAAAAAATATATCATACAATACTCTATTTCGCTCGACATCAAATTGAAAATCCACAAAATATAACTTAGCCAAGAATTTCATTAGTCATTTTTTTAGGGTAGGCATCTAATAATGAATTTGGGTTTAAATTAATAATCTTTACCCCCCTTTTTTTAGCAAATTTTGAGACCAAATAATGGAATTCAGTACAAATTGCATAAAATTTCAAATAAAAAGCTAGATTATAATTAGATTGAGAAACTTCTTCTTCATCATTATAAGCATGGCCTTTACCTTGACTGCAAAATGCATTATAATCTGCACCAAGTATATATATTTCTTTAAAACCAAAATAAATTGCGCTCAAAATGGCAGTAGTAACAACATTTAATCCAATAAAAATATTTTTACTTAAATCACTGTCTATATGATCTACTGGATATTTTTTTGCGTATAGAAATATATTATTGAAATCTTTATTGTGATCATTAATAAATGGGCGAGACCTAATGTCGGTTATAAAAATTGGCGCGCGCTGTGAATATTGAGATTCGATTTCATTAAAAACGTTACTCCAACTATTCCAATATAAATCATCCATTAATACATAATAATTCGGAATAATCTCACTTGTAGATTTAACTTTATAAAACGAATTTACAGCAAAAACAACCTCATTACTTAAAGCCTTAATTTGATGACTTTTAAGTTCCCCTAAAGATGGACCTGTTGCAAGAATAAAACACCTTTCGTCCTTATGTAAGTCCTTATATCTAAGGTTTGATTTTAAAATTTTCTTTATATTAAATTGAAATTGAAAATATAAACTAGAAAAAAGATTATATATTCTATATATGAAATTATCTAATCTTTGCTTCACTTCAAAAGGGCTCATAATATTTATATTTTCAATGATAGATTTTTCAAAATATTTTATTATAAATCAAATTCTGTGACCAATTAAACTTAATCATAATGAATTTTATCAACCTAAGTTGGAATCATAACCTTTATAGATTTATAATGCAAAATTTTTGTAATTTCTGTAAAATTACATTGCTTTTAACCTAGAAATTCTCATTTCATGATAAAACAAGGCTATAATTTGATAGTTATTATTTTTAAATAAATTGATTATTAATAATAAAAACTAATTTTAATATATATGAATTTTTTTATAATTCAAATCGATCACCAAATCTAAAATCACGCTTCGCCTTTGTTCCTAATACTTGATTATAAAATTTTGGATGAAGTCCAAACCCAGGTCTTATTGATCTAACATTGTCAGAAGTCAAAACTTCCCCCTCTTTAATATCTTTTACAACGTACAAAGATCTAGAGTGCGCTCTTGATATAAGTTGTTTTTCACTAAGTGTATAATCTACAATACCGATAGCACTCTCAGCCTGCCTTACAGATTTTACCATTTCAGTAAATTCTTGTTCATTCATTGAAAAAGAGGAATCAGGTCCTCCAATATTTCTATCAATAATAAAATGTTTTTCGATAATTTTGGCTCCAAAACAAATAGAAACAATTGGGGCAAGACTTCCGATTGTGTGATCGGACAATCCTGCAATTACATCATAACGATTGGCAAGATCTTTAATCATTGAAAGGTTAGCCTCTTCAAGTGGAGCTGGGTAACTTGAGGTGCACTTCAATAAAGCAATATTATTATTGCCAACTCTTAAACATGTATCAATTGCCAAACTTATATCCTCTTTGGTTGATATTCCCGTTGAAAGAATAATAGGCTTCATTTTAGATGCTGTATATTCAATTAATGGAATATCAGTTATTTCAAAAGAAGCAATCTTATACGCAGGTGTATTCAGGGATTCTAATAAATCAACTGCTGTTTTATCAAATGGAGAAGAAAAACAAATTAACCCTTCTTCTTTTGCAGTTTTAAACAACGTTTCATGCCATTCCCAAGGTGTATATGCCTCTTGGTAAAGTTTATGCAAATTTCTTCCTTCCCAAATAGTCCCTTTAATCACAAAATCGTCTTTATCGCAATCTATTGTAATAGTATCAGGTGTATAGGTTTGCAACTTTATTGCATTTGCACCAGCGCGTTTTGCAGATCTGATGGTTTCGATAGCAGTTTGTAAACTTCCATTATGATTAGCGGATAATTCAGCTATAATAAAACAAGGGCTATCTTTATCAATCTTATAATTTCCTATTTTCATAAAATATTTTTAATTAACATTCTTAAATCGGTAAGTTTATCAATTTTAAATTTTGCATCGTACTCATTTGTAACTTCAATATTTGCATAATCACCCTGCAAAACTCTAATAGTAATTGCATCTACTTTATTTAAATTGACAAAATCTTTATTTGGATTATCCCCAATATAAACTAATTCCTGCCAATTTATTTTTTCTATATTTTTAATTATCTCAAAACATTTTAAAGAAGGCTTAGATGCTTTTAATCCATATCTATACGTAATGAATGCTTTCTTTATATACTTCTCAACATCTAAAGACTTAATTTTATTATTTTGTACAATTTTATTTCCATCTGTGACAATGTATAATTCATAAGTCTTACCTAATTCTATCAAAAGGTTCACTACATCTTTTTCAAGACTTATTCTTGGTTTATGTAAACGATATATACTTATACATTTTTTAATATTTTTTTTTGTTTTGTGAAAATATATTTTCAATGCATTGTTAAAAACTTCACCACGTCCATTCACAGATAGGTCTTTAACCATAGATTCATAAATTATATTAGAGGATGTTTGTGACATCTCTGAAATCCAATTTGCAACTTCAAAAAAACCGGAATAAACAAATTGCTTTTCATCATACAATGTATCATCCAAGTCAAATACTAATATCATAAAGAATCAAATCTTGAGGGAAACGAATTTGGGTAATTTTATGTTTTTTTACTTGAAATGGCAAATTGTCTATATTAATTCCATTTGCTTCATGCAAAAACCAATAAAATGAATCTAAACCCGCTTCCAATGATAAAGTTGAAGCGCCACCGAATCTGCTATTGCACTCAATAATGTGAATATTGTTATTTGCATCTAAAATTATCTGTAAAATAACGTGCCCATAAAGATTTAATTTTTTTATTATTTCTAATAGTTGATTATTTAAAGTTTCATTAAAAAAGGTTTCTGTTATTACAGATTCACCGTTATCAACAACACTCCTAAATCTTGTTACAATCCCCTTAACAATCCCAGATTCAGTGATGTAAGAATCAACAGATATTTCAGATCCTGAAACAAAAGGTTGAAATAGAGGATTCTCTAACGTTTCTGAATGTTTTAAAGCTGATTCTTTATCAACATTAATAGCAATTGATTGTGATCCAGCCCCATAACGCTCTTTAACTACAAAAAAGTTAGAATCGCAATTTTCAATTGTCAAATCTGAATTAATTGCAGGCAAATTTAACTTTCTACATGATGAAGAAAACAATAATTTGTCTAAACATGCTTCAACTGAACGCGCATTTGGAACCATTACTTTAATACCATTACTTAATAATTCTAATTTCCAATTAGCCCAAAATAATAACTCCCCATCTCTGGTTGGGACTATTGCTGTTATATTATTATCCTTGCACCAATTTAAAATTTCAGCTTTATTTGATTCTGTTGTTTTAGGCATTAAATAAAAGTCATCAGTAAAGTATTTACATAATGCATTTGAATTAGTATCACCGGAATATAGTTTTATATCACTTGAAATTTTATTAGATGCCTTTTTTACTGCTTTTAATAACCCAATTTTTTTAGATGCACTAGTAACTAATATATTGCCAAAACTTACATTAGGTTTGTTAATTCTTGATTTTTCAAATTCAATAATCTCATCTATTCCATTTTCAATAGAGTAGGTAGGTCTCCAATTAATTTTTTTTAACAACTCACTAATATCAGCCTGAGATGCTTCATATGGAATGTCACTTTCAATATTTTTAACTTTTGCACCTGGGAAACGAGAAATTAGTACATTAACCACATCACTTACCTTTCTTGCAGACCCAGTACCCAAATTTATTATACCTTCTACCTTTGCTTCTGCAATTTTCAAAATCCCTAAGGCTGTATCTTTAGCATATATGTAGTCAAATATTCCTTCCGGTCTATACACTTTAATTTCTTCATCATTTAATATTGCCCTAACCCATCTTGATATTATATCTCTAGAATTTCTACCATATCCGCGATAAATTCTTGGAATACCAATTGAAAATTGATCTTTTTTAAATATATCTAAAAAGCGGAGTTCAATTTCATGTGCTAATTTAGCCATGCCAGTTAAATTCCTAGGATAAATTGGATCCGTTTCCTTTAAAGAATATGGAATTTCTTGACTTCTATTAAAATTGTATAAATGAGGGTCATAAATTAAATAACTTGATGCATAAACAACACTTTTAATACTTTTTAAATCTTTTATTATAGTCATTAAGTGGTTACTTAATTGTATGTTATGTCTAAAATTTTCTTGCCAAAAGTCATATGATTCAGAGGATCTTTCAAAAGTAGCGGCTAAATGAATAAAATATTCTGGCTTAAATAAATTCAGTTCTTCAAAACAAATATTATTTAGATCACCATGAAAATATTGCAATTTATTAAACCATTTTTCGGGACAAGGCTTTAAGTCACCGACCAAAAGAATAGCACCTTGATTTAATAATATATCTACCATTTCTGTACCTATAACGCCAGCTGCTCCAGAAATAAAAATTCTTTTTTGATTAAACATTTTTTATAATACTATGGATTAATGAATTAAAATACTTTTTGTCAATTATAATATGATCACGCAGAACTCCTTCCAATTCAAAACCAGATTTTTCCAAAATACTAATATGAAAAAAACGATGTGAATATGTTTCTGTAAAAAGTTTATGAAAATTAAGAATAGAGAAGTTAATTTCTTTCATGAAATCTATAAACTTTGAAAAATATTGATCATAAATATTTTCAATTTCAACAAGTTCTGGATTTAATAAAAAAGACATTTCAGATCTTTTATTTTCCCATGATATATGAACTAGCCCTCCATAACCAATTAAGAAATTGTCTTTGAAATATGAAAATATTATCTGATCAGGAAATTCTTGGTTAAATGTTGGAAGTAAAACGTTTTTGTAATAGAAGATTTGTTCATAACTTGTTATTACTTTTTTCTGTCTTAAAACATCCATTTGTTTATTTCTCCAAAGACGTATTTGTTCAATATCTTCTAATGCAATTGGTCTGATTTCAAAACCATTATCTTTAATTGAATTTTTTTTTAAACAAGTATATTTCATTGTATTTATAATAAAAATTATATTGTTTTAAAGATAATTAACTTTGAGTAATTCCTATTAATATTTGAATAGGCCATTTTCATTAATTTGTTTTTATATATTTTTATTTTTCAATATTTGATATTTGAGTTCTGCTATTTTCCAGTCAATTTCATTATCAATATCATGAGCTTCTAGTTCAGAGATTTCAAGAC
>JACCDK010231906.1_pt1 | contig 16005 bp, 18 predicted proteins | sample 7445871 | NCBI WGS metagenome assembly JACCDK01 (sample SAMN15323436, study PRJNA562643) | freshwater metagenome | isolation source: river surface water | place: USA:Blue River Watershed | collected 2017-08-15 | reverse complement strand
GAGCCTCTCCGGCAGTTGCCAGACGACTTCCTATCGGAAGGTCGTGAGGATCGGCCACCTAAGGACCGCGAACCGCTTTAGTCGTCGCTGCGCTTAGCCCAGCGTGTGGAACACGCTCTGCACGTCGTCATCTTGCTCGAGCTTATCGACGAGGGCTAACACTTCGGCCGCTTGCGCTTCAGGCAATTCCACCGGTGCGGTCGGGATGTATTCGTGCTCGGCAGAAATTGGGCTGATCTTGCGCTCTTCGAGCGCCAGCTGAACTTTGCCGAAATCTTCGAAGGCGCAGCGCACGACGAGTTGTGGCTCGCCTTTCTCGCCCGTGCTCTCGCCCATCTCTTCGAGACCGTGGTCGATCAGGTAAAGCTCGAGATCGTCTTGGTCGATGCCGGTCGGGTCCAAGCGAAACACGCCCATCTTCTTGAACATGAAGCTGACGCTGCCGCTCGTACCCAAGTTGCCGCCGTTCTTCTGGAAGACGTTGCGGACGGTCGCGACCGTACGGGTCGGGTTGTCGGTGGCGGTTTCGACGAGCAACGCAATGCCGTGCGGCGCGTAGCCCTCGTAGATCACCGTTTCGTAGTTGGTGGCATCGCGGCCGCTCGCGCGTTTGATGGCGGCCTCGACTTTGTCCTTCGGCATGTTGACCGCACGCGCGTTCTGCAGGATGCGGCGCAACATCGGGTTGGACTGCGGATCAGGCCCGCCCGATTTGACGGCCATGTTGATGTCTTTGGCGATTCGCGCGAACTGCTTGGCCATGCGGTTCCAGCGCGCGAACATCGTGTGTTTTCTGACTTCGAATATGCGACCCATGGGCGTAATGGTAACCGGAGCGCTGCAGCCCGGCTATGATCGAACCTCGAAGGAGGCCCTGATGACCACCAGCACCTTGAGTGATCTTTACCGCCCGAGCCACGACGAAGCGGCTAAGCAACGCTTCGTCGGCGTATTGAAGGGCTATGCCAATCAGACCCTCGAACAACACTTGGCCGCGCACTACGCGCGCAACCTCGAGCCGCAGTTCGTTGCCGAGCATCACCGCGCGCCGGCGGACCGTAATGAGGCGCGACCCGTGTTCGAAGCCGATCCGCTTTATCAACTCTGGGGATCGATGGTCTACGCCTCGCAGTCGCTAATGTGGCAGAGCGTGGGTGAGACGTGTCGCCGCATCGGGCCCGCATTCGAAGCACGAGCACGGACCGTGACCGAGAAGCCGCGCGGATCGCTGCAATTGGATCCGAGCCTCGAACTGCCGCAACCGATCGCCTCGACCGAGATTCATCGTCAGCCGGGCGGGTACTACCACAGCGAGCACGATCACGATCTGCATGCCGCGCTGATCTACTTCGGCACGCTCGAGCTCTATCGCGCGGCCAAAGGCCTCACCGCGCATGCGCCGGTCGGCGAGCCGGGTATCGGGCGCTATATCGCCAGCGTCGTTCGCCGCCGTTATCCAGATCTGAAGCCACGACGCATTCTCGATCTCGGCTGTGGTGCAGGCACCGACACGATCGCCTACAAAGAGGCCTTTCCGGATGCGGAGGTTCATGGGCTCGATCTATCGGCGCCTTTTGTGCGCTTCGGTCATGCCTGGGCCGAGGAGCGCGGGTTCGAGCTGCACTTTCGCCAGGCCGATGCGCAGCGCACGGGCTATCCGGACGGACATTTCGATTTGATCGTCTCGCATATTCTCTTTCACGAGACTTGGCACGATATCGCGCCGCGAATCTTTGCAGAGGTGCATCGGATTTTGGCGCCAGGTGGTGTGTTCCTCAATGCGGACGTGCCATATCAACCCGCGCGACTCTCCATCCCGAAGCAAGTGACGAACGACTGGCAGGTGCGCAACAACGGCGAGCCGTTCTGGACGGGCTTTGCGGATACCGACGTTTCTGCCTTACTGCGAGCGGCCGGTTTTGCCAACAACAACATCGTCGCCGATTACGAGCCACTTGGCGCGGGGCATTACTATTTCTTTGGAGGTCGTCGTGAGCGCTGAATCTCGACCCATCCATGCGCCGACCTCGGGGCAAGACCAGCGATTGGACCCCGCCAATATCTCGCAGCTCGTTGCGGTGTCGTTGCGCCTCGCGATGGAGCTCTCAGCCGTGCGTGAGCGATTGCGCACGCACGAGTTGCTTTTGCAAAAGCAGGGCATTCTGAGTGTCGATGCCGTTGATCAGTACGCACCGGACGCCGAGGAAACGCGTCGGCGCTTATCCGACGATCGCGCGTTGATTGAGGCATTGGCCCGCGATCTCGGCGTACGGGAGCCGAACTAGCTCGCCGGGGTCTGATCGGTCTGCGGGTTCGTCGGTGTATCGGTGCGAAGTAGCGCATCTTCGGCGGCTTTGGTCATCACGATCACGCTGATCCGTCGATTGATCGGATTGCGCGGGTTCGCCTTGTCGAGCAAGACGTAAGACGACATGCCGATGACGCGAGCCACCTTGTCATAGGCGAGTCCGCCATTGACCAAGGCGCGACGCGCGGCATTGGCACGATCAGCCGAAAGTTCCCAGTTGGTGTAGTTGGGTCTGCGGCCCGTGAACGGGGTCTCGTCGGTATGTCCCGAGATCGTAATGCGATTGGGTACCGTGTTGAGGTACTTACCGACTTCCAGCAGGAGCTCGGTCGCATAATCTTTGAGTTGCGTGCCGGCAAGATCGAACATCGGTCGGTTCTGGGCATCGACGATCTGGATGCGTAAGCCCTCGGGTGTGATGTCGATCAATAACTGGTCCTTGAAGGCCTCGAGGGCTTTGCTCTTCTCAATCGCCTCTTGTAGTTCTGATTTCAGCGCCTGCAGTTGATCGGCTTCGCTCATGCTGCCCGTATTGGTGCGCAAGCGACGCACTTGCTCAGGCTTATCGGAGATCGGTGTGCCTGCTCCCGATTCGGCGATGGGCGAGGGTGCCGATGCGGTCAGACCGCCGCGTAATTCGATGGGGCTCGTGCTCGCGCCGCCGGGACCATCCTGTCCGGGCGCAGGAATCGGCGCCGAGCCTTTGGCCATGCTGGGATTTTTGAAGTAATCGAAGATGGCCGTTTTTTGTTGATCGTTCGCCGATGCGACGAGCCACATGACCAGAAAGAATGCCATCAGGGCGGTGACGAAGTCGGCATAAGCGACTTTCCACGCGCCGCCGTGATGGCCGCCCGCGATGACCTTCTTGCGACGAATGATGATCGGTCGCGATTCTTCGATTTTTTGCTTCGGCGTGCTCATGGGCGCTGCGCGATCAGGCCTTAGGCTTGGACTTCAAGTGTCCCTCGAGATCACCGAAGGTCGGGCGCACTTCGCTAAAGAGCAGTTTGCGTGCGAACTCGACGGCAACTTGTGGCGGATAACCGCGCACGCTTGCAACTAGCGCCATTTTCACGACTTCGAAGGCCTTACCCTCTTCGTCGGCGCGCGCTTTCATCGCCGAGGCAATGGGCCCGACGAAACCGTAAGCGACCAAAATACCCAGGAAGGTACCGACGAGGGCGGCACCGACTTTGGCGCCAAGTTCCGCGCTCGTCGCCTCAGCGACCGCGGCCATCGTATTCACGATACCGAGCACCGCCGCCACGATGCCGAAACCGGGCAGGGCATCGGCAACCTGCTGAACGGCATGAGCCGGCTCGTGCGCTTCTTTGTGATGGGTCTCGAGTTCGTAGTCGAGTAGTGTCTCGAGTTCGTTCGGGTCGAGGTTGCCGCCGACCATCAAGCGTAGGCAATCGGTGATGAACTCCATCATGTGATGGTCGGCGAGGATTTTCGGATACTGAGAAAAGACGTTGCTCTTCTCGGGGTTCTCGATGTCGTTCTCGATGGCGAGTAAACCCTCTTTCCGCGATTTCACCAACAGATCAAAGATCAGCTTGAGTAAATCGACATAGGTCTCCCGGCTGTAGCGCGAGGGCTTCATCAAGCCGATGGCATTGGCGAAAGAGGCTTTGACGACTTTCAGGGAGTTGCTGGTGATGAAGGCGCCAAGAGCCGCGCCGATGATCACGACGATTTCCGAGGGGTGCCAGAGCAAGAGCAGGTTGCCACCTGCCATCAAGAAGCCGACGATGACGGAGACAACGACGATGACGGAACCGATCAACGCTATCATTAGGGTGTTCTGCGACGCTGGAAATGAAGGGTGCGAGACCAGTGGGCATCCTAAGGTTGTCCTCGTTGCGAACCACGGTCACACTGTTCCATAACGGCAGCTTTCCGCGAGGCTTTAGCACAATATGTTCGATGCCACTTCTTGGTTTCTGGCTCTCCCCGGTTTGATGGCGCTAGCGGTACTCGGCTGGCTGATCTCGTTGCCTCGACGCAATGTCGATGTCGTCGACAGTCTCTGGTCGCTGATGTTTTTGCTGTCGGTCGTACTCTATGCGGGCTTCCCGCCTGAGACGGAGCGCGGTCGTTTGCTTTTGGTGCTGGTGGCGGTCTGGGCGATTCGTCTCTCGGTCTTCATCACCGCCCGCAACTGGGGTCATGAAGAAGATCGTCGCTATCAAGCGATTCGTCGTCGTAACGAGCCCGGCTTTGCGTTCAGCAGCGTGTATCGCGTGTTTTTATTTCAGGCCGTACTGGCCTGGATTATTTCGATTCCGTTACACGGCGCGGTGAATGGCACATCGGAGCTCGGCATTCTCGACTACATCGGTGTGGCGCTCTGGGTCGTCGGCTTTGCCTTTGAAGCCGGTGGCGATTGGCAGCTCGCTCGTTTCCGACGTGATCCCGCTAATGCCGGCAAAGTCATGGATCGAGGCTTCTGGCGCTACACGCGTCACCCGAACTATTTCGGTGACGCCTGTGTGTGGTGGGGCTTCTACTGCATCGCGCTATCAGCGGGTGCGTGGTGGAGCATCATTGGCCCTGCGATCATGACCTTGCTGCTATTGAAGGTCTCGGGCGTCAAGCTGCTCGAGCGCGATATCGGCGAGCGTCGCCCGGATTACGCCGAGTACATCCGTCGTACGAATGCCTTCATTCCGGGGCCGCGAAAAGACTGATCAGCGGGTGGGCTGATCAGTCTCAGGGGCTGATCAGCCTGCCTCGGCCTCGCGCGAGGCGCGCTTGCGCTCGTGCTCTTTCAAAAAGCGTTTGCGCAGACGAATCGACTCGGGCGTGATCTCGACGAGTTCGTCCTCGTTGATGAACTCCACCGCGTATTCGAGTGTCAGCGGAATCGGCGGAACGAGTAAAAGCGCATCGTCCTTGCCGGCCGCGCGCACGTTCGAGAGCTTCTTTTCTTTGATCGGGTTTACGACGAGGTCGTTATCGCGGCTGTGGATGCCGATGATCATGCCCTCGTAGACCTTGGAACCATGGTCGACGAAGAGACGTCCACGCTCTTGCAATGTGAAGAGCGAGTAGGCAACCGCTTCGCCGTTCTCGTTCGAGATCAATACGCCATTGTGCCGCTCGGGGATGTCACCCTTGACCACGTCATAGCCATCGAAGATGTGGCTCATGAGGCCGGTGCCGCGCGTCATCGTCAAAAATTCGCCCTGAAAGCCGATTAGGCCACGCGCGGGAATTCGATATTCGAGTCGCACGCGACCTTGGCCGCGACCGGTGGGATCACCCTCGACGACCATATCGAGCAATTCGCCACGTCGCGTGCCGAGTTCGGACATGATGCCGCCCTGCAAACCCTCGTCGATGTCGATCGTGAGCGCTTCGAACGGCTCCATCGTCACGCCATCGATGACCTTGCGCAGCACCTGCGGCTTGCCAACGGCGAGTTCGTAGCCTTCGCGACGCATGTTCTCGATCAGGATCGTCAAATGCAGTTCGCCGCGACCCGAGACGCGAAACACATCGGCATCAGCGGTTTCTTCGACACGCAGCGCCACGTTGCTTTGCAGTTCGCGCATCAGTCGATCGCGAATCTGTCGGCTGGTGACGAACTTGCCTTCGCGACCGGCGAGCGGTGAGGTATTGACCTGGAAGGTCATTGAGAGGGTTGGCTCGTCAACCTTGATCGGCGGCAGTCCCTCGGGCGACTCGACATCGCATAGCGTGATGCCGATGTTCACCTCTTCGATGCCCGTGACGGCGACGATATCGCCCGCGACGGCTTCATCGACCGGGACGCGTTCGAGGCCGCGAAAACTCAAAATCTGCGCGATCTTGCCGGTGCCGCGATCTTCATCGCCCCAGCGCAGCGCTACATTGCGGCCCGATTTCAGCGTGCCGCGACGAATGCGACCAATACCGATACGACCCACATAGGAGTTGTAATCGAGTTGCGAGATCTGCAGCTGCAGCGGCGCATCGACATCAGTCGGCGGCGGCGGCACGTGCTGGAGAATCGCTTGGTAGAGCGCCGTCATGTCGGTCGACGGCTTCTCGATATCCGTCGTGGCCCAGCCTTGCAGCGCCGAGGCATAGACGATGGGGAAGTCGAGCTGCTCATCGGTGGCGCCCAACTTGTCGAAGAGTTCAAAGGTGCGATCGATCACCCAGTTCGGACGCGAACCCGGACGGTCGACTTTGTTGATCACCACGATCGCCTTATGACCCAGCGCGAGCGCTTTGCGGGTCACGAAACGGGTCTGCGGCATGGGTCCTTCGACGGCGTCGACGACCAACAAGACCGCATCGACCATGGATAGCACGCGTTCGACTTCACCACCGAAGTCGGCGTGCCCCGGCGTATCGACGATGTTGATGCGGGTGCCCTGGTAGTCGATCGCGCAGTTCTTCGCGAGGATCGTGATGCCACGCTCGCGCTCGAGATCGTTCGAATCCATCACACGTTCGCCGACACGCTCGTGAGCGGCGAAGGTGCCCGATTGCTTTAGCAAGCAGTCGACCAGCGTGGTTTTGCCATGATCGACGTGCGCGATGATGGCGATGTTGCGGATCGGACGAGCGGTGGACATGCGGGAGAACCGGGCAAAAAAGGCGGCGCAGCGTAACAGAGCGCCGCGCCGGTTGCGACCTCGGCGTGCCCTGTGAGTAAATCCGCTAGAGTGACTTGGTTGTTTCACCCCAAGGATTAGGAGATACCCCATGCGTTCGATCATTCTGATGGCGGCTGTGGCCGCGCTGACCGTGCCGGCCTTTGCGCAGGACGCGCGGGTCGCCCAGCAAGTCAAACTGCGTCAATCGGCTTTCACGGTGCTCGGCGCCCAGATGAGCCAAATGGGCGCCATGGCCGCTGGCCGCGCGCCCTACGACGCCAAGGCGTTCCGTCTCGCTGCCGAGCGTGCGGCCTTCATGGGCACGATCGTCCCCGATCTGTTCCCGGCGGGATCCGCAGGCGGCAAGGCCAAGGATGAGCTGTGGCAGAACTCAGCCGACTTCCAGAAGCTCATGAACGATATGAAGAGCAAGACGGCGGCGTTGTCGGCCGCTGCCGCCAAGGGCGAGAGCTTCGATGCCTTGAAGCCGCTTTTCGGTGCCGCCGGCGGCAGCTGCAAGGCTTGCCACGACAAATACAAGGCTGACTAACGCTCCATGCTGAGAGGCGAGATCAGTCGGCCCACCGGGCCTGCGAGATATGCCATGTCGGGGCGCAACCACGCCCCGACGTTGGTTTTGCTGTCGCCCGTCGGTAGCGGCCTCGAGTCGTGGGCGCCGTTGTTGCCGCAACTGGAGCGTTTTTTTCGAGTCGTCCGACTCGATCTGCCGGCCCCCGGCCTTGCCGACGATGCGCTCGCGGTCCTCGACTCGCTGGGCCTCGATCGCGCCCACTTTGCGGCGCTGGGTTCGGCCAGCGTTGCTTTGCAGGCGGCGGTCAGTGCGCCCAAGCGAGTGCTGCGCCTCGTTCTCGTGAGTGTGAGCTCATTTGAGGCAACGCTCGAGCCAGCGCGGGTCTTGGCGCCTGCATTGCTGGTCACCTCGACAGGCTCTGCGAGCGCGCCACCGGAGCAGGTCGAACAGCTGCAACGTCAACTGACGGGCGCAGGTCTTGTCGTGCATGACGGCGGCGATGATTTCATTGCCGATCAGCCCGACGATGTCGCCACCACCTTAATCGAATTTTTACGCGATTGAGTCAAACGCGGTTCAGCGCTCACTACTTTCCGCTGTGGATCGGTGGCGAGATCCGTGGTCGGGTGCGCACCGACCTCATTGATCGCGTGACCGCTTTGCCTGAGATCACCTCGGTCGAGTCAGGCTTACGGCTGCGAGACGATGACCTCGATGTTCGAGGTCGCAGCACCGCCTTGCAGAGTGTGGCGGTGCAGTTGAGAAAGCTCGGACTCATCGCTGATTGGCGTAACGAACTTTGTGCCGTGCTCGACACCCATGGCGAAGAGCTCGCGCGTTGTGAGCGAGGCTTGTTTCGCACCCTCGGTTTGCAGAATCGTGCCGTGCACATCAACGGCATTCGCACTGACGGACGTGTGTGGGTATCGCGTCGCAGCGAACTCAAACGTGCGGACCCCGGCAAACTCGACACGCTGGCGGCGGGTGGGGTGTTGGCCGGCGAATCGTTTCGACGGTGTGCGATTCGTGAGTTGTGGGAGGAGGCGGGTGTGCCGCGAGATCTCGCCCGCAAGATCGATTTTCCGGGTGTGATCATCCGATCACTGCGCGAGGCGACTTTCGGTATTCACGACCAGCAGGTCATCGTCGCCGATCTAGTGCTCGATGAGCGGTTTGAACCTGTGGGTCGAGACGGTGAAGTACAAGAGTTTTTGTGTCTCGAGGCTAATGCGGTACGCGCTGCTCTCGATGGTGGCGAATTTACGGTCGAGGCTGCACTCGCAACCCGGGAATGTCTCGAGCGGCGAGGGCTTTGAGCGCATCGCCCGTGACGCGATGCGGCCACCACTCTTTTTTGGCTTCTGCGCCGAGTGAGGCGTAGAAATCGAGCGCCGGCGTGTTCCAGTCAAGCACGGCCCACTCGAAACGACCGAGATTTTCCGCGACGCAGCGCCGCGCCAGATGGACGAGTAAAGCGCTACCTATTCCGTTGCCGCGAAATTCGGGTTTGACGAAGAGATCTTCAAGGTAGAGGCCGTGTCGCCCGCGAAAGGTCGAGAAGTTGTAGAACCACAGCGCGAAGCCTGCGCTCTGACCGTTCCACTCGGCGATCTCGCAGAACACACGCGGATGCTCGGCAAACAACGCGGCCTCAAGATCGACGAGCGTGGCATCGACCTCGTGCAGTAGCTTTTCGTAATCGGCGAGACCGCGGATCAACTCCAGAACCGTCCCGAGGTCTTCTCGTTGTGCGCGTCGCAAGTGCAGCATGCTGCCTCCGTTATACTTCGCACCATTATCCCTCGCTTTCATGCTCACAGGAGTCGACTCATGCAGATCTCGGGAAAGACGGTCGTCATTACTGGCGGTGGCCGAGGAATCGGGCGTGAGTTGGCCAAGGCGTTCGCGGCTAAGGGGGGTCGCATTGCGGCGCTCGATCTCAATCAGGCCGATCTCGATGAAACGGTAGCGCAGTGCAAGGCGCTGGGCGTCGAGGCGCGTGGTTATGTTGCCAACGTGACCGACGAGCAAGCCGTGATTACGGCGATGGACGCCATCGTGGCGGATCTCGGTAGCGTGGATGTGCTCATCAACAATGCCGGTATCGTCAAAGACAGCTTGTTACTTAAGGTCAAAGACGGTGCGATCACCGGCAAGATGACACTCGATCAGTGGCAAGCGGTCATCAACATTAACCTCACGGGCGTATTCCTCTGCGGTCGCGAAGCAGCCGAGCGAATGGTCAAGCAGGGTCGAGGCGGCGTGATCATTAACATCTCGAGCGTCTCGCGCTACGGCAACCCGGGTCAGACCAACTACACCGCGACCAAGGCGGGCGTCGCGGCAATGGCGGAAGTGTGGGCCAAAGAATTGGCGCGCTATGGCATTCGTTCGGGCTCGATCGCGCCGGGCTACACCCGCACCGACATTCTCTCGGCGATGCGCCCCGAAATCCTCGATAAATTGACGGCACAGGTGCCACTGCGGCGCCTTGGCGAAGCATCCGAAATCGCCTCGGCTGCAGTGTTCATCGTCGAGAACGACTTCTTCACGGGCCGCTGCATCGACGTCGATGGCGGCATGCGTATTTGATTTAGGCGCGATTACCCAAGACGGTAAGAGTGAGTTCGGCCGGGGTCTTGAGCCCCGCGCCCGCTGCGCCGCCATAACCCCAGCTCGCTGCGAAAAAACGCAAGCCGTTGGTTTCGGCTGAGCGTCGATCCTCCTCGGAGTCGCCCACCATCCAGGTGCGAGCGGCCGCAAGTTCGTGTTTGAGCATCACGCTCGCCACGAGCTGTGGCTTGTTAGCTGCCGGGGGTTGTAGTGCATCGAGCGCATAGATGGCCTTGAACCAAGTGCGCCAACCGAGGTGATCAAGGATGCGCAAGGTCGGCAAGATGCGTTTGTTGGTGACGATGTAGAGCGCGATACCGGCGTCGTGCAAGGTCTGCAACATCGCGGGTACGCCCTCGTAGACCTCGGTGTGTTTGTAACCGCCTGTGTCGTAGTGCTCGCGGAAAGAGGCCGCGAGACGATCGATCAGGGCGGGCTCGTCGCTGCCGGCGAGTTTCGCGAGGGTCAGTCGCAGTGGTGGTCCGATGATCGAGGCATCGAGTGCGCAACGCGCTTCGACGGAGGCACTGGTGAGAGCGTACTGCAATCCCGCGAGAACACTCGTCGCCGAGTCGATCAAGGTGCCGTCAAAGTCGAAGAGAACCGCCGCCGGTTGTCGTTGCGACGATTCGCTCATGCACCCGCTCCATCGGTGAACTGCAACGCAGCAAGCCGTGCATACAGTGGGTTGCTCGTGATGAGTTCTTCGTGCTTACCGCTCGCGACGATCTTTCCCTGATCCATCACGATGATGCGATCGGCTTTGAGCACGGTGGCAAGTCGGTGCGCAATGATGAGGGTGGTGCGGGTGTGCATCAATGCTTCCAGCGCGCCTTGTACGGCGCGCTCACTCTCGGCATCGAGTGCGCTCGTGGCTTCATCGAGCAGCAATAGCGGCGGATTTTTGAGGATCGCTCGGGCGATCGCGATCCGTTGGCGCTGTCCGCCTGAAAGGCGCGTGCCACGCTCACCCAAGAAGGTCTCATAGCCCTCAGGCAATGCGCGGATGAATTCATCGGCTGCCGCTGCGCGCGCTGCTGCTTCGACTTCGGCATCGGTTGCATTGGGTCTGCCGTAACGAATGTTTTCTCTGGCGCTCGTTCCGAACAGCATGGTCTCTTGTGGTACGAGACCGATGCGATGACGGATAGCGAGTGGGTCGGCCATGGAGAGATCGACGCCGTCTAGGCGGATTCGACCTTGCTTTGGATCATAGAAGCGCAGCAGCAACTGGAAGGTCGTGCTTTTGCCTGCGCCCGAAGGTCCTACGAAGGCGACCGTTTCGCCCGGTGCGATATCGATGGAGAAGTCATCGAGCGCGGGACTGTCGGGGCGCGAGGGATAGTTGAAGGTCACGCCCTCAAAACTCACCCGGCCTGCAGCTTCGGTGCGTTCGTAAGGCGGCAAGGCGATCGGCGCCGGCGGCGCAACGATCGAGGGTTCCGCTTGTTGCAGCTCGACGAGGCGCTCCATGGCGCCCGCGGCGCGTTGCACTTCGCTCCACATCTCACTCAATGAAGCGGCGGCAATACCGGCGTAAACAGCGAGCAGCAAGAACTGACCGAGTTCGCCGCCCGTCATCGTGCCAGCGAGTACCTGATGTGCACCGAACCACAACACCAAGGTGATCGCGCCGAAGACCAGCATGGTCGAGAGCGCCGTGAGCCAGGCACGCACGCGAGTGCGAGTGACGGCAACGCGAAACGACGCCTCGACGGCATCGTCGTAACGTTTGGCATTGAGCGCTTCGAGCGTGAACGCCTGCACGGTCTGGATGGCGTTCAGTGTTTCACCCGCAAGGCCGCTGGTGTCGGCGATCCGATCTTGTGACGAGCGCGACAGTGTGCGCAGTTTTCGTCCTAGGGCGATCACCGGGACGATCACGATCGGCATGGCGATCAAGATCAGCGCGAGCAGTTTCAGGTTGGTGATCGCAAGCAAGACCAGCGAGCCGACGAGATTGATCGACGAGCGCAGCGCGATCGAGAGACCAACGCCCGATATCGATTGAACGAGAGTCGTGTCCGTCGTCAGGCGCGAGAGCACTTCGCCTGTCCGTGTCACTTCAAAGAATTGCGGATCCATCCGGATCACGTTGCGATAGACGGCTTCGCGGATATCCGCCACCACTCGCTCGCCCAGCCAGGTGACGAGATAGAAGCGCAGCGCGGCGAAGCCGCCGAACAGCACGGCGACACCGAGGAACGAAATGAAGTAGATATTGATCGTCTCGGCGCTGCCGGCGGCCATGCCTTTATCGATCAGGCCTTTGAGGGCGATGGGCAACGCGAGCATCGCGCCGGAGGCGAGCAGCAGCGCCACCATGGCGGCGCCCAAGATTTTTCGATACGGGCGGAGGAAGGGCCACAGCGATGCGAGTGGACGGAGGGATTTCGCCTTCGGTCGGTCGGCGAGTGCGGGATCTGCCATGCCGCTATTCTACCGGTAGCTCAAGCACAACCTTGCCGGTCGTCTGCCCACTTTGCAGTAATTTCATGGCCTCGAGCGCTTCCTCGAAGCGAAAGCGAGCCCCAATGTGCGGTGGTGAGGGGATGAGCGCGAGCGTCGCGCGCAGGGACTCGGGCAACCGATCCGCTTGCTCCCAGAGCCAAATGAGATTGAAGGCGAGCAGGCCCCGATTGAGTGGGATCATCGCGAGCGGGTCGAGTCGGGGTCGACGTAGCCAGCCTGAGAGCAATCGAAACGGATTGGGTCGCATGCCGCCACCCATGAAGTCGGCTGCGCCAAAGAGCACGTACCGACCCTCCGGTGCCAATCGATCGAATGCGGCTTGGAAAGCATCGCCGTAAACGGCATCGAAGATTACATCGAAGCCACTCGCGCCGTAGTGCCGAAGGGCGGCATCGAGATGGGCTGAATAGTGACGATCACGAATCACAACGGCTTGCGGTGCCAATCCATGCTCGTCAATCAGCCATTGACGCTTGCGCTCACTACCGACGACGGCGACGGGCTTGGCTTCGAGTGTGCGGAGCGCTTGTAACGCGTGCAGTCCGACACCACCGGCGGCCGATTGCACGAGTACGATCGAATCTTGGCGAGCGTTACCGAGTCGTTCGATGCCATACCAAGCAGTCAATGCTTGCACCGGATAAGCGGCTGCTTGAGCAGACGACCAATCAGCTGGCACCGGCCAGAGCGTCGCTGCCGGTACGTTGATCGCGTCGGCGTATCCGCCAAAGCGCGTGAGCACCATCACGCGATCGCCGATTTGCCAGCCTTGAGTATCGGGCCCGACAGCGACGATCGTGCCGGCCGCTTCGAGTCCGGGAACGAAAGAGCCTTTGGGTGTGGCCGAGTACAAACCGAGGCAGGCAAAGATATCGGCGAAATTCAGGCCTACGGCCGCGATGCGCACCTGAGCTTCACCAGGCCCTGGTGGTGCTAATGCTTCGGTGACAAGTTTGAGTCGGCTCAGTGAGCCCGCGTTCGAAATGCGCCACGCCCGACGATCGCTCGTCGGCGCGAGTTTTCGGTGCCGAGTGGGCTCAGGACTGGTTGGCGTCGACGGCCGGGATGACTGCATACAACCGAGCATACTGCGAGGGCAGCATCCCGGTGTAGCGACGGAACATGCGGGCGAAATACGAGCCGTCGTGGAAGCCTACCGCGTAGGCTATTTGGGTGACGGGCATGTCGGCACGCTGTAATCGCTCGCAGGCGGCAATCACGCGGTAACGCAGCAAATACTCGCGAAAGGTGATGCCGAAGATGTGGTGAAAGCTGCGACTGAACTGGAAGCGACTTAGACCGCAGTGCTCCGCGATGTCTCGCGCTGGAAACTTTTCGTGAAAGTGTTCTCGTACGTAATCGGGGGCTTTGACGACGCCGGCGTGGAGCGCCGAGAGGTTATCGAAGCGAGCCGCGACGTCATCGACGCTAGGCAGCCGGATCGTCTTTGGCAGACGAGTCTCCTGCCCTGAATCTGCGTTCATCGTGCATCCCCCTGCAACTGAACATCCTATATTTAGGATGACCGGATAATAGGCATTCGTTGCTAGTCAAGGCCATTAAAACGGCGTAACTCGAATAAAACTTTATTGCAACAGTGTGAGGTATGGCATAGCGAGGGTGGGGGCCCGAGGCTAGAATTACCTCATGGAAAACGAGTTTCGAGATCCCCCTGTCACCGGTTTCGATGCGGCCTTCACCGATGCGGTCGACCTCGGCAACAAGTTGGCAGACCGTGATCGGGAAGCGGATGTCTGGGATATCGCTGATGGTTTGCTCGCGGGGGCGATTCAGTATTGGCTCTATTCGCGCCAGCCCTGCAAGGACCCGCGGTGCACCGAGTGCTTGCCGGTATCGACGGCCGAGGGCCGCATGGCCGAGCTGCAGCGCCTGATCAAGCAGCTCTCCGAAGAGAGCGAGTACTACCACAGCCCGAACGACTCGAACGTCGGTCGGGCCTAATTCGATAGGACCTGAATAGCTTGGACCTGCGTCAGCGTCGGCTGACGTCCTCGAGCGCCGCTTCCAGAATGGCGAGCCCCTCGGCGAATACCGCATCGCCGATCGTCAGTGGCATGAGGAAGCGCACCACGTTGCCGTAGACCCCGCAGGAGAGCAGCACGAGACCGCGACGGCCAGCGGCCTGCACGAGCGCTTTCGTCAGATCCGCATCCGGTGCCTCGGGGTTACGTTGCTTTACAAGTTCCATTGCGACCATCGCGCCCAAGCCGCGTATCTCGCCGATGCAATCCCAGCGCGATTGCAAATCGCGCAAGCGCGCCATCAGCGTGTCACCGAGTTGCGAAGCGCGAGCACAAAGATTTTCTTCTTCGATGACATCGAGCACGGCAAGACCGGCTGCGCAACCGAGTGGCGAGCCCGCGTAGGTGCCACCGAGACCGCCCGCGAGCGGGGCATCCATGATCTGGGCTCGGCCCGTGACGGCAGAGAGCGGAAACCCGCCCGCAAGGCTCTTGGCGACCGTCATCAAGTCCGGATGCACGCCTGCATGCTCGATCGCGAAGAGGCGACCCGTGCGCGCAAAGCCCGTCTGGATTTCATCGATGATCAACACGATGCCGTGCGCATCGCACAGGCGCCGTAATTCGCGCAGGAATTCGGGTGGGGCGATGTAAAAACCACCCTCGCCAAGAACCGGTTCGATGATCATGGCGGCGACGCGCTGCGGATCGATGTCGGCTTTGAAGAGCAGTTCTAGGCCACGCAGCGCATCGCGCGTCGTGACGCCGTGATAGTCCATCGGGTAGGGCGCGTGGAAAACCTCAGGCAACATGGGTCCGAAGCCTGCCTTGTAAGGTTGCACTTTGCCCGTGAGGCTCATGCAGCCGAGCGTGCGGCCGTGAAACCCACCGCTGAAGGCGATCACGCCCGAACGACCCGTGTGATAGCGAGCAATCTTGATCGCATTCTCGACCGCTTCAGCGCCACTCGATAGAAACAGCGTTTTGTTGGGTCCGGGACCGGGCATCAACGCGTTCAATCGCTCGGCAAGCGCGACGTAGCTTTCATAGGGCGTCACTTGAAAGCAGGCATGCGAGAAGCGCGTTAGCTGATGTTCGACCGCCGCCGCCACTTTGGCATGCAGGTGCCCGGTGTTGAGTACGGCGATGCCGCTCGCGAAGTCGATGTAGCGCCGTCCCTCGACATCCCAGATCTCGGCATTGCGGGCACGATCGGCATAGACCTGCAGGGCATTACCGATGCCACGCGGAATGGCGGCTGCACGACGTTGGGCAAGATCGGCGTTAGTGGTCATAGTGTCATTGCTCGGCGGTTCTGTTGGTCGGGTCTGTTAGAATTTACTCGTTTTAATCGGGGTTTTCTTCGGGAGTCGCCGTGACAGAGACCATCAAGACCGAAGTTGTCATCATCGGTGCCGGCCCTTGCGGTTTGTTTCAGGTCTTCGAGTTGGGTCTGCTCGGTATGCGGGCTCATATCCTCGATTCGCTTGCCGCGCCCGGCGG
>JACCDK011461868.1_pt1 | contig 16016 bp, 12 predicted proteins | sample 7445871 | NCBI WGS metagenome assembly JACCDK01 (sample SAMN15323436, study PRJNA562643) | freshwater metagenome | isolation source: river surface water | place: USA:Blue River Watershed | collected 2017-08-15 | reverse complement strand
GTGATTACTTTCGCCAAAAACGACGGCAGCGCCACCACCGCAACTGCCAATTACAACTACGGAGCCACCAACGCCCTAAGTTACAGCTCGGGTTGGACCCGCACCGGGTATAACTTCTTGGGATGGGCAGAAACCAATGGTGCCACAACCGCACTAAACAGTTACACCGTCACCTCAGCCGCCACACTCTATGCGGTTTGGCAAATTAAGACCCACACCATTACCTACAACAAGAATGACGGCAGCGGCACCACCGCAACCCAAAGCTACAATTACGGAAGCGTTTCAGCGTTGAACTACGATCCGAGTTGGACTCGAACGGGATACAACTTCTTGGGTTGGGCAACTACTAATAACGCGACCGTTGCACTAACTAGCTACACCGTCACCGGTGATGCCACATTGTTTGCAGTTTGGGAACAAGACATACGAGTTATTACTTATTCCAAGAACGATGGATCTGGTATTACCGTAAACCAAAACTACCTAAGCGGTGCTACGAATGCACTCAGCTACAGTTCGGGTTGGACTCGCACCGGCTACACGCTTCTCGGTTGGAACAGCACCAACAATGCGGTCGCAGCGCTAGGCAGTTATACCGTCACCGCAGATGCAATTTTGTACGCGGTGTGGCAAATCAATAGTTACGTGATTACCTTTGCCAAGAATGACGGCAGTGGCACCACGGCAACCGCAAACTACAACTACGGTGCAACCAACGCACTAAGTTACAACTCTGGCTGGACTCGCACCGGCTATACGCTTCTCGGTTTTGCCACTACCAACAACGCCACAACCGCCGCCGGCAGCTACACCGTTTCAGGCGCTGCCACCCTATACGCGGTTTGGCAAATCAACAGTTACACCATTACCTACGCTAAAAACGACGGCTCAAACACCACGGCCACTCGTACCTATACTTACGGCGCAACCACGGCCCTTAACTATTCTTCGGGCTGGTCTAACGGAGCGCTGAATTTCCTAGGTTGGGGCGAAAACTCAACTGATACTGGGGCGCTGACCAGTTATACCGTTACGGCAGACGACACTCTCTATGCTCTTTGGACTTCAAATGCAGTCATCTCAGCATCAATTGCTACCGTGACATTCCGCCCCGGAGCGGTTTACACCGGCAACCTCGGCGAAACCTATCAGGCGGCGAGCACCACAACTGCGCTAGATGCCAACCCGTTCGCCCAGGCTGGGTATAGTTTTGGCGGCTGGTCGCTGGTTGATGGCAGTAACACTGTTTACAAGGCGAATCAAGCCCAGTACAGCTTCTCAACCGATTTGGTGCTGTATGCAATCTGGATTCCAGATGTATACACAGTGACTTTCAACTACCTTGGTGGAACTACCAGCACCACCTCGGTCACTTGGACCATGGGCACTCCTGGAATTAATCTTCCGACCTCTACTCGAACCGGATATGTCTTTGGCGGTTGGTCAACCACCAACGGCGGTAGCAGTGCTGTGAATAATCCTTACAGCCCAACCGGAACTGTCGTGCTCTATGCAATTTGGATTGCACCTGCCACGCCACGAGTAATTATGATCACCATTACTTTCCACTACAACGGTGGAACCGAAGGAATCAAGTCGGTCAACTACAACATTGGCGATGAGCCAATCAAATTGCCGACTTCCGAACTCGAGCACTATAACTTTGGTGGTTGGTGTTTGACCAACGGTGGCAAGATGAAAGTTAACGATCCATTTGCGGCATCTGCAGACACTGATCTCTATGCAATCTGGAATGGAAAAACTTACACGGTTACTCTCGATCCGGTTGAGAAAAATAAAAAGACAACCGAGCTCACCTACACCTACGGTGGTGCTCCGCTAACACTTCCTACCCTTAAGAAAAACAACTGGGAGTTCCAGGGATGGTCGGAAGAACTTAAGACAACCGTGGGCATCAAAAACAACTACACGCCCGAGCGCGACGTAACCCTTTGGCCGGTTTGGAAGAGCCTCCCGGCAAGTACAGCGGTTTACTTTGGCGGAGATTCGCCAGTCATCACTGCCGCGGCTCGCGCAATCCTGGTAAAGCTTGCAAACAGAGTTAAGACCAGCCAACAAAAACTTCAGGTGATTGTTGACGGTTGGGTTAAGGAAACCAACGATAAGAGTTATGACATTCGACTGTCTCGCGATCGTGCAACCAACTCGGTTAAGGTGCTTCGCTCACTTGGTATTGATGCATATGTGAACCTAACCCCGCGCGGTATCTCACCGGAGAACACTCCGAAATCGCGTCGCACCAACCTGGTCGTATTCTCGAGCGGCCCAAAGGCATCCACACTCAAGGCCAATCGCTAAATAATCCACAAATTCGGCCCTTGACCAGTGGTATCAGATTGATACCATTAGTTTATGGCTATGACACTACGACTAACCGACGAACAAGATCAGATTCTTGACGCAGTCGCCGAACGTTTGAAGCTTTCAAGGCAGCAGGCGGCAATAAGAGCCATCGAATATTTCAACGAGGCAGTTATTCTCCAGGCAGACATCGACGCGGGTTTTGAGTTCGTAATGACTCACGATAAAGCGTTAATGGAACGTCTGGCAGACGCATGACAAAATTTCTAACACTTCACCATGCAGTTCAAATCACAAAAAAGCTGGGCTTTTATGTGCAAGATCCCGGTCTACTTGAAGGCGCGTTAGCTAGACCTCAAACTTCACTTTTTGGTGAGGATGCTTACCCGGAATTTGAACTTAAAGTAGCGGCGATGATGCATTCAATTATTAAGAATCATCCGATGATTGACGGAAATAAGCGAACTGCTTGGTCGCTTTCCGTGATTTTTATGTTCATTAATGGCCTTAAACACAACCTCACCGAACAAGAAGCATTCGATTTAGTGTTAGCACTCGCTACAGATGAATACGATATTGAACACGCAGCGAAAATAATTCGCAAGCATCTAATTAAACGTGGGTAAATTGAATTCGCTTCAATGCACGAGCGATAAGTGAAATCAAAAAACCAAGCCCAATCATCAGCACGGTAATTCCAAATATGTAGCTGAGCATGCCGACGATTCCACCCTCATCGGTTGGGTCGAGAAACCAGTACGCCCACCAGCCGTCTGCAATGCCGCGAACCACAGAAAATGCCAACCAGGCGAGCGGGTAAAGTGCCACCCAAAATGCTGCTCGCAACCGTATCGAACTGAAACCTGCAATCAACAACCAATCAAGCAGCATATAGATTGGTCCCCACACGTGAATGATTTCGTTAGGAATAACTGGCCAGTTGTATCCGGCGTCACGAATGTCTCCTGGTAAACCTCTAAGCAGTGCGTTGTAAACCACGGCAATAACGGTGTAGTAAACCGTGGCGCAGAGCCGAACGATGGTGATCAACTTAGTCTCGGGGAGCGACTTGATTGCACGCACGCCGGTGAAACCGAGAACGACGGTTGCTATCAAGGTGCCTTGAATGCTGAAGTAGGCAAAGTACTCGGCGGGTCGAAATAGGTCATTTGCCAACCGATCAGTGATTTGCCAAATCACACTTGCAAGTAACGCCAAAGCAGTCAGAATTCTCAGAGCACCGATGCCCCCGCGTACTGGTGTTGTCATGCGCTCAATCTATCGTCGTTACCTTCTTTATAGGTGTAACGTGTTGCACCTCCATTCGCGAGGGCGAACATTCCCGAAAGTGCCAAATACCTGACTTTTAGGCTTAATACTGCACTTGGAGAGCAGTGAAAGGCCACTTTGAAAAATCGAGTCAAGGCATATTTTGCTGCGCAACAAAAGTTGTTTAGCAGTCTTGTTATTGCCGCTCTTACCCTGGCTCTTTCGCTTGCCGGAGCCGTAATCCCTGCCCAACTTGCCTCAGCAGGCACGATGACGACCGCTGAGTGGGCTGGCTGGGTAGGCGGCACGGGTGGCGACAGCTCCTTTACTTGGACATGCGGATCAGATTCTGTCGTGACTGGTTTCAAAACTTACACATATTCAAATCCAAATCACGGAATGGGAATGGTCTGCAACCGAATCAACGCAGATGGGTCGGTCGGTGCACAAACTTGGGCTCCTGGTTCGGGAACCGTAGTAAGCAATTGCCCAACGGGTATGGCGGTTGTAGGAATTTATGCTTTCGGTGCACCCGCCAATGTTGGGGTCTATTGCCAGACTCCTCCAAACAAGCTCAATGCAGTTGAACGGGTTGGTCCCTCGGGTAACCCGAGTCAAACCCCAACTTGTTCCGGAAACGGTTTCGTAAACCGTATTTATGGAAAAACTGGAGCCTGGTTTGATGGCTTCCAAATTGGTTGCGTAACTCTTTCCGGCTACCCTTCGGCCGTGGTTGCTAGTTCAAACTCAGCTCCGACTGGAACCTTGACAGTTGGGTCAACTCTTACCAGTGCCTCAACTTTCCAAGGACTTCCAACCCCGACCGTTGTGTACACCTGGGAGAAAGCAACTTCGATATCTGGACCGTGGGTGCAAATCTCCGGGGCAAATGCAAGCACTTACCAGACGGGCCTTGCAGATGCCGGCTACTTAATTCGTCTGGTGGCTACAGGCACAAATACGACAAACTCAGTCACAAATACAGTTGTGTCGACATCCCCAGCAACTGCTGCAATCGGACTTGCTTCGCTTTCTACTCCAGATCTAAAAGCTTCATCTGACTCTGGCACGAGCAATACCGATAACTTGACTAACGATGTCACCCCAGGCATCGACATCAGTGGTATTACTACTGGAGCAACCGTTACGGTCACTGCTGTGAAGGCAGGATCTAGCAACATCACTTGCAGTTTTATTGCAATGAGTTCAACCGGAACTTGTGACCTACCGTCCTTGGTTGATGGCACATGGACAGTGACAGCTAATCAAGCATTCAATGGGTCACCTTCGGCCGCATCTTCAGCTCTCAACCTTCAGATTGACTCAACCGGTCCGCTTGCAACCTCTATTGATGCCGCTGCAAACTTGACCACTCCAAACAAGGTGGATGTCACTGTCACCTTCTCGGAAACGCCCGCATCTGTGGACGCAACCAAGTTCTATGTTGCTGGAACCTCTACAACCTGGGTGCGTGGCGCAGTTTCGCTCAGCGGCAACACTGCCACTTTTAGCATCACAAGTACAAATGTCACTAATGGCACGTTGCTGGTAACAGTTGGAGCTGGAGCAGCTACAGACTCGGCGGGTAATCAACTGACCGAGGCTGCCAGCATCACCGAGACAGCAAATACCAGTGGCCCCACTGCATCGCTAACACCACGGTCAACTATTTTTTCCAGTTCGACACTTACCTATGATGTGGTCTTCAATAAGAAAATTTTTGGTCTTGATCTAGCAGCTGACTTTAGTGTCAACAACACCGGAAGCGCTGGTTGTTCGAAATCGTCCATGACAGCCGTTAATGCTGGGGTTTCATATTCAGTAGTTGTCAGTTGCACAGGTCAGGGCACAGTGGCTCTAACTCTTGCTTCGAATTCTGTTGCAGACAAAACTGCGATTCTAGGCCCGACAACTGCAACTACTTCTGTTGTCTCAACTCGCGATACCTCAGGTGCCACCATCACTTCAATTTCTAAAACTCTGGTTGGCACCACAATCAACTATCTATACACGTTCAGTGAATCGATTTCAGCATTCCCGGCGTCAGCGATTACTGTTAATCACACAAGATCTGGCGGAAATTCCGGATGGACAGTTACCGAACCGGTACGCACGGCTGTCGCCAATCAATGGTCGTTTGCTGTCTCAAACATCTTCGCATTGAATGGCGATGTAACTCTGGCCCTTACCAATGCGAGCGTTCCCGATGAAGCTGGCAATAGCCTCGCCGCAGGATTTATAACAGTGAGCGGCGTAGACGCTTCGCTAGTTTCCTTAAGTCAGATTCCGACATTCACAATTGGCACTCTTAACATTGGCGGGCCTTCTGCTAGACCAATTGCTCCTGGATTCATATTCGACGGCAAGGGTGAAACCATCACAGGGTTCACGATCGAAATTGCAAATTGCCAAACCGGCGACAGATTAAATTACAGCGGTACGAATGGCGATATTGCAGTTGTATCTGGAGCAAATACCTGCAACCTGGTGCTCACCGGATTGACGGCAACCAACGCGAACTGGCAAACCGCCATGCGAGCAGTTACATTCTCCTCTACAGGCTCCAGTGCAGTGGCGCGTACTTTTGACTTCACTATTAACCCAGCCACCGGTTATCTGGCTGCCACTGGTCACTATTACAGAGTTTCTAGTGCGCCGCTTGCTTGGGCAGATGCCGATGCCTTCTCATCGGCACAGAGGTTGTATGGCTTGCAGGGTTACATTTCTGTACACACATCAGACGCCGAGGACGCTTATGTCTACGGTTTGCGAAGTGACATCTGGATTGGCATGCACAAAAACGATGGCACCTGGAAGTGGCGCACAGGCCCGGAGGCAGGGCTAACTCCTGCAGCAGCAGGCTACTCAAACTGGGGCGTCGGTATCGACGGGTCTGGAACTTGCGGCGGTTATTACAGCGGTCGTGGTTGGGATGATCAGCCTTGTGCTAATTCACACTACTTCGTCACAGAATTTGGAGGCTTATCGGGTGATCCAGTTTGGGATGTTACCCAATCGGCAACTATGACTGTCGATTTCAATGGACCTCGAGTTGTTTCTGTTTCGGGACTTTCACAAAATGGCACGTACGTTGCTGGTGAAACGGTCAATATCCGAATCACGATGAACGAGGCCACCGTAATAACCGGTTCACCTACGCTGCAGCTAAATGTGACAGGTGGTGCGAATCGTTATGCAACTTATTCCAGCGGTTCGACAACGACACAACTTGTTTTCAGTTACGTCGTGCAACCGGGTGATACCTCTCCAGATCTGAATTACGCTGGCATAACTGCCCTTGCTTTGAACTCAGGAACAATCAAGGATTCCGCCGGAAACGATTACAGCTCTCTAACGCTGGCAAGCACCGGCAACGTTGGTTCTCTTGCTACAGCTTCCAACATTGTGATTAATGGGAATCTAAACAACTTGGTTTTGAGTGCGCCTACTGCTACTGCAACCTCAACGGCTATAACGTTTGCACTTTCCGCGTCCAGCCAAGTTGATTGTTCTACGCTCAGCACTTCGAATGGAGTCGATTTCGTATTTGATGGCATAAGCGCAATATCATCAATCACTCAGACCAACGCAAACCTTTGCACAATTACCGCTACAGCGGCCGCAAGTGCTGGTCAATGGGATTTAGCTTCCTTGGCAGAGGCCTCGACCTTCGCTATTGGCTATAACGGTGTTTTGTGGACGGACCTCACTTCAAATTCAGCGATGATCGAAGTGACAATACCTACAACTACAGGAAATGGTTCGGTTACCAAGCGAACCATTTCTGGCAACGCGCCTAGCAGGTTGACTCTTGCAGCCCCGGCAAAGGTTTTTGGTACCGGAAACATCCCAGAAGCTTCGGCCGCAAAACTGCTATCGGCAAAAATCGTAGCCGCGCCGCCAAGTATCGCCGGTGCAATTATCGAAGGTGATTTCTCAGCACTTGGTGCCACATCTCGGTTCGATGCCAAGCGAAAAGAGACCATAAATGCCGGTGAGCAGGCAGTTGTTCAGTTAAAAGTTTCTTCAGCCACTGCCGCATCTAGCATCGCTGTTGGATATATGAAAATTGGAACCGAATGGGTGTATTTGGGGCAGAGCCCATTTGATCAGAGCAGCTTGACAATTTCTAACCCTCTTGTGTTTACCGAGTCTGGTACGTATGTCGTGAAAACGATAGTTTTACCAATTGGATCGACGTTTGCAACGAGCTCAGTTAAAACTACCGGTCAGCCGATGCCAAGCCCATCCGTCACGACGCTTACTTTCAAGCGCGCTGCAATCACAGAAGCACAATTACCTACCGGTACTCAATCGCTTGAAGTAACCATAGACGTTGTTGGAACGGCGATAGTTTCATCTCCGGCAGCTCCGCCGTCAGCTCCAATCACAAGCCCATCGGTTACCCCTACTACGACACCGAGTGCTTCGAAATCGCCAACCCCAACACCGACACCTTCGGCAACAAAGAGCCCTTCGTCGACACCTGCACCATCCACTACTCCAAGCAAGTCGCCAACTCAATCTGCATCTGCCACACCCTCACCATCTGCGTCAGCAAATGTCACGCCGGTACCAACTGCAGCTCCGAGTCCATCTGCAACATCTGTAATTGCAGCACCAATGGTGACAGCTGTACCTGCTCCCGCTGCTGTGGTAGCTGGATTGGTAACGATTTCGATTCCGCAGATTGAACCAGGCGCTCCAGTGGCTAACCCGGCAATAGGTGCTACCGGAGATGACTCCGCTCCGCCTACACCTTTTGATCCGCTTGCTTCACCTGAGGGTGTTGTAGCGGTAACCGAAACCGCAACGCAAGCGGTGGCAATTGTTTCTTCCGTGGCCGCCGCCGCTGGAGCTGCAGCTGCCGCTGCTGGAGCTGCCGCCGCAGCGGGTGCCGCTGCTGGAGCGGCTGCCGGTGCTGCCGGAGGGGCCGCTGCCGGAGGAGCATCAGCCAGTTCAAGCGGTGGGTCGACAAGTTCTAGCTCAAACGGTTCGAGTAATTCATCAAGCTCCAACAATTCTTCAGGGGATCTGACTGAACTCGAAGTGGCGCAAGATCACTTGACTTTGGAAAAGGAGAATTGGGGAGACCGACTCGCCATGTTTAGCGTTGGTTGGCTCACTTTCTTCGATCGACGCTCGCATAGCTGGGCTGAGCGAACTGCGAAGTTCTCGCCGCTTCTTGCCAAACTAATCAACGATGGCGCATACCTTCGCGCGATTTTTGGAACGCTTTCTCTTGTTGGCGTAATTGCTGCTATTTTCTTATCAATATTTTCTGTTTCGGTTAATCAAGGTGAAATACTGACACCGCCGTGGCAGCTACTGCTGGTGATTGCAGTGCTTGGATTATTCGATGCATTCGCTGGTTTTGCAGCAGCGCTAACTTTTATTGTCGGCTCAGTAATAGCGGCTGGACACTGGCCTGAGATCAGTGAAGCACGTTTACTAATGGGAATCATTGTGGTTGCCATCGGACCCGCACTGCTTTCAACCGCTTTCCGAACAATTCGAAAAGCTGCAGCTTTGAACTTGAACGCTTGGTGGGAGAGAATCACCGACCTCGCTGTAGTGCCGTTTATGGCCGGCTGGTCAACTTCGGCGATGATTTCAACTTTGCCGGCATTAGCTGGATTAACTCTTCCTGTGGCCAACCACGTGAATGACTTTGCGCTTGCAGTTGCCGCTGCTGCTTTTGTTCGAGTACTTATCGAAGAATTCGCTGCGCGCTATTTCCCTGCGCGTTTGAATTCAATCAACCCTGATGAGATTCCTGATCCTCCATTTGTGCAAAAGGTAGTGGCGCTTGCCATCAAGTTCGCAATTTGGGTATTTATCTCTACTGCACTCATGGGTCCAAGCTGGCAAATCTGGGTTGGCTCGGCACTCTTCCTGCTACCTGCGGTGCTCGGTTGGTTTGCAGATCGATTCCCCAACAGCCCAACTCTCTGGCGCTTCCTGCCATCTGGGTTGCCCGGTTTGGCACTGAGCCTGGTTATTGCCACCCTCACCACATCGCTTGTGGGTGCTTGGTTGGGCGCAACCCCTGAGCTAGCTCAATGGGCGTTCGTAATACTGCCAATGCCTTTACTTCTGCTCGGCACTCTTTCTCTATTTGGTCGCCACGGAGGGACTCGATACCAGGAAAAACCAGCAAAGAAGTCTGTCTGGGTCTACCGAATCGGTGGCGTCGTTATGCTCGTTGTTTCACTGAAGCTCGCTGGAGTAATCTAAACCCGAGTGGAATAAACCTGTCAAGGGGTGGTTTACTTAAGTCATGAACATCAATGACTTACAGTTTGGACTAGACACCTTCGGCGATACCGGAGCAGACGAACTGGGCAACCGCCTGAGCGATGCCCAAACCATTCGCAACATCGTTGAACAGGCAAAACTTGCCGACGACCTCGGCCTTTACGGCTTCAACATCGGTGAACACCACCGCGACGACTTTGCCGTCTCGGCCCCAGACACAATTCTTGCCGGCATCGCCACAGTCACAAAAAACATCAAGCTGGGCACCGGAGTCACTGTGCTCTCAAGCGAAGATCCAATTCGCGTTTACCAACGCTTTGCCACAATCGATGCACTTTCGAATGGGCGCGCAGAAATAACTGCCGGGCGAGGATCATTCACCGAGAGTTTTCCGCTGTTCGGGTACAACCTTTCTGACTACCATTCACTGTTCGAAGAAAAACTCGAACTACTTGTAGAGCTATTCAAAGAACAACCAATTACTTGGACCGGACACCACACTCCAAGTTTGACTAACCAAACTGTTTACCCAAGATCACACAGTGGGCACATGAACCTGCGAGTTGGAGTTGGTGGATCACCGGAATCTGTAGTTCGCGCAGCTCGTCACGGAATTCCAATGGCACTGGCAATTATCGGAGGAGATCCAGCACGCTTTGCTCCATTTGCTCAGCTGTATCGCAATCAGCTAAAAGAATTTGGCAAAAAACAACTTCCGGTTTCAATTCACTCACCCGGTTACATTGCCCCAACCGACGAAGAGGCGCAAGCGGAATTCTGGCCTTACTACCAGGGTTCCTTCGGACGCATCGGTCGCGAACGTGGTTGGGGTGAAGCAACTCACGGCCACTACATGAGCGAAGTACTACACGGTTCTATGTATGTTGGTTCACCAGAAACCGTTGCACGAAAGATTGCCTACGCAATGGAATCGGTTGGAGCGCAACGTTTCGACCTCAAGTACTCGAACGGTCCAATTCCGCAGAGCCGTCTCTTGCGCAATATCGAGCTATACGCAACCGAGGTCGTTCCGCGCGTGAAACAATTGTTGAGTGCCAAACAATCGCCTGCAAACCTCGCTAGCTAAACGCTTCGTTCGGCTGCTGTCTGGCTCCGAGACTGGCAAACCACCCTGGCTTGCCGCTGTCGCAGAGGGCGATGATGCCGGCCTATACCTGCCAAATCAAGCGCCTTGGATCGTGCACGCCGATTTCGCCACCTTGGTTGGTGGCATTCGAGCACTCTTGATGCAAGCCCTGCATCCCGGCTCACTCACCGGAGTGCGCCAGCATTCGAGGTACCAAGATGATCCGCTCGGTCGACTTGCCGGAACCATTCGTTGGCTTACCGTAACCACCTTCGGCCCGCACAACGCAAACCAGGCAGAAGCCAACCGCGTTAATCGATTGCACACTCGAGTGCAGGGCGAATATAAAACCGCTACTGGTGAAAACAAAAAGTATCAGGCGGCCGATCAAGATCTGTTGCTCTGGGTGCACGTTGCATTCATGGATTCCTTTTTGCGCGCTCACCAGAATTATTCAAAGCGAGCAATACCGGGTGGTGCAGATGAGTACATTCGACTCTGGGCCGAATCGGTGAAACCACTTGGGTTAGCAAAGGCTCCTCTCAATGAGCGTGAATTACTTGAGACACTCCAGCACTTTGACAATCAACTTGTGGTGAATGAAGACACCCGTGAGGTTTTGAAGTGGTTAAAGAATCCCCCGCTCCCAGCCTTGGCAAAACCGTTTTATCGACTGTTCTTTTTTGCCGCACTGGCAACTCTGCCTGAGAGTTATCGAAACAAAATTGGTGAGCGAGCCCTGCCACTTTGGTTTGTGAAATCACAGACCACAAATATTCTTCGATTGATGCGAATTGCAATCGGCAGTGAATCTCCAATTGAAGATGCCGCAATTGCTCGCTTGCGCAGAGTCGGGGCTTGGCAGTAGTTTTTCTTCATGGCAGAAAAAGTTCAGGGACCAAAAAGTTACTTTCCATTCATTGAAAAGAAATATGGAAAGCCAATTGATCACTGGATGAAGATTCTAAAAAAGCACAAAACTAAAACTCACATGGAAATGGTTGCCGTGCTAAAGAGTGAACACGAAATGGGCCACGGCCACGCCAACGCTCTAGTGGCTGTGTTCCGCGCCGAAAACCAGCTCTAGAGAGCAGCTTCGATAGCCTCGATAACCTTTGGGTCGTCTGGCTTGGTGGTTGGCCTGAAACGCTGGATGCTTCCGTCTTTGCCAACTAAAAACTTTTCAAAGTTCCACATGACCGGTCCGGCTAGGCCCATGCCGTCTTTGGTCTTGACCAGGTGCTTGTAAAGCTCGTGGCGGTTGCGGCCATTGACCATGGCCTTTTCGGTCATCGGGAAGGTCACGCCCCAGGTGGTTGAACAGTACTGAGCCACTTCGTCATTCGAAGCCAGTTCTTGCTTGAACTGATCCGAAGGCACGCCCACCACGGTAAAGCCCTTGGCTGCGTACTTCTTTTGCAGCTCTTCGAGGGCTTCGTATTGCGGAGTCAAGCCGCAACGAGACGCCACGTTGACCACCAGCACCGGCCCCTTAGCCAGTTTGCCCAGGGTTGTTGCTTTGCCGTCGATCAGGGTTAGGGGAGTTTCAAAAATGCTCATAGTTTGGTAAACCAAACCGCCCACCAGTTATTCCGGCTTGGGCTTTGGCTTGATGCGTAACCAGACACGCTCGTGGATGTAATACAGTACCGATTCACCCAGCGTTTGCAGCAAGGCCACCGCTACTCCAATTTCCCAGCTGCCGGTGAGCAGGTAAGTGATGGCAAACATCATGCAGTTGTGAAATATGTACCAACTGACTGTTTTTAGCAGAGACCGTTTTTTGGAATCCATTAGTTGAGCTTCGACAATTCAGCAAGCACGTAGGCCTTGGCTTCATCGGCAGTGCTGAACTTCTGCACCTCGGTGGCAATTCGTTTGGCATCTTCCATAGTTACTGCCGAAAGTGCGGCCTTTACTGCCTTCACCTGTGACGGCGATGATGAAACCGACTTCATACCCAAACCGGCAAGCACTACCGCGAATGCCGGATCACTCGCGCTCTCGCCGCAAACACCTGATGAGATCCCGGCATCGAGCGACTCTGCTGCAATTCGAGCGAGCGTGCGAATCAATGCCGGCTGCCAAGGGTTCAACAAAAGCCCAAGTGCCGGGTTCATGCGGTCGGCTGCAAACAGATACTGCGAAAGATCGTTGGTGCCAACAGATAAGAAGTCGATCTGGCCCTTGAGGTCGGCGATCTGAGTGACGATCGATGGAGTTTCTACCATGATGCCAACTTTGAACTTACCGATGCTGCGCGCAAGCTCCGCAAATTCTCGAGCCTCGGTTGCGGTGGCAATCATCGGTGCCATCACCCAAACTTCTTTGTTGGTGTGTGCGCGTGCAAACTCAAGCGACTGCAACTGATCCACAATGAACTGCTTGTGCTCAACAATTAATCGGTACCCTCGCACACCGAGTGACGGATTTTCTTCGTGACCCATGTTGAGAAACGGCACAGGCTTGTCGCTTCCGGCGTCGATAGTGCGCACCACGATTGGCCCTTCTGGAGTGGCCGCAAGCACTTCGGCGTAAGAGGCCGACTGAGCTTCAACCGAAGGTTGCACCTGTGCCGAAAGGTAAAGAAGTTCGGTGCGGAACAATCCAACGCCATCGGCGCCAGCCTCGGCAGCCTTCGTGGCATCTTCTACCGAACCGATGTTTGATCGCACTGGAACAATCGGATCACGTCCGGTGTCAACAAAAGTTATTGCCTGAGTTGCCGATGACATGTCGCCACCGAAAACCACGCGGTCACCAACCGGGTCAACCAAAACCATGTCGCCGTTTTCCAACGCAGCAGCGTCACCGCAAGAAACCACTGCGGGGATTGAGCGAGAACGGCAAATGATTGCGGTGTGCGAAGTTGGACCACCCTTTAGCGTGATCACACCCACTACTGCAGGAGTAAATTGTGCGGTGTCGGCAGGAGAGAAGTCGTCGCCAACAATTACAAATGAACCCGAGGTTGGCAAATCCAAACCAACTGCTATACCTGCAAGATTTGCTTGCACGCGCTTTGACAAATCTTGTAAATCTTTTACACGTTCGTCGAAGTCTGGGTCGCCACCGAGTAGCTCAGCAAATTCATCAACTGCTTTGCCATATGCGGCACCCGCAGTCCAGCCTTCTGCGAGGTGACCCTCGGCCACTTCGAAAAGCTCTTCGTCTTCGAGTAAAAATTTAAGGGCTTCAAAAATTTCGGCTGAGGTGCCACCGACACCGGCACCAAGTTCATCCAGGTTTGCCGCAACCGCAGCAATCGCACTCTTTAGCGCAGCCTTTTCTTCATCAGCTGACTTTGAAGACTTTGACCATGACGGCAATGCTTGCATTGGTGCCACCTTATATACAGGTGCTGCAATTGCATTTAGGCCTACGCCGAGACCCTTGAGTACGGCACCCGCCGCTAGTTCTGCCACGAAAGAAGCCCTAGCCCTTTAGAAATTCTTGAATCTGAGCGGCAATGCCATGGGCGGTGCCCTCGTCGTCGGCCTCAACCTCTAGGGTTAGGGTTTCACCGGTCTTGATCTTGAGGGCCATTAGGCGCAGAGCCGAGTTTGCCTTGGCAAATTCCTCGCCCGGGCGGCCGATTGACACCTCTAGCCCAGACTCCTTTACCAGTTTCACAATCTGGCCAGCCGGACGGGCGTGCAGGCCAATCGGGTCTAAAACAGTGACTTCTAGGCTGAATTGAGCCATTTGGGGCCTCCACGTAACAAGAGCGGGTAATCTATCTCAGATAAGTGTGTCAGAAATGGCTGGAACCCGCCAATTGTGCGGAATTCGGACTATTTTTGCCTATTTGGCCTACAAAACCTTTGTAGGAGTTCCACAAAATCCAGGTCAATTTTCGGTAACGATTTTGTGCGGCCTTCCATGTTTCTGACAACTTCCTGAGTATCTTGGTTTCTAACTCATAGGTGAGGGACAAAGGAGGCGCGTCAGCGTGACCGCTATTACTCAAGGAGCCATGTATTGAGCACCCCCATCACCATCCCTGAAATCGTGATCGTCGACATCGACGCAAACACCAAAGAAGACGCAACTCGCCTGTTGGCCCAGCGCCTCGTAGACGCCGGCCGAGTAAGCGAAAACGAAGGCTACCTAGAAGCCGTTGCTCGTCGCGAAGAACACTTCCCAACCGGCATCGAAGGTGGAATAGCTATTCCACACGCACAAAGTGATCTCGTTGTAGTTCCTTCAGTTGCAGTAGCCACCACCTCAAAGGGCGTTGACTTTGGCGCCGACGACGGACCATCAACTTTGATTTTCCTAATTGCTGCTCCGGCATCGGGCGAGGGCACTCACCTGGAGATTCTTGGATCACTGGCGCGCAAAGTTATGCATGAAGATTTCTGCGATTCACTTCGCGCAGAGAAAAACCCATCAGCAATCGCTGACATCGTTACACGAGAGGTACAAAAATAAATGGCAAAGATCGTCGCAGTAACTAGCTGCATTACCGGAATTGCTCACACCTACATGGCCGCCGAAGCTCTCGAGCAGGCAGGCAAAAAGCTTGGTCACGAAGTAATCGTCGAGACACAAGGCTCTGCAGGATCAAACCCACTGGCTCAGTCAGTGATTGATTCAGCAGATGCAGTTATCTTCGCCGTTGATCTTGAGGTAAAAGACAAGAGTCGTTTCAACGGGAAGCCTTACATTCAGGTGGGCGTCGCCAAAGCTATGAAGGGCGCCGCTGATCTGATTGAAGAAGTTCTTTCTGCTGCGAAAGCTGGAACTGCTGCGAAAGTTGGGGACGGACAGTCAGCAGCTCCAAAGGCAGAAGCACCGAAGGCTGCAAAGCCGGCTGGTGAAAAGAAGGGTGGCTTCCTCGGAGGCCTCTTCGGTAAGAAGTAAAAATCTAAACGCAACCCCGCGTTTAGATGTGCAACTAACTACAAGTAGTTAATTCAAAGGAGAAGAAGTAGTGGCAGGTACAGGTGCAAAAGTACGCCAGTGGTTAATGACTGGTGTTTCTTACATGATTCCTTTCGTGGCAGCCGGCGGTATTCTTATCGCAATCGGCTTCCTACTAGGAAGCGCGTTTGCCGGTAACGACGGTATTCAC
>JACCDK011332917.1_pt1 | contig 16025 bp, 13 predicted proteins | sample 7445871 | NCBI WGS metagenome assembly JACCDK01 (sample SAMN15323436, study PRJNA562643) | freshwater metagenome | isolation source: river surface water | place: USA:Blue River Watershed | collected 2017-08-15 | reverse complement strand
GTCCAAACGCTAAGTGCCACTTTATTGATCCTTCATTAACCGGTTCTGTCATACAGAAGCAGCCGTCGCTGCCTCTATTCCCTACTACGACTCCCAGTCTAGTTTGTAGTGGGAACGGGACAAAACAGACAAATTGACTAGAGGCCCATCAGTTGAGCTTGCCGGTCGAAATCGGGAACTTGCCTGCGCACCTCGTCAAACGTTCCCGAGGCGATCACTTGACCTGCGTCCAGGTAATAAACTGCATCCGCATTCCGAACTGTGGATAGCCGGTGAGCAATGATTACAACGGTAACTTGTCCGCGTAATCCTTGAACAGCATCAGAAATTGCCGCTTCGACTTCGCCGTCAAGCGCACTTGTTGCCTCGTCAAGAATCAATAATCTTGGATGAGTAAAAAGGGCGCGAGCAATTCCCAGCCGTTGGCGCTGACCGCCACTTATTTTTGCACCCCGATCTCCTACTTGTGAATCAAGCCCTAGTGGCAGAGAAGAAACAAATTGAGTGAGCTGAGCGATCTCAAGTGCACGTGTAACCGACTCGTCATAGTCTGCTGAAGTTGAATACCCTAAACATACATTCGTTCGAATAGTGCCGTTTGAAATCATCACGTCTTGCGGAACATAACCAAGCGCACCTGGCCAATTACGGATTGCATCAAGTGGTTTCTGACTACTTACCAGAATGGTTCCATCGTTTGGACTTAATATTCCAAGCATGAGGTCGACTAAAGTAGTTTTTCCCGCACCAGAACTACCCACGATGGCAACTACCTGTCCAGCTTTAACATTCATACTGCAATTCTTTATTGCAGGGACGTCTTTACCCGGATATGTGAAAGACACGTTCTGAATGTCTATGTCAGGGCTGAAACCCTCATGCGAATTTGAAAAAGGCTGAGGCTCGGAAGTGAATCCCTCGCGTGCGGAAAGGTCTTCAAATAATTCAAGTGTGGGGAGGGCAGACCCAAGATTTCCTTTGATTATCAAGCCGGCTTGCTGAATTCTTAGAACAGCAGGCGCAATACGAGTACTTGCGGCCATAAAAACAGCCAGCACTGCGACCGCATGAGCGGCATCATTCAAAATAAATTGAAGAGCGGCAATAGCAAGTGACCCCAAGACCAGGGTGAGTTCTACTACATATTTACTGATATTGGGCATAAATGCGCGCTCAGCGGAAACATTCGCTTGATTAAGTCGAAGTCTACCTAGCTCGTTTGAATAAAACCCTTGCCTGTTTCTTACAGCGATTTCTCTAAATGAATTCAGCATCTCAAGAGTTCTCTCAGAATTCTCAATCGACAAAGCAGCTTGCTCTTTCCCAAGTGATTGGGAGCGATTTGACAAAGCTATGCTTAGTGCCCAGGCGACAAAACCGAACATTAAGATAGTTAGCAACGCCACAACTGGATCCACCACAAACAAGCCAACAGCCAAGACTAGTAGCAAAATCGCATCTGAGCAGATTTGAACCGAGGTGTTCAAAATTCCCACCGTAATTGACTCAACTCCTGAAGTTACAGAATAAAGCGTGCGCTGCATTGAGCGCGCTTGGAGATAAGTTAGAGGTTGAGCCAAGAGTTTATTTAGTAGTCTTTTAGAAACAAATGCGCCCCGGCGGGTCAGATAAAAGGTAACTTTTCTAAGAATAATCATTGATAAAACAGTCTTTAAAATAAGCACGATTGCTGCAATTAAACCGAGTACCGTCGCTTGGGTTTGCAAATTAGAATTCTCAAGATTTAACATTTTGAGAAACTCGCCGACACGATTGCCTGGTTGCCTTGAGCTCACTCCAGTGATGGCCAGCGCACCCATGATGCCCACGATAGCTACCCCTAAAAGGTCCAGCATGCTCAATCCAAATTGGATCACAATGACAAGAAAAAGTTTTCTTATTTCTTTAGGGCTCAGCACTTTTGATGCACGAAGAATTGCTGACGAAGCAAAGCGGGGCTCGCTCTTGAGAATCATGCTTGTACAGTACTATGTAGAAATAAGGGCCACTCTGAAACGGGGAGCATCGCTTGGACCAACGAATTTGCGTGTTGTCCGGGATCTACCCACCTAACACGGGTGGACCGGCTAAATTTGCGAATGCATTTACTCAGTACCTTTCCCAACTTGGTATTCCCTGCTCAGTAATCACGTACACGGACGCAGAAACAAGCGAACAACTATCAGATGGTGTGTGGGTGTCACGGATAAGTCGAAAAAATCCTCTCCCGAGGCGTTATCTGCTGTTCATTAGGCGAATAAGGCAGGAAGCGCGTTCCGGTTCTATTTTCATTGCAAACGGATGTTTTTTGGAGATGCTGATAGCTTCTTTGACCACAAAAGTAAAATACATCGCGAAAGTTCCTGGCGATATTGTTTGGGAAAGAGCAAAGAATTCGAATAGAACCCAATTGGGTATCGATGATTTTCAAGAATCTAGGTTGTCGGTTAGCCTCAGACTTTTCCGATTTTTATTTTCACTTTCACTAACTAGATCCTCGCTTGTCGTAGTTCCTTCAACGCATTTGTTCGAACTCTGTCTCAATTGGGGAGTCCCACGAGACCATATAATCCTTATTCATAACTCAGTTTCCATATCAACATTTTCGCCCCAGGCTTCCGTATACAAAGAATTCGATGTGGTTGCTGTTAATCGCTTGGTCTCATGGAAAGGTACTGAGGCAGTGATTAAAGCATGTGGTGAATTGAATCTTTCTTTGCTTGTCATTGGAGATGGTCCTGAGAGAGCAGCCTTAAAGGAGGCTGCCATAAAGTTTGGCACTAGGGTAAATTTCTATGGCGAAGCACAACAAGATGTGATTGTAGAACTTCTAAATTCTGCACATGTGTTTATTTTGAACAGTAACTTCGAGGCGACTTCATACGCTCTATTAGAAGCTCGATCTTGTGGGCTTGCAGCCATTGCACGCGAAGGGACAGGAAGTGAAGAAATTATCCATCATATGGAAGATGGGTTCCTTTGCGGTCCTAAATCTGGCCTAGCAATAGAAACAGCACTCAAAACTTTGTTTTCATCACCTTCCCTAGTGCTTGAAATGGGTTCCAAAGCTAGACTAGATGTTGAAACTAGATTTAATTCAGATGTTAACTTCCGTAGAATATTAGATGCCTGTGGATAGTAAGATAGAAAAGTTAGAGTGTGCCGTTTACGTTAATTCACGGTTTTCAGAATCAGCTGAAAATGTAAACGATTTAGTTGCTCGATTTGAGATGTACGCTGACAAATTGGCTTACTTAACAAGAAATTCTAGGATGCTTCTACTTTTAATAGGATCAAACACAAGTGTTGTCAATGCAAATCCTCCTTTGTTGGTCAAACAGTTAGGTTCATCCTCGAGGAATCCAATTGGATTTGCAATTAAGGCAAGACGAAGTTTGCGCTTACAAGCGATTAAACCTTCGATTCTGATTGCCGGGGATATGACTTTTGGTTTCTTGTCTTCATTCATAATTAGCCGAACTTATTTACCAAAGATTCCAATACAGATTTCAATACATGGAAATCAGTGGAATTTTGAGTCCGAGAATCCAAAGACTCTCTTTCAGTATTGCTGGCGGAAATACGTTCAGGCGATCTGCAATAACGCTTCTTCAATTCGTGTAGTTTCACCGAACCTGCAAAGAGTTGTCAGTTCCAGACTGAAAATCGGAGAAGGCAACATATTTGTGTCGCCTATACCAATATTCCCAATCCCTAGTTTTATTGATAAGAGAAACTATCCTCTCTGTATCGCAATTATTGGTAGATTACACAATGAGCGTTCTCCACTCGATTCAATCAGAATAATTCTTGATGCATTTTCCTCAATGCCACCATGCCCAGTACTGATAATTGGAGACGGCCCTTTATTGGAATCGGCCAAAGAATTGGTAGAAACTACCGTTTACGCAACCTACTTTAATTTCTTGGGGTCATTATCGAAAGCTGAAATCTTGCAACAATGGCCGCTCATTAACCTAGTAATTAGCAGTGCAGAAGAGGAGGGATACGGTCTCACAATTAGAGAAGCTTTGTTGTCTGGTGCCGTGGTCTTATGTCGAAGCAACAGAACTACTTTAGAGTTTAGAGACATTTACAAAGACGGGATATTTCTTTTTGAGGAATTGCAAGAGGCTAGCGAGGAATTAGTAAGGCTATACTCAAATTTAGCTGAGATTAAATTGAATAGTTCAGCTGGTGAAGTACAACGTGACTTGGATGAAGCGGCCATTTTGACACTTGTGAGTAGTTGGAATGTTAATTGACCCTATCGATCCTGAATTAACCAACTGAATTAACCCATTCAGGCAGTTTTGCTCGAATTCCTTCGCTCATCGCCCATTCTACAGTCTTTGATAATCCAGTTTCTAGGTCAACAAATTCGTGAGAACCTAAAATAGATTCGAGTTTTGATTTGTCGCACCATGTTGAATCCACATCTCCCAAGTTTCTACTTAACTGTTCAATCTTAATTTCTTTTTTAGTCAGTTTTGAAACTACTTCAATCATTCCTTGCAAGCTAGTGGGGGAACCACCACCGACATTGAGGATATTTGAAAACGGATGTTTCTGCTGGTCCATATAAATCGCAATTTTACTGATTGCAGTGGCTACATCATCTATGAATGTGAAGTCACGAACTACTGAACCGGCGCCCATAAGTGGGAAGGATTCTTGGTTCAGTGAAGAATTAATCAGCCGAAAATAAGCCATATCCGGACGCCCCCAGGGACCATAGACTGTGAAGAATCTAAGCCCTATAGCTTTGAGATTAGATCCGCTTGACATTGCATGAGTGAATTTCTCATTTGCTAGTTTTGAGACACCATAAACACTAATTGGATTAGTCTGACTTAGATTCTCGCTCAGAATTGAGCCGCCCGTATTTCCATAAACGCTCGACGAAGAGGCGTAAATCAGATTGGGTATGCCCAACTCAAGGGCAGCTTTTGTAATATTGACGTGTCCGAGATTATTTTCAAGGACGTACGACTCGACTTGTGAAATCGGAAGCCGAATTCCTGCTTGAGCCGAAAGATGAATTATCAAATCTGGTGGTGAAGATTTCAATACTCTCGTCAGTTCGACAAAATCTTTGACATCGAGTTCAACTATTTGAATAGCGTCTGCCCCCAAGAGTGCTTCAGCCCTCTTGCTTTTCAAATCCCGGGAATAGTACTGGGAAAAATTGTCAATCCCGGTAACATGATGTCCGTTGCGAACTAGCTGAGCGCATAAATGGGCTCCAATGAATCCCGCAGCTCCCGTTACAACAATTCTCATTGGCTCTCCATACTCATGGTGTACCTTGAAGCGAAATTACTCAATATTTACCAATTTGCAGTTTAATCCTATAGTCTCGAGTCATGTCTGGCGGTATCGATTCGGCAAGAAATTTGCTCATAATTAACTATGAAATGTCGCAAAAAAGCCAAGTTTTCTCCCATCAGCTGGAGACGGCAGCCCTACTTTCTAAAACTTTTTCATCCACGACCGTAATTTCAGGGAAAGTTGAGGGCGGCCTAGCCCTTGATGGGGTGGAGATAATTTCCTCCCAGTGGGTCGAAGGTCAAAATCTAAGAAATAGCTTCAGGTTCTTGAGGAAGGCGCTTCCAGTGCTGGCGAGAAAAAAGGATTTGGTTGTTTTCTCTCACATGACAAATATTCAGAGTATGTTGTTGTTGCCATTCACAAAATTATTTCGGGTTAAGCACTTCCTATGGTATGCCCATGCATCTAGTCATTGGAGTTTAAAGTTTCTTGGACGCTTTTTGGATGGAGTATTGACCTCCACCCCAGGGTCGTGTCCGCTAAATGGAGCGCGCGTATACTACATAGGTCAATCGGTTGATCCGTCTAAATTCAAATTCAAGGAAAGAACTAATATTCCTATCGCCAAATTCGTGCACGTGGGACGGTTTGACCCGTCCAAGAAAATTGATGCAATATTGCGCTTTTTTATGGGATACCGAGACAAGAATCCTTTTGCCACCATCGAAGTAATTGGATCCCCTTCCTCGAGTTCACTAGGTGGCTACCAGCAAGCGATTTTGAATCATTATGCTTCATGCGACTCATGGGTGAAATTCACACCTGCTGTTCATAGGGAAACCTTGCCAGGTCGGCTTCTCCAATTCGACTGCTTTGTACACGCGTTTCAGGGGTCGCTAGACAAAACTTTGATTGAAGCAACTTTGTCAGGGTTGCCTGTAATTACCCTCAATTCAGAATATGAGCGAATATTTGGCCCTTGGGGTGAAATCGGAAACTCACTTCAGGGCCAGGTTGAGTACGTGAATCAGCTTGAACCAGGAAAACTCCATACCGAATTACTACGGAGAAGAACTCTTGCAAGCAACGAGCATTCACTTGAGGCTTGGATTTCTAAGACTTCTTCAATTCTCAAGAATTGATCTTCGCCATCGTGGCCTGCTTCATGAACTATGACATAATCTCTTGGTGAAGGTATTGGTGACTGGGGCTGCCGGATTCTTAGGCTCAAACTTAAGTGAGAGACTAATTCAGAGAGGGCACACCGTAGTTGGTCTCGATGATTTTTCGACCGGCAACATCCAAAACGTCGAGCATCTGAGTAGTACTGGGAGATTTTCTCTAATATCTGGCGACGTCCGAGAGCCTTATGATTTCGACGGTGATGCAATCTTGAATTTTGCATGCCCAGCTTCTCCGATTCAGTATCAGTCAAATCCTGTTAAGACGCTTGAGACAAATGTTTTAGGGATGACAAATGCCCTCCGGCTTGCTAACAAAAAAAACTTAAGAGTTGTGCAGGCATCAACAAGCGAGGTATATGGGGATCCTGAAATTAGCCCACAAAATGAGAATTATTGGGGGAACGTGAACCCGGTAGGAATCCGATCGTGTTACGACGAGGGCAAGCGGGCTGCTGAAACTTTATGCTTCGACTACAAGCGTCAATACTCTGTTGATGCACGGGTTATCAGAATTTTCAATACTTACGGTCCAAAGATGCAGATAAACGACGGAAGAGTAGTAAGCAATTTCATCGTGCAAGCGCTGCAAAATAGAGACATCACTGTTTATGGGAATGGAGAGCAAACCAGGTCATTCTGCTATGTTGACGATCTAATTTCAGGTATAGTCGAAATTCTGATGCATCCTGCAGAGATTTCAACACCAATAAATTTAGGTAACGATCGAGAGTTCACAATTAGGGAACTAGCAGAGATGGTCATTGCTATCACTAAATCAAAATCTAACCTTGTTTTTTCGGCATTGCCATCTGATGATCCCATGCAAAGAAAACCAGACTTGACCCTCATGAAGCGTTTTAGTTCCTGGGAGCCGCAAATTCAGGTTGAGGAGGGGATTTCTCTCACTGCAGATTATTTCAAGAAAATTCTTCTAACACGATGAAGGTCCTCCATATAATTACAACCATTGACATGGGTGGAGCGGAGAAACAGCTTCTAGTCCTGGTACGAGAACAGTTGGATTCAGGGATGGAAGTAACCGTGCTCCCCCTTAAAGGTTCGAATGAATTACTCAAGAAATTTTCAGATGCGGGCGTCACAGTGCTTAGTGATTTATATTTGCAGCCATGGTTCACACAATTATTTAGATTACGTAGTTTGACTCGATTGAATGATTTTGTGATTCACGCTCACCTTCCTAGGGCTGAACTGATCACCTCGCTGGTCAAGCGAAAGAAGCGTGTGGTTATCTCTCGGCATAATACAGAGACTTTTATTCCAAATGGCTCCAAACTTCTGTCTATAATTTTATCTCGCTGGGTTTATTCTAGATCTGACGCGGTGGTTTGTATTTCGATGGCAGTTAGAAAGTTTATGGTTTCAAATCGAGAAATTCCCGATACTCCAAAAGTACACGTGGTTCATTACGGATATGATCAGAAATTTCCAATGATAGATCGGAATGTAGACCCGCAAACTCCTCTAATTATTGGAACTATAGGAAGACTCGTCCCTCAAAAAGATCATGAAACGACTATTCGTGCAGTGAGTCATTTGTTTCGAAGTGGCAATCAGGTGGAACTAAGAATTCTTGGTGATGGCCCACTAATGTCAAGTCTGACCCAGTTAGTTGAAGAACTGGGTTTAGAAGATAAAGTTAAATTCTTCCCCAGAACTTCTGACATCTACTCATTTCTTAACTCATTGAATATTTTTGTATTAGCCAGTAAATATGAAGGTTTTGGTCTTGTCCTGCTTGAGGCAATGTGTGCAGGAATTCCCATTGTAGGCGCGAGAAATTCCGCTATAGAGGAGGTGCTTGGGAACCAGCACAAACTATTTTTTGAGACCTCGAATTTTCTTGAACTTGCAGATCAAATAAAACAGCTGAGCTCCACCAGTTTTCGTCAGGAAGTAATTAAGATCCAAGTCAATAACTTTCAAAGATTTAATCCTAAAACTATGTCACAAAAAATCCGCGAAATATACTCAAATTAATTTATATTACTCACAAGTTTATCCAAGATGGTGTGAATTACTGAAATCAAACCATCGCTGTATCTTCCCGGCTTGCAGTACCAATCCGTATCATTGACAAATCCATTACCCGATTCCAGAAGTTTTTCAATTGAGGTTTCAAGCTCTTGTTGAGATCTTGGAAAAGTTGCGCCTTTCATCTGATTAATTCCAGTGAGATGTAGCCATTCCGCAAGGATGCGATCGTAGCCATAAACAGAATCTTGTCTTCCTAAGTAGAGAGGGACACAAACTAGTCTCTTTGCAATCAGCGCTTCAAGGGTTAAGGTTGAAAAATGATTGACTAACAAAGTGCAGTTCTGAATCAGACCAATGTGATGATTGAATTTTTTTGAATCTGAGTGAGAATCGATCAGAAGATTTGGAAATTCAGAGGCCAAGCCGGTGAAATCTATTTTTGACCTTGTGAGAGGATGAGGCCTGTATACAACTCGTGACGACCCACGCAGTCTTCCAATTGCGAGATTAACAGATCTGATCAACGCCAAGTCATCTAATCCGTCACCGGTGCCTGCAATCAAAATGAATGGTGAATTAATCGTAACTCTCTCGCCGGAAGGAGAAATTGCAACTGGTTCATGGGATTTAGACTTAAAGTATTCATCGAAGCGAGGAGAACCATTAACAATGACAACACAATTTGTGAGCTTATGAACTGATCTGATATGAGAAGCGCTTTGCTCACCCCAGACCAAGAAATAATCTGGCTCTTCCGTAATGATTGTCTTGGAGGAAAGGTTATCCCAATTTTCTTGTAATGCGATTGTAGGGATATTGTTTTTTCTTGCAGCCCAGATGTAGGTACCAAATTCATAAGCTAAATGACCGCTAAAAGGAATAATTAATACCTTTACATCTTTCAATAAATTTCTAAAGGCTCTCGAAATAAAAATATTTCGAAGTAGTAGTTCAAATCCAAGAATAAAACGGTTCGGAATTCCCCTCGAAAAATACTTCACACAAAATCTACGAGCGGGAGATATTTCCATATTAGTAAAAACAACACATTTCCAATTCGAACGTTCAGATTTATTTCCGAATGTAGAAATAGCTCGTACGTAATGAGCCATAGATGCCTCCCTATGTTTCCACAGATTGACCAGTTGGATGAAGTTAGAAACCGAAATTAACAACTTAGGGATATTTGGGCTTCCTATGCAATGATTGCCATTTGCGATATTAGTTGAATCAAAATGTTTCGAAACGATCACTTGTAGATTCATTTTCTTGCCAATTTCTTCGAGCAATCCTGAATTTACAAAATTGTTGAGATGAGTTCTTGCGTATATCGAGAAAGCAATCATTTGGTTCTTGGAGCTCCTGTCAAAAGGGATACACTAAGCCAAGTTCTGACTTTAGAGAGGTTCCGATGGACCCCATCATAATTGCATTTGGTATGGATAAGTCGCTAATCCCAGAGATTAAATTGCTTTTTCCAGATCTACAATATGAAGTTCTTCCACTAGATGACGTTCTGAATTCAAAACAGTTGAGAGAACGTTGTGAAGTGCTCTGGGTTGGCCTGACCCCTTATGTTGACCGGAATTTATTGGAACGTTTTCCTAATTTGAAGATAGTCGCTTCCTCAACCACGGGACACACTCATCTAGATTTACATCTAATCGAAGGGCGCAACATTTCGCTAGTAACACTCGCAGGTGAATTCGAATTTTTGTCAGGAATTACCGCCACTCCAGAGTTAGCCTGGGGGCTGGTGTTGGATGTGTGGCGAAAGATATCGCTCTCGCAGCAGAGTGCCGAGATTAGTGCCATTAACAGAGAAATATATGCTTCCACTCAGTTGAAAAATAGGAAGTTAGGAATTATTGGTCTGGGAAGGGTTGGGAAACGAATTGCAAAATATGCAGAAGCATTTGAATTGGATATCTGTGCTTTTGACAAAAGTGAAGCCGCATTTTTTCCTGGCGTTGAAATGGTTTCCTTAAATTCACTACTTACGACTTCAGATATAGTTGTGATCTCTGCCTCTGTTCATTTAGAAGATCTTGCAAGTTATCCGATCCTGGGTGCGCGGGAAATAAAATTGATGAAAAAATCATCAATAGTAATAAACATTGCGCGCGGAGTATTGGTAGATGAGTATGCTCTTGCTAAGGCGATAAATAAAGGTGATCTTCTTGGGGTTGGATCAGACGTCCAGCAAAATGAGGAAATCTCAAAACAAGGAGAAACTAGAAGCCCTCTTAACGAATCGAGGTTATCGGGCAAAAATGTAGTGCTTACTCCACATATTGGAGGAATGTGCAGTGACGCACTTGATCAATGCAATGAGTTTATTGCTAAGAAAATCAGAGCGGTATCGCACGAGAAATCTAGATTTCGCTGAATAGGACTATGAAATGACTGAAAATAAAATAAACGTGATTCTGCCTCATTCGGCCAAGGCTTGGGCTACTCTCTTAGAAATTGCGCTTGCCCATCGCAAATTGTATGGGGAGAAAATTCACATAAATCTAGTCGATGCTTGTGCTCTTGAAAACGCATACCCGATAAGTTATCGGCGACGAGCCATACAAAAGAAGATTGCCCATGAAAACAACTTTAATGTTTTCAGAGCAAGAGTGCGGCCACTTGACTTGCTGGGCTTTCTACTTCAATCGAATATGGATTTTAGAAAGGTGAGAAGTGGAGATATTTTTTCACTTAATATTAAAGGTATCAAAGTCGGCCACATTCTTCATTGTCGAATTGCTGCTGCAATGGGAAGCAGGCAATATAACTCACGGGAGGTGCCAATTAAGGTTTTTCTAAAACACTATTTCGTGACTTACACTTCGACTCGAAATGCAATCAGGTTTCTTCGCTCAGAGCCTGCCCCCTTGGTCGCCTACAATGGACGTGAGCCCCTCGCAGCAAGTTTTATAAATATTGCTCTAGGTAGCCGATTAAAAGTAGTCCTCGCAGAGCGTGGACCGACATCTTCAAAGTATCAGATTTTTCCGAACTCGCCCCATTTTCATCCCGACTGGTGGAAGCTAATTCAAGACAAATTTGGTGAGCGGGATGAGCTTTCAATTGAAGAAATTGAAGAAATTGAGAAATATATTGAAAATAAATTGCGGGGGAGGGATTCATATTTTGATGAAGACTGGGGCAGAAAATTTATCCCTCAAAAAAGCAAGGTTGAGTTTTCAGGTCTCTCACAGGGCTACGTTTGCTATTTCTCTTCCAGCACCACGGAATTTTCCCCTTTCAATGAATACAATTCGCAATTGGGATATGTGGACCAATTTGAAGCAGTACGTGATTTGGCCGAAGCTTGTATGGAGAGAAATACTCAATTAGTTATCAGACGCCATCCAAATTCTATTGGTAAGGATGGAATTGATCGCGAGTCATCTTCGTGGGAACAACTAATAAATGATTTTTCTAACATTGTTTACCTCTCTCCATTTGATACCTGCAATTCCTATGACTTAGCTAGGGGTGCCAGGGCTGTGATGGTTTGGAAATCTAGTATTGGCTTTGAGACTTTGTGTTTGAAAAAACCAACTTATGCGCTCGGCCCAGCTAAGTGGGCTATGAATGATGAGGTTCGCGTTTGGGACAGGGACCAAATAGAGCGTGCCTTGGATAGCACAGAACAGAACTGCGGTGAACTGATATCTGCCTATAGCTTATTTATGACACAAAGCGGTACCTCGTACACATTCTTCAAGAATTCGAACAAATGGGGTGTTACCTTGCCTTCGGGAAAGAAAATATACAACACCTTTTTTGAGCGAGCGCGCAGGAAACTTCTACTAATTCTTTCAAAGTAATTACATTGAATTTAGCTTTCCAAACATATTCATTTTTTCTGACACATAGCGAGCATAATTCAAATCATTAATATTATCGATATTTATAGTCTCGAATCCCGCTCGAGACACAATGTGGGTCGATTCATTGACAATACTTGAATGCATTCTGAGGTTGCCTATGGAATTCAAATAATAGGCGCCATCGAAGATAAAATAAGTAGGTAATTCTTGACGAGGTGTTGCGAGGTTTCTCAAAAAAGTACTGTCAATTTCCGAGCTCTCCTCACTTATCAAGAATGCCTTAGAAGGGTGCGGGCTATCAAAGATTGTCGCAGAGCCAACAGACTGGTACCCAGATAATTCCATTTTCAAGATAATCTCTTTAAGCTACTTCAATGATCTAAATGGTGCTGTTGGCTGCAGTAAAACAATTACGTCATTATCTGAAAGTTGTTGAGTGTCAGCAAATTGCATCATACAGTCGATCGTTTTTGACGAGTTAGAAGCGTGTTCAGAAATTCTCTTATGGATTACTTTTCTATGAGAAACTTCAGCCGAATCGCCGGGATTGAGCCTCTTGAATTCATCAATGTGCTGTCGGAAGTTTGCATCTGCCTCAATGATTCTCTCGTCATCAGTCGAAAGAACGAGTTTATCTATCTCGCCACTTAAATTCGCAAGGGTTGTAGCCCATTCGACAAGTGGAGCATTTTGTAAGCGCTGAATATTCTTTAATGGTATTCCCTGCGAATTGCCTCTAGCAGGGATAAAAGCTATTTTCAAAATTTTCTCTTTTCCTGGTTTTTTGAGGCGTGATAGACTGAATCCATTAGCCTTTCGAAAGGTATTCTCGCATGCCGTTAGATGTAATTGTTGAGATTGGAAACTCTCATGAGGGTTCGCTGGGCATCGCAAAGAGTTTTGTGGAAATGGTTGCAGAAACCGGAGCGAAAACGGTTAAATTCCAAATGCACCTTGCGGAACATGAGGGCACAAAGGACGAGCCATTTAGAAAGATATTTTCAGCGCAAGACCAATCCAGGGCGGATTATTGGCGACGGGTGAACTTCACACCAGATGGCTGGCGCGATCTAATCGAATTTACCCGTAATCAGGGACTTGAGTTTCTATGCACACCATTCAGTCGCGAAGCAGCTGATTTGCTTGTTGAAATGAATGCAGTCAAGCGTTGGAAGGTTGGTTCTGGCGATGCACCCAACATCCCATTCATTGACCACTTAATTCAGACAAATCTTCCAATAGTTCTTTCAACTGGATTGGTCTCTTGGCAGGAAATTCTCAAGATTGTGGGCAGATTTGAACAAAAGAATGCCAAGGACAGATTAACCCTGATGCATTGCGTCAGTATGTACCCCACGCCACTCGAATCCTCTTCTCTCAATTTGATTGACGAACTCAAACAGCTCGGTGTTGGTGTTGGATTATCTGACCATTCTGGAAAAGTTTCGACTGCGCTTTCTGGGATTGCAAAAGGGATTAAGACACTAGAAGTCCACATGGCACCGCATAAGAAATTTTTTGGTCCTGATACGACTTCAAGTTTACTTCCAGAGGAAATTAGCACGTTAATTGAAATCTCAAGAGATTGGGATGTTTTGACTGCGCATCCAAATTCAAAAGAACTACTGTTTAATCAAAGCGAACCATTGAGAAAGATTTTTCGCAAGGGCATTTACTTGGCAATTGACAAAAAGGCGGGTACTCAAATCACGTTCGAAGATTTAAGGTTTCTGAAACCTGTTCAAGGTTTAGATGCAATCGATTTTGAGGCAGTTCTCGGAAAAAAAACTCATCGAGAGATCCGTGCAGGAGACCCTCTGTCACATTTAGATTTAGAAGGATCAGACTAGAATGGCAAATCTCTTAGAAGTTGTGGTGACTGCGCGACCGAGCTGGGCAAGAGTCAAGAGTATTGTTTTGGAATACGCAAAGTTGAACTCTCCAGATTCTGTCAGAATTTGTCTAATTGGTCCTTCCGTTAGTGAGCGATATGGTGACTTGAGAGAGCAAATCCCTGAAGGGATAGAAGTAAAAGCATTTCCCTCTCTGGGCGAATCAGACTCCTTGGAATCCGTTGCACTGAATTGCCTTGCTGGAGCTACTGCCCTTGCCAGACACTGGGGTTCATCCAGGCCTGATTGTGTCCTAGTAATTGCGGATAGAACCGAGACCCTAGGCGTCGCATTAACAGCCGCCCTCATGCAAATACCATTAATCCATCTTCAAGGCGGAGAAGTATCAGGTTCAATAGACGACAAGATTCGTGATACCAACTCTAAATTAGCAGATCTTCACTTAACCACTAATGAATTCACGGCAGCTAGATTGATATCCATGGGGGAGAAAAAAGAAAATATTTTTCCAATTGGATGCCCGTCCATTGATTTAGTAAGGGAATCTCTCGTTACAAAAATTGAAAATTTAGCCGAACTTGACATTCGTGGAGTGGGCGCAAATATTGATTTAACAAAACCTTTTGGTATTTTGATGTTCCACCCAGACACGCTAAATGAAGAACAAAATTTAGTCATAGTCCAAGCTTTAATTGAGATGGTTAAACTTTCAAAGATTAATTGGATTTGGTTTTGGCCAAATCCTGATCATGGAACCCATATAATTTCTAAAGAAATTCGAAAAGCGCGGGAGCGTCAGTTGCTCGAGAATGTAAAGTTTGTAGTTAACCTTCCTCCTGAAATTTTCTTACAGCTTGCAGTAAATAGCCGAGTTTTAGTAGGAAATTCTAGTTTTGGAATTCGAGAAGCATCATTTATCGGACTACCAGTGATAAACATCGGGAAAAGACAAAACGGGCGACAAAAAAGTCTTAATGTCACTGACTTGCCGAATTTTGTATCGGTAGGAGAACTGCGTTCTTCAGTTGTCGCATTTGAGTCAGAATTAATTCGTTTTCCCACTGCGACTTTGTACGGTGATGGGAATGCAGGGATAGCAGGTGCAAAGATTATTTCTGAATGGATTCCAGGCAGTAAGGTTAGATAGAAATGCAGGCTTCGAATACCAAAGGGTCGATAAGATGCGTTATTGATCCTTCTCATGAATCATGGGTGCTAGGCGGATTAATGAGAGAGCTCGCTAACTCTAACGAAATCTTTAATGACCAGCTCTTTGTGTTACCCTCACCAAAAAAACTGTTCCAGTATTTAAAAGTTAGGTGGCATCTTATTTGGGAAGAGGTAATTCTGTTCTCCTCACTTACTCCGCTCCAAAACTACGTTCGGATTCCTGTAATAAGAAAGAGGCAAGAAGTGCGACTTTGGTTTACTCATAAAGAAGGACAACTTTCCGAAGGGGAAATTAAGTGTCTTAAACGTGCGAATCATATTTTTGTACACTCTAGTAAAGAGTTAAATCGATTAAAAGAATTGGGCTGCGCAAGTGTAACTCTTGCGATCGGTGCAATTGATCAACAGAGGTTTGCTATAAAATCAAATGTAGGCGAAGATATCGTATGGATAGGAACTCCTTCTGAACGTAAACGCCCTAAGCTTTTTTTGGAGTACGTACGCAACTCACCTGAGTTTCATTTCAGACTTTTAGGCCATGGTTGGGAAGATTCTATCTACTGGAATGAGGTGAATTCCATGACTAATCTCCGCTATATCACTATGGCAGGACCTTTAACCTCGCGAGATTTGGACGGGTGTTTTGCTTACTTAATGACGTCAGAAGTAGAGGGTGGGCCTATGCCACTGCTAGAAACTTTGGCTGCAGGGCTAGCCCCAATCGT
>JACCDK011698193.1_pt1 | contig 16039 bp, 14 predicted proteins | sample 7445871 | NCBI WGS metagenome assembly JACCDK01 (sample SAMN15323436, study PRJNA562643) | freshwater metagenome | isolation source: river surface water | place: USA:Blue River Watershed | collected 2017-08-15 | reverse complement strand
TGAAGGAATTGTGATGAAACGATAGAGAATTGATGATGAACACGCCAAACGGAGAACCATTCGTACTTCCGTCAGTTTTGTGGTACATTTTCTGCATGAAAACAGAGATTATCCCCGCGATTCTTCCTGAAGATTTCGCTGAAGTTGAAGACAAGATATCCCTCATCAAGGATTTCGTGAAGACAGTCCAGATAGATGTGTGCGACGGACAATTCACGCCTTCTGCTACTTGGCCGTACAAGAAGCATGATGATTCGTTTGACAAGATTGTTCGCGAGGAGGAGGGACTCCCTGGGTGGGAGAAACTCAACTTCGAGATAGACCTCATGGCCAACAAGCCGGAGACGCTTGTCGAGGAATGGGTCAGCGCGGGTGCAACGAGAATTATCATCCATGTCGAAGCGACGGGAGATATCTCTGCGGCAGTGGATGAACTTGCGGGTCGCGTCGAGGTTGCTCTTGCGCTCAATATTGATACGCCTATCTCAGTCATCGGGCCATTCAAGGAAAAGATCCAAGGTATTCAGCTCATGGGTATAGACCAGATCGGATTCCAGGGACAAGAATTCGATACGAAGGTCATCGACAAGGTCAAGGAGGTCAGGTCAGCATATCCCGACATGCCCATCTCTATCGATGGGGGAGTCTCTCTCGAGAATGCGAAACAGCTCATCAGCGCAGGCGCTACTCGACTCGTTGTAGGTTCAGCTATTTTCAATGCGGGGAATTATCTCGAAGCGCTTCAGCAACTCAAGGCTGCTGCTCATAAGTAATAGTTGACTTTTTATACATTTCAAGGTATATTTTTATCAGAATATACCTATGAAAAAGAAAGTGGTTGCTCGCCGTAAGGGTCCATCCCATGCGGATCTTCGTCCAGTTTCGCGTGCATGCAAGGAAAGCAATTGCCTCGCATGTGTAGATCCTAATTGTGCATGTCACTGTCACTCTGCGGATGCATCACAGCATCTTGCTGAGCAGATGCATCTCAAAAAGCACGGCCAAGTCAAAGCTCCGCCGGTGCAGCAAGAACCTCCAGTTCTTCCAAATTCGCAAGAAGAGCTCCCGTTGTTCTCATCGAAAGCTGCTCCTCAGGGTAAGTCGCGCACCAAGCCCCTGATTGGCTCAAAGATGTTCGCTGGCCTGCGGGTTTCGCATGCAGCTCAGCGCAAAGCACGTACGTGATCGGTTGCTCGAATTCAGGCGGCACAGCAGTGTGCCGCTTTTTTGTACACAGAACAGTGTCGAAGCGCGGCGTGTAAATGCTATACTTAGTTCAAATGCCGCTCACCGACGACAAAATCGCATTTCTTGAAGCAAAGGCGAAGAACATCCGCCGTTCGATCATCGAGATGCTCATCGAAGCCAAGTCTGGCCACACCGCTGGTCCCCTCGACATGGCCGACATCTTCGCATACCTCTATTTCCATGCACTCAAGCATGATCCCAAGAATCCTTCCTGGGAATATCGTGACCGTCTCGTTCTCTCAAGCGGCCATATTTGCCCGGTTTTGTATTCCGCGATGGCGCATGCTGGATATTTTCCTGTTGATGAGTTGAAAACGCTCCGTAAGTTCGGTTCGCGTCTTCAAGGACACCCGCACCGCGAATATCTTCCGATGCTCGAGACCTCCTCGGGTCCGCTCGGCTCAGGTATCTCGCAGGCTGTCGGTATGGCCATCGCTGATCGTATAGATAACGGTCGCACTTCCGGCAGACAGTTCTACTGCATCACAGGTGATGGTGAGCTCGATGAGGGTAACAACTGGGAAGCTATCATGCTCGCAGGTAAGGAAAAGCTTCAGAACCTGACCGTGATCGTGGATCGCAACAATATCCAGATCGACGGCTTTACCGAGGACATCATGCCGCTCAATCCTCTCGGTGATAAATGGCGTGCCTTCAATTGGCATGTGGTCGAGATTGATGGGCACAATTTCCGCGATATTGATCGCGCCTTCGGCGAGGCTCGTGCAGTCTTCGATAGACCGTCAGTTATTATCGCCAATACCATTGCTTCGAAGGGTGTGCCTGCATTCGAGCGTATGTTCGAGTGGCATGGTAAGCCGCCAACGACGGAGGAGGAGATTAGGCAGGCGAGGGGGGCGTTGAAGTAATACAGTGTTATAATGAAAAAAACATTTATATATCTATTAGGAGGTGTCTGTTCTGGTGCGGTATTTACTTCTCCCTTCCTGTCATATTTTTTGATGTGTAATTTCGGTGGTTGTAGAGATGTGTGGCAATCGCTGCAGTTGATATCATTAATTTTTGCTTGCGTGATTCCCGTTGTCTGTCTGATTGTTGCATATATGTCTTCAAAAAAAGAAATACCATCAAAAGCAGTAAGGATTATAGGTGGGATGTCGATGACTCTTGTCCTGATCGGCATTATGTTCTACTTTGCATCTGTCTTGCCGTATATCTATCAAAACTTAGTAGATGGACATCCGTGGAATTACTAGTATGCTCAACACTAACTTAAAACTCAATGAAAAGATGTTCGACAAAGATGTCGAGCAAGTCCCTATCCGCAAAGGTTTCGGAGAGGGTTTGCTTGAGGCTGCCCAGGCTGACAAGAGGATAGTGGGACTCTGCGCAGACCTCACTGAGTCTACGCACATGTCCAAATTCAAGGAGAAATTCCCCGAGAGGTTCGTCGAAATCGGTGTCGCGGAGCAAAATCTCGCCACGGTTGCATCGGGTATGGCCGCTATGGGTAAGATTCCATTTATCACCTCATATGCCATGTTCAGTCCTGGCAGGAATTGGGAACAGATCAGGACGACTATCGCCTACAATGATCGTCCAGTGAAGATCGCCGGTTCACATGCAGGCGTCTCGGTTGGTCCCGACGGTGGCACGCATCAGGCTATCGAGGATATTGCACTCATGAGAGTGATTCCAAACATGGTTGTTATTTCCCCGTGCGATTCCATTCAAGCCAAGAAAGCTACGCTCGCAGCAGCGAAGACGGATGTGCCGACATACATCAGGTTGGCGAGAGAGAAGACACCAGTGATGACGACGGAGCAGACAGAGTTTGAGATAGGGAAGGGGCAGGTGGTGTTTAGCTCAGGAGAGGGTACAGGGGATAGGCGATCAGAAGATCGTACCGGCGGAGGCTTACAGGGGATAGTAAAATCGCAAAAGAGTAAAAGCTCTACACCCTTGGACGTCGGAATAATCGCTACGGGTGCTCTTCTATTCAAAGCAATCAAAGCTGCGCAGAAGCTGTCTGAAGAAGGTTGCAAAGTTACGGTGCTCAATATTCATACTATCAAGCCGCTCGATGAGGATGCGGTCATCAAGCTTGCCCATGAGTCGCGTGCGCTCGTGACGGTAGAGGAGCACCAGGTTATAGGTGGACTTGGAAGCGCTGTGGCGGAATGTCTCGCTGCGCATTTCCCGACCCCTATAGAATTTATTGGAGTAAAGGATCTCTTTGGTCAATCAGGAAAACCTGACGAGCTCATCGAGCACTATGGTATGGGTGAAAAGGACATATATGCGGCTGCACAGAGGGTCATGTTGAGGAAAAAATAGGGCATTTACATAGGGTAAGGGCGTGGTATGATATGCATCGGCTGGTAGGAACACAAACAACCTTGTCGGTTTGAATCCAACCTATGAGTACACCACATAGCTCATCGTCCAAGAAATCAACGGTGCGCATCAGGTTCGCTTGTCGGCCTGAGCATGCTTCGTCGCAGCGGACATTTCGACCGTTTGGTCAGATGACTGCTTCGCATCAAACACCCAACCCTCTCGACCGCACCGGCGGAGTCGTCGGACAGATCGATACAGTCCGACTCGTCATGCACTGATCGGTTACCTTGCTCTCAAACCCGCCTCATCACGATGGCGGGTTTTTCTGTCTGTGAATAACTCCCTTGCATCTTTTTTTGTTGATGCTATAGTTATTCAACTTACATGAGTTATCATTTTACGAAGACCAATATCACCTCCCGCATGCTCGCCGTTTGGCAGCATGTTTGGAGTCAGTCTTTGTAATGAATATCTCACACTATTGATTACAGCGACAGGCTCCAAACGAAAGTGCGGAGCCTGTTTTCTTGTCTTGACTATGGTCGAGAGTGAAAGAAAACCTAGATCTTTGAAAGCTTAATATGATTTTACGGTAGGGGGACGATAGTCTTGAGCGAGAGCCGCGCGATGTGGATGTCATAGTGATGTTCGGTAATACGAACGACACTTGCGCCTTCCGCTCGGTCCCCAGAGAGGGAATGCCGTTCAAGACCCCCCTACCGTTACGATTTATCTCCGCCATTGTGCTTGTTTAGGCGCTGGTGGGGAATACGCTTTGTCACGGGTGTGGCATGACGGTGAACAGCAACGAGAAAGGAAACCTATGAAGATTCGGAAGACAAAAAAGGTCTTTACAGCGGCTACCATCCTCGGATATGTTCCCGAGATGCTGGAATATAATGCGCGGCTGGTTCGATTGAGAGACATTCGTCATAAGTGCGTTCGTCTCAGATATAATCGACCGCGGGATGAAGAGGTTAGATGGCTCAGAATCGGATCATACAAAATCCCATACATGTGGTCTGCTAACCATGGCCTCTGGTATCGGTCGGTCGACTGTTTGACATGGGATGTGCCTGATGCGCATACACCCAGTCCGTCAAATGTCATCCCCGTCACTTTCTCTTCGGAACACACCGCGAGCTCACCTCGCCATCCGGGAGAATTGGAAACTTGAAAGGAACAAAATATACCTATGCCTGTGAGCGAAAGAATACTGAGAGGACCGCACCTTGTATCTTCGAGCGTGCCGGTTGAAACCACCTTCACCGAGTATGTTTATACAAGGAAGAAGAAACGGACAAGTGGACCTCCTCTGGATAAGGACACCATCGCTTGGCGTTGGGATAGCCTTGGCCGCTCTGAGCTGGTCTTCCGATCGCCAATCGATTCACATACGTGGATTACAGCGACGGAGAGACGTTTGCTTATAGCGACGCTCCTCCATGAGGATGTCCCGTTCACGACCCGCAAGGGGTATACGCCGGTCTGTCATCCGGTCAAAGGGATGACTGCCTGGTTCCGCGTTCCGGAGCTCTGCTATCGCCGCCATTTTGAATTTGACGGCGAGGTGTGGGTACCGGTCAAGCGAGGCGAAAGCCTCTAGCGTTACATCGTACGTATCGTATGAGATTCACAGCCGCAGTATCCGAAAGGGTAGTGCGGCTTTTTGTCCCCTGAAAATGAAAAACCACTGATACCGAATTGGTACCAGTGGTCCATGAATTGTTTCCGATCAGAACTTGTATGTGAGTCCAGCGAAGATGACCGTATCAGTCTTGCGCGCATCGTGCACCGAAATGGGAACATAGTAGTTCACAGACGGAGCATTGAGCATCAGATGATCAGTGATCTTCCAATCTATCCCCACATTTCCTTTTTGCAGGAATCCATCATCAGCTCCGAATCCGCCGTCGTCATACACCAGTGCGGTCGACAGATTCAGTGTGGCTTTGTCTTGGATAAGCTGAAATCCGCGGTAGATACGAGCACTGAATAAGTTTCCACCTTGGAAACCCGTGTTTGGCATGGTGATATAGTTTTCCCATGTCCAGCTGACGAGGTATTTACGACATTCGCGGGAAATTGAAGCGTGAGTGTAGATGATGTCACCTGACTTCAGATTGAACATTTTCGGTTCATCGAAATAGGTTACACCGATATCCACATTGAAGTCGCGCACCTTTCCCGCCCAGCCGATTCCATAATCGACTTCATTGCCAAGATTGCCGTTCCACTTGCCGCTGAAGCTCTTCGAGTTCCAGAGGTCGAGGTAGAGACCGGAATCGAATGCAATGAACAGGTCGGACTGCATCACGGGCTCATCGTAGAGTACCGATCCGCTACCGAAGGCGAGATACTTGTTGGCGTATGTGGACTTGAATGTCACACTGGGCCAACCATTTGTCCCGTCTGCTCGGATTCCGCACATAGAGAGGAGTACCGTGAGGGTGACAAGGACTGCATACTTGATTTTCATAAGTTTCCGTTTCTGTGAGTTCGTATTCGTTGTTTTGGTTTGTGAGAACTACTGTATATATTATAGCATATTGGTCACCCATTTGTCAAGTATATACACGCCAATAGATGGCTCTGTTGAGAGCTTAAAGCATGCAATAAAAAAGCCCCTCGCTTTCACGAGGGGCTGGCCGATTTGAGGGCACTTGCGGATGGTGGTATTTCACTTGTGGGGCATCGCTCAAGGAGTAGCTTTCGCACGTCCTTGGATGGAGTATCTGACCATAATTACTCATGGCACAACGTAACACGCATCAATGCTCGACAAAACCCCTATGGGGGTCGATCGACTCTACGGAGCCAGCAACATGTTCAAATGTGCAAATACCCGCATCTAAGTCTCCCACCTATTCTACAATCCGCAATCTGATCTCTTCTGGCCGTCAAAGAATCTATCATGTAGAAAATAAATAGTCAAAAACCTCCTTTTATCGTATAGTACTCCCATGTCAAAGGACGCCAAAAAACCAGCGAGCCCCTTCAAGATAGCGACCACGCTCAAACCTGCCGGAGATCAGGTGACGGCTATTCCTGCACTCCTCGAAGGACTCAAGAAAGGATATGACCGTCAGACGCTTCTCGGTGTCACAGGGTCCGGCAAGACATTCACGGCGGCGAATGTTATCGCTCACTATGGCAAACCAACTCTCGTCATTGCCCACAACAAGACGCTCGCCGCACAGCTTGCGCAGGAGTACCGAGAATTTTTCCCAGAAAATGCGGTGCACTACTTCGTGTCGTACTACGACTACTATCAGCCAGAGGCATATATTCCCTCAAGCGATACCTACATCGAGAAGGAAGCCATGATCAACGAAGAGATCGAGAGGCTCCGTCACGCATCCACGCAGGCTCTCCTCACGCGCAAGGATGTCATCATCGTCGCGTCGGTTTCTTGTATCTATGGTTTGGGCAGCCCCGAGGAATATGAGAAGGTGAACATCAAGCTTGCAGTCGGCATGGAATTGTCTCGCGCAGAGCTCATTCGCAGACTTATCGATGTTCATTTCGAGCGCACGACCGCCGATCTCAAGTCTGGTCAGTTCCGCGCAATCGGGAACACTGTCGAGATCATGCCGGTCAACGACAAGACCGTGTATCGTCTCGACTATGATGGCAGTGCAATCTCGGCAATTGTCGAGCTTGATCCAGTGTCCCGTTCAGTTCGCGGCACGCATGAGTCTGTCTTCATATTCCCCGCGAAGCATTTCATCTCCAATGATGAGCAGAGCGAGCGTGCATACAAAACTATTCAGGCGGAATTGACGGACAGGCTCAAGGTGCTCGAGAAAGCGGGGAAGGTCCTCGAAGCAGAGCGTCTCAAGAGGCGCGTGAAGTATGATCTCTCCATGATCAAGGAGATCGGCTATACCAACGGCATTGAGAACTACTCGCGTCATTTTTCAGGAATGATGCCGGGCCAGCCACCGGACACTCTGCTCGCATATTTCCCGCATGACAAGGATGGTAATCCAGACTTCCTCACCATCATCGATGAGTCGCATGTGACTATTCCGCAACTCAATGGTATGTATGCTGGTGACGCATCGCGCAAGGATACACTCGTGGAACACGGGTTTCGTTTGCCGTCTGCCAAGGACAATCGTCCTCTCAAGTTCGATGAATTTCTAGAGAGAGTGGGTCCGATGATCTATACCTCAGCAACACCGGGTAAGTATGAGGCTGAGACCAGTAAGCAGGTTGTTGAGCAAGTTATTAGGCCGACGGGGTTGATCGATCCGCAAGTTGAAATCAGACCAATACGAGAGGGTATAGCGTATAGGGGAGAGGGTAAAGAAAAGCATGATACTACACCCTCTACCCTACACCCTAAACCCTACGCAGGTCAGGTATTTGATTTTATCGCTGAAGCCGAGAAAACTATCGTCCAAGGTTTCCGCGTCATCGCCACTACTCTCACCAAGAAGATGGCAGAGGATCTCTCCGAATTCTTGAAAGAGAAGAACATCAAGGCCGCATATCTTCATAGCGACATCAAGACTATCGACCGCATCAATATCCTCACTGATTTCCGCAGAGGGAAGTATGACATCGTGGTTGGCGTCAACTTGCTCCGCGAAGGCCTCGATCTGCCTGAAGTTTCGCTCATCGGCATTCTTGATGCTGACAAAGAGGGATTCCTGCGTTCTGAATCAGCACTCATCCAGACGATTGGTCGTGCTGCGCGTAACGCTGCAGGTAGAGTCATCCTGTACGCGGACAATCTGACTGGTTCGATGGACAGAGCTATCAAGGAAACCAATCGCCGCCGCGCCATCCAAGTCGCATACAATGAGAAGCATGGCATCACACCGCAGACGATTATCAAGGCTATTCATGACATCACCGATCATCTACGCACTGAGCATGAGAAGGCCGTGAATGAGATGGTGAAGATCGATGAGGAACTTGCGCGTACCAACCCGAAACAGCTCATGAAGATGAAGCAGGATCAGATGGAGGAGGCTGTGAAAGCGTTGGATTTTGAGACGGCGGCGCTGGTGAGAGATGAGTTGATTGCGTTGGAGAAGAAGTTTGGGAAGGAGGGGAAGAAAAAACGAGAAAAAGGGGTATAATACATTCGTAATCCTATGCAAATTTTTTTCAAAGAGAATATTTTTAAAATTCTTACTATCTTTTTGTTGATAGTCGTTATTTATCTTTTGATAAATAAAAGCGATCTTTCTATTTCAGAAATCTATAATCTAGAGTCGGATTGTAATGATAGGGCGCAAGCTTATGCAAAATTAAATAGTAGCGAGATTGATTATTGGTATGTACTTCAGAGTAAGTTCAATTCTAATGAGACTGCATGTTTTGCTGAGTTTAGTTACAGAGATTGGAGTGGAGATGGAAAAGGTCGCGTTGCTGAAATTATTAATATAACTCATAATACGCACACAGCCTTTCGTCCAAATTTTCATGCAGGGGATGAGTCAGATGTCTTTGTGAAATCTTCAAAGGAGTACGATGAAATAAGAGAAAAGATTTTCGGAATTAACCCTTAAATTTTTTTCATACTGACACTCTTTCAATTTCCGCCTTTAATTATAGAAAGCAAGGACTTTTTTGTAAATTCATCTTAGAGTTGCGCCCCACCAGCCATCTGCTAAAATTACCCCACCTGCGCGTTCCTACAACTGAATAATTCGGTGGCGCATAAGTCACCTCACTCATGAACAGGGAGTTCGTGTGATTTTTAGTAGTCATTAAAATAGCAATCAATATATGAATATGAGTAAAGCAAAAAATAATATTGTGATATATCAGGGCGAGAATGGGGAAGTGGAGTTTCGAGCGGATATCGAGAAGGATACGATCTGGGCGACGCAGGAGCAGGTAGGCCTACTGTTCGATGTGTCGAGTCAAAATATTACAATACATTTAAAAAATATCTTTAAATCAGAAGAATTGAACAAGAATTCAGTATGTAAGGAATCCTTACATACTGGTAAAGATGGAAAACAGTATCTAACTAAATTCTATAACCTCGACGCCATTATCGCTGTTGGCTACCGAGTCAACTCCAAGAAAGCCACTCAATTCCGCATCTGGGCGACCGGAGTTCTCCGAGAATATTTGAAGCAAGGCTATGCACTCAATAGATATAAGCTCGATAAATCACCTGAAGCTATTGAGGGACTTACGGAGACCTTGGCATTCATGGAATCAGAGAAGTATCCAGGTAAGCTCAAAGGGAAAATAACGCTCAAGATAACTAAAGATCTTGAGTCGAAGAGACGTAATCATGCAAAGTAAGTACTAAACAGATAAAAAACCGCGCATACCTTTCGATATGCGCGGGGTGTAATTACATTCAATCCCGTTTTGGCGTGAGGTCCAACACATCGATGAAGATGGTCGAATCGTCGCCCGTTGGGATGTAGATGATGGAGTTCGTCGTTTCTTCGGCATAGAAGAGATCAGGAATAGACTCCCATGACTTCAAGTCGGTGCTGAAACGGAACGAATACACATGGTCGATCTCAGTCTTGAAGCCTAGCTCAACGTCAGTGCTCGAGTGAGGCTTCATGTACCGGGGTGCACGTGTTGCTGGAGTGAGCATGAATGCGCTCCGTATGCCGGTATCAATGTTGATACCCTGACCAACGATTTGTCCGACATCATTGATGCGGAATGCTTTCTCCAGCTTGAAGGACGGATTGTGCACAAGTGTGTTTAGATCAGTGCCCACGTACGTATCATTGGTCCCACTACGCCAGAGGTGAGCAACACCGTTGCTCGTACCCACTACAATACCCGCTCCGTTTATCGAGAAGCATGCAGTATTTGGTGGCAAGATTCGCAGGAGTCCGGTTTCCGGTTCCCATACAAATCCTGTGCTAGGGGTAGCTCCAACGACAACATTGTTGGTGTTGATGTCGTAACTTCCTGTTGTGCCGAACTGCGCGAAGAGTGTCTGATCAGAGATGCTCGTGTATGTCCCGTTCAACTCTTTGCGGTAGTAGACTGGTACGAAGTACCCATTGAAGGGGATACCAAATCCTGCCATGTTACCGTTGTCGCTAATACCAAATGTGTAAGGAACTCGGACATACGGTGTGTAGTGAATTGTACGAGCATAGATGTCGTACATGAATGATGATTCGCTAGCTGTGCTGTGACAGGCTGCTTCCCCTTGATTGTTCAGGTCGTGCGCTCCCGTGCCACTACCAACGAATGCACTTGCACTGAATAATGATTCGTCCCAGATCCACGAGGTAGCAGTGCCTGTTGAGATCTTGTGAGCGGGCGAACCAGGTGTACCATACGTGCCGACCATGTCGAACCAGTCATTGATCGCGTACGCGATCCCATTCGGCGACGACGCGCCTACTGGCGTAGGAAGCTCGATATATCCGCGGTAGGGAGTCCACAGGCAAGGCCGGTAGGTCCCATTGATGATCTGGTAGCCACAGGAATAACCGAGATTGTTGACGCCATAGGCGCCGCTTTCGTTGGTACCTCCTGTATCGAGTATCATGAGCTCATAGAGCTGTGCAGATGCAGAGAAGACCATTGATCCGATAGTCGCGGCGAATGCGACAAACATGTGTATTTTCATCCAGTGTATCTTTCGTTTGTTGTTAATGTTCTGTGTAGTTTTGTATAAGTCTGTTATATATTATATCACACATCATGCCCAAAAGTCAAGCATACATATTGACAAAAAACATGAGGTGATGTAGCCTGATTTTAATAAACAGTACACCACAACGAAAGGTTAGATATGTCACGTCGTCCGAAATATTATTCCGTTCACACCGTTGAACTCGGCAAAGCGCTCACTTCTGAAGAGGCGATTGCCCTCATCCTAAGGCGGAGCACGCATCTCGCTCATCAGAGGATTATCGATATCATCAGAGCGCATCCGTTTGTGCCTGTGAATGAGGGTGCTCGTATCGATATCGCTGTCGTCAGACAGAATCATGAGCTTGCGCTTGGCTATGCCCAGCGCTCTGAGGTAATCACGCGTGCTCACGCTCGCAAATTACGTAATGTCACAGTTCAGGAAGCTGTTGATTTGTTCCTGCAAGAAAAGTATCCATTCACTGGAACAGTCGTGATCGGCAGTTCGCCCCTCGAGATTCCAGGGAGGAGAGGGAAGTTTCTGCTCGGCATAAGGTGTGATACTGGGCTCGGTAGCAAGCCGTACTTCCAGTATATTGATTACGATCCGAACATGGTTTTCCGTATTGGAACCATGTGGGCATTTGCCCTCAAGAAAAAATAGCAAGTCATTTTCACATCAGTACCCGCGCCTCGTGCGCGGGTTTTTATTCACAGCCAAGGCTTTTATATTGCAAAGCTGTGGTAGAATGTAATCTCAATGGACTCAACTCCCAAAAAAGAAAAAATACTCATTATTGAAGCAAATGCAGAGTTTGCTGCGCATGTGAGTGATGAACTCAAGAAACATGGATACTCACCGACTATCATCTCTGATGGAGCGGTTGGTCTCAAGGCAATCTATGACAGCATGCCGCACCTCATCCTCGTCGACATCGTCTTGCCGAGCATGACTGGGTATGAAATTCTCGAGAAGAAGAATGCTGAGCCGCTTCTTGCCAAAATCCCCGTATTCCTTCTCTCGACGCAGGGAGTTCCTATCAATATGCGTCTTGTTCCACAGGGTGCGGTCAAAGAGTTCATTCTCGATCTTCATGCCGATCCGCATGAGATACTTAAGAAGGTCAATTCGTGTTTTGGATATGCGACGAACGACTTGGATATACCGCCGGTCCAGGGTGGAAAAAAGATTGTGTGGGTCGAGGATGATAAGCTCATCGGTACTATTCTTGCCAAGAAGCTCATTGCATCTGGCTTCGATCTCTTCCATGCAAAGAATGGTGATGAGGCTCTCGAAGCTCTGAAGACGACTATGCCAGATGCGATTGTGCTGGATCTCCTTATTCCCGGTTTGAATGGTTTTGATATACTCCAGCGTATCAAGGCGACGCCTGCGCTCGCGAAGGTACCAGTCATGATCCTCTCAAATCTTAATAAACAGAGCGATATCGATCGTGCCAAGGCGCTTGGCGCAAATAAGTTCGTGGTCAAAGCAGCTGCATCTCTCGACCAGATTGTCGCGGAGATACACGCGATATGTAAATAGTTTTCTAATCTGGCACATAAAAAGCGCCAACATGATTGTTGGCGCTGTTTGTTGCAATTGCATTTCTACACGCACACCACTCTCGTCTTCTTGCGCGTTTCCGAAGAAAGCTTCCGTGGTCTCGAAATGATTAGATTGATAGGTGGTGGCAGTTGTACCATACCATGCAGGACTGCATACCTGGTCAGTTGTGCTGCGCCAGAGATATCAAGTTTCCCTTCGATGTGTTCGCGGAATTTTTCGACAGTTCGACATTTGATGCCGAGTTTCGTTGCGATCTCGGAATTCCTCAATCCATCTGCAATACAGATAAGGACCTCCTTTTCTCGAATTGTTAAAGGGCGTTTCTTTTTGATTGTATCCGACATACGTACGACTCTTTCTTTGAAGGTTTGTTCAGATAATATATTACATAAAAACTAGCTTTTGTCAAAGTTTTGGTTTACCTGACCTCCGAGTATCTTCTAAATATCATAAACATGTTGTCATATCGGCTTTTTTATGATATCATCGCCCCACTATGACAGCCGCCCGCAAACACGCACCAGCGCATGGCGAGGACAAAATCGTGGTTAAGGGCGCGCGTACGCACAACCTCAAGAACATCACTGTTGAGATGCCGCGAAACACCATGATTGCAGTCACTGGACTCTCTGGTTCAGGGAAATCCTCGTTTGCGTTTGATACCATTTTTGCCGAGGGTCAGCGACGCTACGTCGAATCTTTGTCTGCGTATGCGCGCCAATTTTTGCACAAAATGCAGAAGCCTGATGTTGATGAGATCACCGGCCTCTCTCCAGCTATCTCTATCGATCAGAAGTCTCGCTCCAATAATCCACGCTCAACTGTTGCGACTATTACTGAAATCTACGACTATCTCCGCATTCTTTTTGCACGTGTCGGTAAGCCACACTGCCTCACGTGTGGTCGTGTCATCCATCGTATTTCCCAGGAAGAGATTTTGAATGCCATCATGGGAACTGTCACGACCAAGGCTGTTCAGGCAAAGAAAGTGTACGGTATTGATATTACTGATGCCAAGATTCGCATTTATGCGCCCGTCGTTGTCGGTAGGAAAGGTGAATACTATCAGATGCTGTACGACCTCCTCGGCAAGGGATATGACCGCGTCCGTATCGACGGTGTGGTCAAACGACTTCGTGATCAGATCGTTCTCGAGAAGAACAAGAAGCATGATATCGATGTTCTTGTTGACGAGATCTATGTGAGCGAATTCCGTGATGACAAGCAGAAGGGCAATGCGCGTGAACGACTCTCAGAGGCTATCGAACGTGCCGTCCATGAGGCAGAAGGTCTTATCCGCATCGAGTACCCGTGGTCTGTTTCAGGAGTTGCCACTGGGCATGTTCCTGCAACTGCCGAGGATAGTCGCCAGCGATCAGCGCCCGCAGGCAGTGGAAGGAACATACCCAGTGGCAACTCTGATACCAACGAGACACTCATGTCAGTAAAGTTCATGTGCCCATATGATGGATTCTCATACCCAGAAGTTGAGCCACGCCTCTTTTCATTCAACTCACCCTATGGTGCATGTACTGCATGTAACGGACTTGGTACCGAAGGTCTTTTTGCTGAGAATGTGTGCAAGGTGTGTAATGGCGCACGTCTCCGTGAGGAAGCCCTTCATGTGAAGATTGGTGACAAGAATATCGTTGATACAACAGCGCTCTCGATCGAGCACGCTATAGAATATTTCGATACAATCAAGCTCACTGATGCTGAGAAAGAGATTTCCAAAGTTGTGCTCAAGGAGATCGAAGCGCGCCTCTCATTCATGGTCAATGTCGGTATCGAATACCTCACACTCGATCGTCGCGCGAATACACTGTCAGGTGGGGAAGCTCAGCGCATCAGGCTCGCGTCACAGCTTGGCTCGGGTCTCGTCGGTGCTCTCTATGTGCTCGATGAGCCGACTATTGGACTCCATCAGCGTGACAATGATCGTCTCATCGGCACTCTCGTTAAGCTTCGTGATCTCGGTAATACCATCATCGTGGTCGAACATGATGAGGATACGATGTATGCATCTGATTATATTGTCGATATCGGTCCAGGTGCTGGTGTTCATGGTGGTAAGGTGGTCGTTTCTGGATATCTCGATGATCTTCTCACAGCAAAGAAGAATACTTCTGGTTCGCGCACGCTCGCATATCTTCGTGGTGAAGAGAAAATACCTGTGCCTGATACGCGTCGTGAGCCAAAAGGTAAAATCATGGTGCGCGGTGGACATGCCTTCAATATCAAGAATATGGATGCCGATGTTCCACTCGGTTGTCTTGATGTCATCACCGGAGTTTCTGGATCAGGCAAGTCATCTTTCATGTATGAGATACTTCATAAAAACCTCGCTGCACGGCTGGAGATGCGACACCGCACAGATAAGCCGATTAACTGCACCGAATTCAAGGGATCTGAATATGTAGGTCGCGTTATTCTCATCGATCAGTCGCCGATCGGTCGTACACCCCGCTCAAACCCAGTAACCTATACTGGTGCATGGACACATATCCGTGATCTCTTTGCATCTGAGCCCGAATCTCGTGCGCGCGGGTGGGGAGCGGGGAGATTCTCATTCAATAGGCCGGGTGGACGCTGCGAGGCTTGTGAGGGTAACGGCGAGATAGCTGTGGAAATGCACTTCTTGCCGACAGTGTATGTCGTCTGTGATGTGTGCAATGGTAAGCGCTTCACCAAAGAGACTCTCGAAATCAAATTCCGTAAGAAGAATATCCATGAGGTACTTGAACTTACGATTGAAGAGGCCCTGGAATTCTTCAAGGATATTCCTGCTGTCGAAGACCGCCTCTCAACACTCATGGATGTCGGACTCGGCTATGTGAAGCTCGGTCAGTCCGCTACGACGCTCTCGGGTGGTGAGGCACAGCGTGTGAAGATATCATCAGAGCTATACCGCGCCCACATGCAGAAGACTATTTATCTTCTCGATGAACCGACAGTTGGTCTGCACTACGAAGATGTGAGGAAGCTCATCGACATTCTCCAGAAGCTTGTCGACAAAGGTAATACGGTAGTTGTCATCGAGCACAACCTTGATCTCATCAAAAATGCAGACTATGTCATCGATATTGGTCCTGAGGGAGGTGAGCGCGGTGGTAAGATTGTTGCCAAGGGTACACCTGAGGATGTAGCACGTGTAGAGAAGAGTTATACAGGGAAGTATCTCAAAAAGGTGTTGAAGAAATAAAAAAGCCGGACAGGGAAGTCCGGCTTTTGTGAAAATGCTAACTAAGACGAATGGGTCGACATGTGCACACCAAGGATGCAGATGCCAATGATGAGCCATACGACAGGAAGCATGGTGATGACTACGATTCC
>JACCDK011351423.1_pt1 | contig 16069 bp, 15 predicted proteins | sample 7445871 | NCBI WGS metagenome assembly JACCDK01 (sample SAMN15323436, study PRJNA562643) | freshwater metagenome | isolation source: river surface water | place: USA:Blue River Watershed | collected 2017-08-15 | reverse complement strand
GAGTTAAGGCATTCATCACAGACAGAGTAGAGGAGGTCGACGTGTTATCAGATCTTGAATTTCTGAGTATAAGTCTGGGTGTCAATAATGTTGCCTATGAAAGAGTTTTTGGTCGCCCAAATGAGTAGCTTTCAATTTCACACAGACCCAGTCGAAGTCTCGCATGTCAGCACTACAAATCGTTCCATAAAAACAGCAATCCCGGCGCCTGGAACCAAAGAAATTCTAAACACGCTCTCAAAAGTTGAGTCACGATCCATGCATGGGCAGATCCCATTGGTCTGGGAGCGAGCACAAGATTTCTCAGTATTTGATCACCAGGGAAACAAATGGATAGATTTCACATCTACTATTTTTGTAGCCAACGTTGGGCATTCAAACCTGAGAGTTACAAAGGCGATAGTGGAATCAACATCACGATCAATGTTTGCTTGTTACGCTTATCCAAATAAGACAAGAGCAGATTACTTAGAAAAGTTATTGGAATTCGCTGGACCTAATTTTGAGAAAGCGTTTCTTCTTTCAGCGGGAACAGAAGCTACAGAAGCAGCAATGAAGCTAATGAAAATGCACGGAAAGAATCACGGAAAGAAAAAGAACCTCGTACTCGCAATTTCGGGGAATTGGCACGGACGTACACTCGGCGCACAAATTTTATCTAGCAATCCTTCACAGAGAGACTGGATATCCTCTCCTGATACAGAAACAGTCCATATCCCATTCCCATATAGCGAAAAACTAGAGTGTTCACCAGAAAAGTTTTTGATGAATTCCTTAGAAGAGCTAAAAAGTGCTGGTGTCGATTTCAAGAGTGATATTTGCGGGATAATGCTCGAAACATTCCAGGGTTGGGGTGCATATTTCTACCCAAAGTCTTACGTTAAAGAGTTAAGACGAATATGCGATGAACACAATATTTTGCTTGCTTTCGATGAGATGCAAGCAGGTTTTGGCAGAACAGGTAAGAATTTTGGATATGAACATTACGGAGTCAAAGCCGATTTACTTTGCTGCGGGAAAGGAATGGGTGGTGGGCTTCCTATCTCTGGAGTAGTCGGAACAGCTGAAGTAATGGATTTGCCTGACGAAGGAAATATGAGTAGTACTCATTCTGGAAATCCACTTTTATGCGCGGTTGGTGCGGCAGTACTTGAAGAGTTAGCGGTCAATCAATTGGTGGCACAAGCTGAGAAAAAAGGTAGATTACTACACTCGGAATTGAATGCTCTGGCGCATGAATTCCCGAATGAAATTCAACAAATTAATGGAATTGGTATGATAGCCGCGATAATCTTCACTAAACGCTTTGCTGGCCCGGGAAATGCTACACAAGTCAGCCAACTAGCCGAAAAGTGCTTTCAAAAAGGGTTACTGGTCGTACATACCGGCCGTGAATCAATCAAAATTGGTCCACCGTTGACAATAAGCGAGGATGCGATAACGGAAGGAATTCAAGTATTGCGAGAAGCCATGATTGAAATCTTCAGATGAGCACCTCTCTGCGCCACGTTGGAATTGTTGTAACAAAGGTGGAAGACTGGATTAACTTTCTCACCCTTACCCTTGGGTTTAAAATAACGATTGATCAGATTGAAAAAGGGAAATTCATTAGTCAACTCTTGGGCATCCCAAATGTTGAGGTTAGAACAATCAAATTGCGAGATGCAAAGGGAGGGGTAATCGAACTTCTTCATTTCCTTTCCCCAGAAAGCAATCATGATGAGTATTGGCCTCGAGAACCCAATTCTCATGGAATTACACATATAGCGATTGAAGTCAGGTCAATGAGTGATGTACTGGAGAAGCTGAGGGCAGTGGATTTGTTTCCGATTGGATCTCCCCAGGTATCTGATAATGGTGGCGCAATCGTCTGCTATCTTCGTGGCCCTGAACATGTTTTAGTTGAGCTTGTGGAAATCATCGCGTGAGCCTTAGACTAGTGAAGACTTAAAACGCTATGGCCTGTCAGCATGTTTGCGATTAGATTGCCTTCATGAGATCCCGCTCCCAAACTCTTGGATTTATGCAAGGGCGATTGTCTCCAATGGTAGAGAACCGAATTCAAGCATTCCCGGCTTCACATTGGGAATTGGAGTTTTCTATAGCCCAGCAAATCGACATCCACATAATGGAGTGGACGATTGATTCAATAGATTTTGAAAACAACCCTTTAATTAACAGTAAAGGTCAAGAAACCGCAAGGAAACTATCTGATGAATTTGGTATTAGGATTCCCTCAGTAACATGTGACTATTTCATGGAGAATCCATTTTGGAAATCTAAGGGCGTCGATATTGAAAATGATTTGAGGAGAATCATCAGAGGAATGAGAGAAATCGATTCAAATCTATTGGTTTTACCCCTTGTTGATAATTCTTCGGCCCGCACAAAACCTGAAGGTTTAGTGGAATTCTTTATGAATCTAGAATCAATACTCGCATCCACGGGTACACAAATAGCATTTGAACTTGATCTAAATCCAAGTGAGGCGCTCATGTTTATTTCAGAGTTTCCAACTTCCACTTATGGCATAAATTATGACATTGGGAATAGTGCATCTCTGGGATTCGATCCAAATGAGGAGTTATCTGTATACGGGAACCGTATCTTGAATGTACATGTTAAGGATCGGCTATTAAATGGGAGTACGGTCCGACTTGGCTATGGTGCAGCCGACTTTAAGTCCGTTTTAGTTAAGCTTACTGAAATTGGGTATGCAGGGAACTTTATTCTCCAAACAGCACGAGCTCCAGATGAAGATCACGTAGGAGAGCTTTTGAGCAACATCGATTATTTCATGGGAATATCGTTGGATGATTGACACCAAGATCGCACTCATTTCAGGCTCCTCAAGAGGACTTGGCAAGGAATTGACTCAACTATTACATGACAGAGGCATGGAAATCATCACAATGGGCTTTGAAACTGATTCAGAAGTTGATATAAAATGCAATTTACTTGATTTGGAACTTTTACAGACCGAAATCAATGGTTTCTTTCAAAAAAGCCCACAAATTGACGTATTGGTTTGCAATGCAGGAACAGGAAAGCTTCCTGCCACAAATCTATCTGATGCAGAGCTAAGAAAATACTTCATGGATAAGAACTATTTTACTGCCCTAAATCTGATTGAAGCTACGGTCCCCTACATGAAGAACCCAGGTTCATCTGTTGTCGGAATTTCTTCCATCGCTGCGCTTAAAGAAATCACTGGTGCGCCTACTGCCTACAGAGATGCAAAACGAGAACTGAATAGACTTTTTCGCTCGAAAGCAAGAGAACTAGCAACGCGGGGCATCCGATTTAATGTAATCTCACCAGGGAATATTTTTTTTGAGGGTTCGCGGTGGGAAGAAATTCTTACCCAGAACCCTATTTACGTTCAGGAACTGTTAAAAAAAGAAGTTCCACTTAAGAGATTTATAGGCCCTGAAGAAATCGCTGATGCTATTGTTTACCTGTCTTCTGAAGCAGCAAAGAATATAACTGGCGCAAATTTGGTAATAGATGGGGGACAGTCGCTTGAATGACTTGTACGATCTTTCAAACCGATTAGCAATCATCACAGGTGGCGCCGGATTACTGGGAATGAGTCATGCAAAAGCGCTCCTGCAAAAAAACTGCGAAGTCGAACTCTGGGACATCAACGAAAGCAGCCTTGAACAAGTCACACGAAATCTTAGACAAGAGTTTAGCGGGAGACGCATCAGTTATAGAGTTATTGATATTTCAATAGAACAGCAGATTGAGTTAGCAGTGGTTTCATTCAAGGAAGTAAGCTCAAATATAGATATTTTGATTAACAACGCAGCTCTCAATCCTAAATTTCCTGAGACCTCAACTCAAACTGCAATCAGATTGGAGAATTACCCAATCGACATTTGGGACAGAGAAATAGCAGTTGGATTAACTGGGTCGATGCTCTGTTCTAAACATATAGGGGCGTATATGGCATCCGTTAAGAATGGAGTTATTCTCAATATCTCATCCGACCTCTCCGTGATAGCCCCCGATCAACGTCTTTATCATAGAGATGGAGTTTCCATGAATGATCAATACAAGAAGCCCGTTTCCTATTCGGTGATTAAGGCGGGGGTTGTAGGCTTGACAAAATACTTAGCTTCGTACTGGGCCGAAGACGGAATTCGAGTTAATGCATTGTCTCCTGGTGGGGTCTATGATTCCCAAGATGAGGTTTTTGTGAAGCGCCTTACAGAGCTAATTCCGCTTCGCCGGATGGCAAAGAGAGAAGAGTACATCGGAGCGATTCAATTTCTTTGCTCAGATGCGAGCGAATATATGACTGGGCAAAATATAGTTATGGATGGTGGAAGATCTATATGGTGAGAACCTAAAGCATTGTCGAGTGCCAGACCGTCGAGCGGTGCAATTTTCTTGGAATCTCAAGACTTCAGCCAAAGGTGATCAAGCGAGGAAAACCTTGTCAGGCATTGAAATCCTCTTTAAATGTATTGGAGATAAAAGAGCGACCGTAACCAAATAATCCTAGTACTCAACCACCCTAGAATACTCAAGGTCGCGATCCGCGCACTGAATCCAATTGACCTTACTTCCGCTCGGAAGGCTGTTGTGTGAAATTGGTAGACGAAATAACCTCAGACAAACTATCCAAAAAGAAATCTTGGAATTCGAGCCTACAAAAAATCGTGATTTATATGCTTCATTGATAACAGACAGCGCAGGCAGATTCTTGGACTCAAATGGTGTGCCAAGTGTAAAACTCTGCAAAAGTTTGGATGCTAATTGTGGTGTGTCAGAAAAGCACAAGATTTTTGAGGGACTGTGAGTATCGACTATTCTCTGAACTTCAAATCCAATCCGGTTAACGTCTATGGGGTTTTTGTCGTCTAATGTCAACAAGTCGCCGAGACGGTAGTGGATAGCGAGAGTATCGTCTTGCTCTTTAGAAACTCTTTCCGAACTTTCATCATCTGTTAAACGATTGGAAAAAACTAGAAGAGTCGAGGCTGAAATAGAACGATATGCGTAGTGTCCACGGATGGTCAGAATCCAAGGCTTCAACTCTTGAAACTCCTTATCTGTGTTACACCTATTGACTAATCCGAGATAATTTGCAACATGCGCCGCAATCTTCAAAATTTGAAGTTTAAACTTCGGGAAAAACCTATCCGGACTAAAAGACCTTTTGCTCTCGTCAGCAAAATCCCTTATTTGCCTTTTCTCGAGCTCCGGAAAAATCGTGTCGATTTCGGAAAGTCGAGATGTTACCCCCCCAGTATGCAATTCAAGAGACAACTGACGAGAAAAGATTTTTTGTTTCAAGTCAAGAAAAAGTGCAACGGCAAAAAGTTGAGAACCTAACCCCCCCCAAACGTGAATTGGGATACGTTTACTCAGTGAGAACACCCGATAATTCTAATGCCTTGGATGGGTAAGTTAGCTTGCGCCCCCTCAAACATCACAAGCCGTGGACTCCAAGTGCCACCTTGATATTTCTCAGTTTTTATTCTTCAAATTACTCGCGCTCAGCAACAATCTACAACTTTGATGACAGTAATCGGCAAAAAGTGTTTATCCAGATCCCAACAGGAATAAAACTTGTGACTCGAATTTGGCGAATTGCTTCTTTCTACCGTAGTTCCAGGATAACTTATGTAGTGATGTCCCCTTCCCATCTAATAGTACCGTTCCTGAGAATTTTCACGTCAAAGCCAATTGTACTGGACGCTGGCTGGCCACTTTTAGACGGTAAAAAGGTAGATTCGAAAAAGACGAGAGATACTCTCAATCTAATAAAGATATGGTTGCTTGACTTTGTTTCCTTTCATTCATCAAGTCTAGTACTTTTTGAATCTCAAGCCCAAAGCAGATACTCCAAGCGGAAATATTTCCTTTTCAATCGCAAGATAGAAGTGAGCTATACAGGATTCGACGAGACTCAAGTGGTTTCCGATTCAAACGATAAAGTTAAATCAAGAAATTTCCCAGAACCTCCCTACGTGCTATTCCGTGGAAAAGTGAACGAAGAGGCTGGGCTACAAAATATTGTCAGTGCATTTAGCAAATATGATATTTCCGTACCGCTCGTAATCTTAACTAATCTGGATCTAAATCTTGAAGTCAACGATAAACAAGTAAAAATTATAAAGGAATTCGTTTCAATGGAGGAAATGTCTGAATTGTATCAAGGTGCAGTTGTTTGTTTGGGTCAACTTTCCTCACACCCCAGAATCGCAAGAACCATCCCACATAAGGCTTTTGAGGCTGGATTCTTTGGCACTCCTTACATCTCAATAAAGGATGGTGCAGTCTCAGAAATTTTCTCCAATGAGAAGGGATGTCACTTTATAGATAACGACTCACCAAGAGAAATTGCCCAAGCCATTAACTGGATTCTTGATGATCCGGATCTGGTTCACAACTACGCACAAGAGATGCTTAACGAATACCGATTAAACTTGAGCCAGGAGAAGATCTACATTAATTTTATCGAGATACTCACGGATAAAGGATTCAATTAACTTTAAAGCTGAATTTCAAATAAACTAAATCAATATTGTGTGACATTTTTGCAGGGTTGAACAGTGATAAGCGATGGGACTGAAGGGTGAGCAAGTTTTCTCGGTAAGAACTGGACCGAAGCGCCTGAATTTTCCTAACAAAGTCTTCTGGGTCTCCGGTTCTGCATAGGCCTGGGAAGCCAACACCGAGGACTTCCGGAATCGCAGAGTTATTCGATGCAACTATCGGAACTTGGGATTGCATAGCTTCCAAGAGAACTAGCCCGAAGCCTTCGTAGAGACTAGTCAGGACAAAAACATCAAAAAGCTCAATGTGAGTTCGCACTCTATCGCGCCTTCCAAGCCAATGAATTTTGTCAGCTACTCCTAGCTCATTCGCAAACTCCAGAAGTGATTGTTTCTGTTCGCCTTCACCAATGATAGCTAATCTTGAATTCTGATTTACCTCTAGCATTTTCACCAGAATTCTGATGAGCGTGAATAAGTCTTTCTGAGGTGCGAGCCGAGCGACAGTACCAATCACAAAACACTCTTCAGGAATCCCTAGAGATTCACGACAAATTTCAAACGATTCGGGGTCATTTTCTGAATTAGCACCATAGAGCACCACTTCGAGAGGATAATTCTGTGGTAAATCTCCATAATGGACAACATACTTCTCAACGGCTCCAGATATTGCGATGCCAGCGTTCGCTCGACTTGCAACAAATCGGGATAGAAGATTGGAAACGAATTTTGGAGCTCCGGGAAAAAAAGGCTCCGAGTTGTGTCTAGAGAAAAAGAAGTCCCTAGAATTTGACGCGCAAGCTGCTACGAGTTCTGCACGTGGCAAATGAGCATGAACAACGAAATCAGTGTTTTTTAGAAAGCTACGCAATTTTCGAATCTGGTTTAGCGGATTACGATTCAACAATGTGGTAATAACGACGGCACCAATATCTTCAAAATTCAACTTAAGCTCAGTTTCACCTTTGAGTGGAGCCACGTAAACTCTTCTCCCCGATCGCACTTGCTCCTGAACTAAGACTAAAAGTTGATTTTCAGCCCCACCTCTGTAAATTGTGGTGATAACGTGAACAACAGGTTTCAAATCAGTATCTTCTCAAAGTATTTAATCGTATGAATTAGTCCTGATTCGAGATCGACACCCGGATGCCAATCAAGTTTTTTCTGCGCTAGGGCGATGTCAGGTTTTCGCTGTCGAGGATCGTCCACCGGAAGCTTCTCAAAAACTATTTCTGATTTTGAATTTGTTAAGCAAATAATTTTCTCGGCAAGCTCTAACATCGTGAACTCCGTGGGATTTCCAAGATTGATCGGCGCTTCCATCTGGTCGATGAATAGCGCCCGCGAAATTCCATCAACCAAGTCACTTACAAAGCAAAATGATCGAGTCTGATTCCCATCCCCATAAACTGTTATTGGATCTCCTTGGAGAGCTTGTATAATGAAATTTGAGACAACTCGACCATCTCCAATTTCCATTCGGGGGCCGTAGGTGTTAAAAATTCTTATCACGCGTGCATCAACAGAGTATTGCCGTCTATAGTCAAAACATAATGTCTCAGCGGCACGCTTTCCTTCGTCATAGCACGATCGAGGGCCGATGGGATTTACATTCCCCCAGTAATGCTCGTGTTGAGGAGAGATTTCCGGATCACCATAGATTTCACTGGTAGATGCTTGTAACAAACGAGCCCCTGAACTTTTCGCTAAGTGGAGCATATTTATTATTCCAAGGAAGTTTGTCTCGATGGTTCGAACTGGGTCAAGTTGGTAATGCTTAGGGCTCGCTGGACAGGCAAAATTCAATATTGCATCAACATCAGTAATAAAGGGCTCACGAACATCGTGGCGGATGAATGAAAAAGCATCTAAATCCTTGAGATGCTCAATATTTCTAAGAGAACCCGTTGAAAGATCATCCAACACAATAACTTCATGGCCTTGTTTCAACAAACTGTCTGCTAGATGCGAACCCAGGAAACCGGCTCCTCCAGTAACAAGAATTCTCATCACAATAGTTCTCCGGAGTTCCAATTGTCATAATCTGAGTTAAGTATCTCAGCCAGGCGCAAAACCCATTTGGCTAGTGAATGTTCATTATACGCCAATTCAAACCGCTCCTCCAGGACCGCATCAATCTCCTGTCTGGAGAGCAACTTAATAGCCTGGTATTCATGTTCAATTGTTGGATTGATATCTCTCGACCAACTGCCAAAAATTGCTAGATACTCCGGATTCTCCGTGATTACTGGAATTTTCATGAAGGTTGCTTCAATCAAAGTCTTGTCTAAGGAACCTAGATAGGCATGAATAAACAAGTCGTGAGAGGAAATAATTTCAGGGATCTCACCTCGAATCACGCCAGGATAGACCCCAAGCCATTCAGAATTTTCTGCTCGTTCAGAAAACGTTCGTATAGTACTTGCCAGATGCTCGGATTTTTTGTTGCCAATAGAGCCAAACAGAGAAAGGGAAATTTTAGGATTTAGTGGTCTCAATCTGCTAACAGTTTCAATAATATAGTCCGTTCTCTTGGCTGGATCTAAACGCCCAATATGCAGAAATTTCTCAAGCTTTCCATTGAATTTAACCTCTGAATGAAATAAATTGGGATTGATAGCTTGTCCGATGACCAAAACTTTACTCGAGTTAATTGGGCACGATCCAGGTGTTGAAGTCACTATGTTATTCACAAACATGCTTGAGAGGGTCAAGTACTTTGACCTTGTCTTGTGTGCGTACCACAAAACGTGTCGAATTCCGAGCATACGGAGAAAGGGTGCAATCAATGCCGCCTGCATATCAGTCATATGCGAGAAAACTACCTTCGGACGAAAAGCAACAAGGACCCTAACGCTTATCACGATGAACCGAATCAAGCTAATGAAAGATTTGTCTGGGTCCCATGCAACATTGTGCACTCGGACGTTGTTTGGCAAATCCAGCACGCCCTGATGAGAAGTAACCACTTCAACCTTGTCAAAATGGCCAGAAAGTGCGATGGCAGCTTCTCCTTGATGAGAAAGAAGCAAATCATTCACATCCATGCTGTAATTTATGATTAGGAGTTTAGTCTCGGTTCGCACGAGTCTAGTGTAGGGTCTGTCGTTGTAAGGTTTCGAGAACTGGCAGGAGATTAATCCTCGAATGAAGGCTATTGTTACTGGAGCTGCAGGTTTTATTGGATCGCACCTTTGTCTAGATTTGGTGAATTCGGGCTATGAGGTTGTTGGTGTAGATGCCTATCGCCACCATTATTCCGCAGAGTTAAAGTCTTTGCGGGCCTCCCAATTGCTGAAACCCGCAGGTGTCACTTTATGCGAATTAGACTTAGTCAATTTTGGAGCATTTAATGAATTAGTCGAGGATTTTTCACCAACCACGATATTTCATCTAGCCGCTCAACCTGGAGTTAGAGTTCCAATTTCAAAGAGCGAAAATTATATTCAGGATAATTTAGTCGCCCATAGCAATGTCATGAAGTCAGCAGTATTGAATGGAATTCCCAAAGTCTTGTATGCCTCGTCTTCGAGTGTTTATGGGGACTCTTCAACTCCACCGTACACTGAAACCCAAAAGAATTTAATTCCAATAAGTCTCTACGGTTCGACTAAATTAGCAAATGAGATAACTAGCCCAAATTATGTCAAGAATAGTGATACAAGATGCAGGGGTCTTAGGTTCTTTACAGTTTATGGTCCTTGGGGACGACCCGATATGGCGTACTTTCGATTAATTGCGAGTGCTATAGATGGCCAAAGCTTTCAGCTTTTTGGTGATGGGGGCATAAGGAGAGATTTCACGTATGTAGATGACGTGACTAGTATGACAATCGCCTTAGATGCTCAACTTTCGACAACGCCCACTTCTTACTCGGATGTTGTGAATATAGGTGGAGGTGCTCCTCAATCTATGCTTGAATTAATTAAATGTATCGAAGAATATGTCGGCGCTGAAATTCCTGTAAACATTATGAAACCTGATTCAAACGACACCTCTCTAACTGTTGCTAGCAATAAAAATATTTTAAATCTAATTGGAATGCATCCTAAGACAAGCCTTAAGGACGGTATCGCAAAAGTTGTCGATTGGGCGTCCGAGGATCTCATGAAAAAGAATTTACGTAATTGGATATCTTCAACAACGTAAGTTTTCGAGAGTTATTCAGTAGTTTGGATATGAGTGGAATTTAAGAAAAAAGCGAGAGTTCCTCCTATATAGTGCATCTAATTTTTGATCATAAGTTTTCACCAGAAATGCCCGATTTGGGTTAATGAAAGCAAGACTTGAACTAGGAACACCGACAAAGTAATAGTCATTGTTATCCAGCAATAAGAATTCCATAGGAATAGATTTCAATGAACCTGCGTCCAACCCACAAGTTTGATTGATTGGTTGTTTCAACAAACGTGACGAAATTAGATCGATTAGTTCTGAGGCATTAGAAGTTGCGGGATGAGGTTTAATGAGGACATTAACGTCATTTCCCAAACTTCTGATTAACCGGTTAGTCTGATCTGCAATCGCGGAGATATGTTTTGGCATAATCTCTAGGTTGTCTGGAGCAAGAATAATCATCGAGGATCTAGCTAAACTCTGTAGCATCGGAAGATATTCAGAAACTACTTTTGAAATTGCGACTTTGTTGACACTATAAATTTTGGCTACATCAATCGTTTCTAGTTCTGTGGACAGAAATCTTCGTTTAGATTGGTGAGAAAGAGACGGAACAACCAAAGTATCAGCCCGAAGTGTTCTAAGGAATCTTGCCCAAATCAAATTTTCTCTCATAGCAAGCGAAGAACGGAAATAATCTGTCAAGGGAGAGAAGGGTAGTAAGTTATCAGCGCCATAACTCAGAAGCTCCACTCTTCGGTTAGTCACCCGGTCATGTCTTAGCGGGAGAATTCCGCTTTTCAATAATTTCCTACTTACTTGAAAATCTACAGCAAGGTCTTGGTTGGAGCCATTAATCAAATCACTAATCGATTCCACACTCGTTTCATTAAAAATCAAATCCGAAGCTTCAAGAAGTTGGACGACAATTTTTTGCCGGAATGAGATATCTCTGCCTCGATGTCGATCGGGATTCAAGTCGTCACTGAGGAGAACAAAGGTGTTCCTAGTGCACCCATATCGAGCAACAGCCATAACGAGACAAATTGGTGTCTGAATCACAATTAGCATTTAAACCTTAACTCCAGGACCGAACTAGAGTTTCAATCCCATGTTTATCCTTTTCAAGCTGAAGCTTTCTAGCACGAATGGTCGCTGGAATGGAAACTCTAGTTTCTAAAATTGATTCAATAGCAAAAATTGCACTTTCTGAGTCATGGTAAAGAGTGACATGTTCAGGAAAATCCCTTAGAGCAAAATTTGCCCCATGACTAGAATTTGCTACGACTTGAACACCAGCCAAAACGGCCTCTCGAATTGCGAGCCCGTATCCCTCACGTGGGGCGGTCGAAATCAGTATTTTCATAGTTTCCAATTCTTGAATTACAGCTTCTTTAGTTAGCCAACCGAGGAACGAAATCTTCCCAAGCGCTGCCTCGTTCCGAAATTGCTGTTCCAAACTACCTTTTTCTGGGCCATCCCCAATAATATGGATTTGGATATTTGAATGTCTGGACAGCAAGCAAGCAACTATCTCCCGCAACATCTCAACTCCGCGTTCAACATGAAGTCGACCGATAAATCCAATCGACACGCGAGGCTTAGTCAAATCAGCTGAGAAGTAGATTGGATCTATCGGAACACATCCAATAACGATCTCTTTTGATTTTCCATTAGAAATTTCAAAAAGCTTTTTGGACTGATGTTCAGAAACTACTCTTGTCGAATCAGCGATATCGAATTGAATTCGAGCCATCATCCAGCGAAAATATTCCTTGGCTTTAATCGACTGAGGCCTCAAATAAATATCTCCGTGGAATTGAACTTGAATAGAATGACGAACGCGCGATTGCAATTTCACTAGCAAAGAAATCAGAAATCCAAATATTGGATCTCCTGCAATAAGTAGATGAGAACCTTTACCTTGACATTTAATCAATCGTAAAAGCAATCGAGACTGTCTCAGCAGTCGCCAAGTTTTTATTTTGACTGAACAAATCTCCAAGTATTCAAATTTATGCTGAAGTTCAACTTCTGTAGATTTGCGCACATAGGTCACGAAAACGATTAACTTTGCATCTTTTGAATTCACTAAAGTTTGAAAAGCCCGCCCATAGTTGTTTAGTCGACTCAACAACTCCGAGGACGTTTTTGATCTCCGCTCAATTCCTGCTAGGACCATTATCGGATTTCCCTTAGTTGCCATGAGCGCTCTCATTGGTCAAAGCGCTGAGTATTCGCCGAAAATTGACTTCTTGGTCAAAACGATTCTTGAGATCAGTTTTGGCATTGCTTACAAAATGAAAACACACATCGGAATGCGAACGAGCCCAGAGCAAGGCATCTCTAAGTGATAGGTCGCCTGTTCTACCTATGAGTAAACCATCCACCCCATTAGTGATCACTTCGTCAGAGCCAGTTCCAGCTTTGGCGATTGTCATAACGCCGGCCAAGCGTGCTTCAATCAGTGCATGAGGGAGTCCTTCGTAACTGCTATTCAGCACAAAGATTCGTGACATCGAGTAGATGCTTGGCATCTGGCTTGGATGAAGTTGCCCCAATAGATCCACCTGCCCATTAACCTTCTTTGCCAAATCGGCTAAATTCTGCATTTCAGGCCCATTTCCAACTACACACAGAGTTAAGTTCAATTCTGCGCAAACCTCGATCAATTCTGAGATTCCCTTCCAGGGAACCAGTCTGGCAACCGTTAGTACGTCATAATGCTTATCAGGAATTTCAGGCTCTATCCACGCATCAATCTGAATGGAGTTGTAAATCGTTTGAATTCTTGTTGCTTCCACACCCCATCTTTGAACTAACGAATTAATGAATTCTGATGGAGCAATGACTCTCCTCGATGCCTTAATGGACTTATGGAAAAAAATTTGGAAGAGAGAGTATTTCCAGGGTAAGGAGGCCTCTTGAAAATCCAAGATTTCAAGACTTGTCACATTGTTATTCCTTGCCCTTTCCCAGACTATATCCCCTGGAATTTTTGAAACATATTGACTCTGACGGAAAAAGCATGCAATTCCAGCTTCAATAAATGCTCCAGCCACCAAAACTGAGTTGGCACCACGAACATTTTTCCAGATAGCCCAAGACATCCTTAGGTATCTCATCCACAAAAATCCTTCACTTTTTACGGCAATCAAATTGATTCCCGGCTGCGGACTACGATGTTGGTTACTCGAGTAAGTAATTACTTTGACAGGGTACCCTTGATTTGACAGCCAATTAGCAAAATCAAAACAGAATTTCGCTGGTCCTCCAGATTCTGGATGGTAAATGCTCGAAATGACGCATATTTCACCGGGCACCCTCAAAACCTACCTCATATTCTCGAGCTATTGAGAAATAGATCTGGAACAGCCTTAGAATACGCGAATGGGCGGGCGCTATTTAAGTGGAATAAGGACTTCAAATATTGCAAAGGCGGCGAGACTATTGCCGCGCAAGGATCGAACCAAGATTGCCGCAGTTGTAATTCTACAAGTGCTTTTTGGGATTCTGGATCTGGTAGGAATAGCCTTAGTTGGAGTTTTGGGAGCAATGGCAATAAGGGGCATAGAAGGCGAACAAGTCGGTGATCGCGTTGGGCTTCTACTAGATTTCCTTAATATTGAGAACGAAACATTACAATTTCAAGTCACGGTTATTGGTCTGATGGCTGCCTTGTTTTTGATATCAAAAACAATTCTTTCTATCTTCTTTTCAAGAAAAGTCATATATTTTTTGAGCCGACGTGGAGCTGTCATTTCCTCAGACTTGATTAGAAAATTGCTCGGTCAAAACTTGATTCAAGTCCAATCAAGGTCGAATCAACAAAGTTTGTTTGGGGTCACAGTTGGAGTCGAAGCGGCCACCGTTGGAATTATTGGCGGGACAGTGAATTTGATTTCAGACGTAACTTTACTTCTTATACTTTCAGTGGGACTTTTTGCCGTTGATAAAGTTGTAGCTATAAGTACTGCATTAATTTTTGGGCTTGTAGCACTACTTCTTTACAAGATTATGCATGCGCGTGCTGCAGAGATTGGATTGCTTAGGTCGACACTGACTGTGCAAAGTAACGAAAAAATTTTAGAAGTTATCTCTGCATACAGGGAATCCGTGGTAAAAAACCGCCGAGGTTTTTATGCTAAACAAGTAGGGAGTCAACGGAGGGCACTTGCAGACCTAAGTGCTGAGTTTGCATTTATGCCACAGATCGGCAAATACGTAATCGAGATTTGCATTGCAGTCGGTTCCTTGTTCATCTGTGCTACACAATTTATGCTTCATGATGCATCTCGGGCGGTCGGCATTTTGTCAGTATTTCTTGCGGCAAGCACACGTATTGCTCCAGCTGTTTTAAGGCTTCAGCAAGGTGCCATCCAAATCAAAGGAAGTCAGGGGTCCGCGGCGGCAACCTTTGAGTTAATCGATTCCTTCTTAATTGGCGATGAAGTTACTCCGGAATCTCGGGGACTCGAGGTAAATCATGCTGGCTTTGATCCCACAATAAATCTCTCGGGAATTGGATTTTCATATTCCCCCTCGCTACCAAATGTAATATCCGGAATTGAGTTAGATATCCCGAGTGGTGCTATTCTAGCGATTACGGGACCGTCGGGCTCAGGGAAAACAACTCTTGTTGATGTGATTCTAGGAATTTTAGTTCCCACTTCTGGCAACGTAACTATTTCTAATTTGAAACCTAGTCAGGCAATCGAAAAGTGGCCAGGAGCGATTGCATACGTGCCGCAGGATGTGTTGATAGTCAATGGAACAATTAGAGAAAACGTTTCACTTGGATACGAGACAAGACTTGAAGATGAACCCTTTGTTTGGGAAGCACTTAGAATCGCTTGCATTGACAAATTAGTTGAATCACTTCCTAACGGGCTTGAGACGCAAGTTGGAGATAGGGGAACGAGGTTAAGTGGTGGCCAGCGCCAAAGGTTGGGTATTGCAAGAGCGCTGTTCAGTAAGCCAAAACTTCTAATCCTGGATGAGGCGACGAGTTCTCTCGATGGCGACTCTGAAGCAGAGATAACCGACACCATTTTAAATCTCAAAGGCAGTGTGACTGTACTGATAATCGCACATCGACTCTCATCAATTCGAAACGCTGATCAGCTGATTTACCTCGAGGCTGGAAAAGTCGAAGGGATAGGTACTTTCGAAGAAGTTCGTTCCCGAATCCCTAACTTCGAGCGGCAGGCCCAACTCATGGGGCTATAGGCTAAATGTCCGTTTTGCCCTCTTCCCGCGACAATCTAGACTGAGGTTCGTAGTAGGGGATAGAGGCAGCGACGGCTGGCTCTGCAGAACAAAACCGGTTAAAAAAGGATCAATAAAGTGGCACTTAGCGTATGGACAGTTGCTGAACTGGGGGCTTTTTACACTGAGCACCGTTCAGAGCTACTCGCGCATGCCAATCGCGTATTGAAGGATTC
>JACCDK010236037.1_pt1 | contig 16069 bp, 14 predicted proteins | sample 7445871 | NCBI WGS metagenome assembly JACCDK01 (sample SAMN15323436, study PRJNA562643) | freshwater metagenome | isolation source: river surface water | place: USA:Blue River Watershed | collected 2017-08-15 | reverse complement strand
TTTGTCATTCCCATTGCATTAATTGGGTACACAGCCTTATCTGTACTCAAACACACAATAGTTTTGACACCGGTCTTGTACGATGCTTCGATTACATTTGAACTTCCAGATACATTAGTCGCAGCAGCTTGCATCGGAAAAAACTCACAAGATGGTACTTGTTTCAATGCAGCCGCATGAAAAACGTAGTCCGATCCTCGAATTGCATTCTCAACACTCAGTGGGTCGCGCACATCACCAATAAAAAAACGTAATCTTTCGTCCTGGAACTCATTTCGCATTAAGTCTTGCTTATTTTCATCACGTGAAAAGATTCGTACTTCTGACACTCCATCGTTAAGTAAATTCCGGGCCATAGTGCTTCCGAAAGATCCAGTTCCACCAGTGATTGTCACTACGGAAGAAGACAAATTCTCAAGCATCAAACTCTTCCTCTCTCCACTGGGTCAACGAAGCTTGTTCGTCCAGTCCCTATATTCGGCGATCATTTCCGAAATGCCTAGGGGTTGACTATACCCCGCCCACTTCCAGTAATCTCGATTTCTAGCGTTATTCAATGTAATTAAGCGTCTATCTACTGCCTTATCCCCTTTTGACTTCACCACCTCTAAGTCTTGTCTATCGAATTTGCTAGCAACAATTTCTATCAATTCCAATTTGGATGTGAAATCTCTTGGAACCAGGTGGTGAACCCCTTCCAAAAACTCTCCAGTCTCAATTATTCCCCTAAGAATTTTTGCAACATGCAAGGTTGTTAAGCCATTCCACAAGTGATTCCCAAACCCCTGAATCGTTTGTTTTGGTGGCTGGTCTATAACCCAATTCAAAAATTCTAGACTTGAATCTCTTTCCAGCCCGATCATTGAACACCTAAGAGTCATTACATTCTGACTCTCAACCTCCCCAAGAGACTTTGTCACTCCATAAATGTCGGTTGGATCATGCAAATCCGCTTCTGAGTAGTTGCCTTGTTTACCAGAATAAACACAGTCTGTTGCTATCTGAAGTATCCTAACTTTTTTTGCGACGCATTTTTCAGATAGCTCATGTGGGAAAACTGAATTCACCTTAATGGCATCTGCTAAATTCGCTAAATTATTGGGATTAATTTTGTGCTTAATAATTCCAGAGGCATTTATCAAAAAGGAGCTGCTAGTTAGATCATCGATTAATCTAGAAACAGAATCCCTGGTGATATCAAATTGGATATGCCGATTGCTAGGGTAATAACTGCTTGTATTTCTACTGATCTCAGTTACGGGGATATCTACAGAATGAAAGTAGTCGAGCAGTCCGGTGCCTAACATCCCGGTCGACCCAAGGATTGCTATTTGCATACCAAATAATAGCACTCAAGGGTCGAGCATTTAGAGTGCCTGATAACATAACCATGTGCCAAAAGAGAGAATTCAGCTAACCGTTATTACTGCTGTTTACAACGGTGAAGATTACATCGAAGAGACAATTAACTCGGTTCTTAAATTTGCTAAAGAAATTAATTACCAATACATAGTAGTTAATGATGGATCAACTGATCAAACTGCTCGAATTTTGAGTTCTTTTGGAGACAAGATTCAAGTCATTCAGCAAAGTAATGCGGGTGAGTCCACGGCGGTAAACGTCGGAATTGAAAATGCAAAGGGTGATTGTTGTTTAGTAATCAGTGCAGATGATCCAATTTTGACTTCAAAGCTTTTCGAAAACGTTTTTGATGATTTTGAGCGAGAACCTAATTTGGCAGCTGTTTACCCAGACTGGCAAATGATTGATGAGAATGGCAATCCAATCAAAGTGATCAAAGTGCCGGAATACAGTGATGAACTACTTATTGGGCGCTGTCGAACGTTGCCTGGACCAGGAGTAATTTTTCGCACCAGCTTTGCACAACAAATAGGTGGTCGGCGATCGAAGTGGACTTTCGTTGGTGACTATGATTTTTGGTTGCGCCTTAGCCGAATAGGTGAAATTAGACATCGACCAGAAGTACTTGCACAGTGGCGTTATCACCCAAATTCAACCTCAGTCACAAAACGTGGTCTGAAAATGGCAAATGAGCGCATAGCTGTGATCGAAGATTTCGTGAGGAATAATGAGATTGAATCATCCATCAGACGAATGGCCCTGGGAACCAGCTATTACATGGCCGCGCGTCTATGTTTCTTCTCCCCAGAAATTCCTGGTCGCCGATTCTTGATGAAGGCATTCAGGTATCGACGTTGGGTAATAGAGGAAAGTCAATTGCAAGTAATTGCATACATACTACTTCTACCAATTAGTAGAATAATTTTGAATCCTATTCTCACTCGAAGTAAGAGATATAGGACTCTGATTTAAGTATGAGAAAAAGAGTTCTGATTATTGCAATGATGGACAGCGTCCATGTCGGCCGATGGCTCGAGCAATTTCGTGATCAGGAAATAGACTTTGTGATCTTCCCTTCAAAGAAATTCCGCCATATTCATCCAAGAATTAAAAACTTAATTGACGGCCAATCACTAATGAAGGTGTCGGCATACCAAGAAAGGATTCCACATCGGATCTATGGGTATATAGACTTTCTAATCAGAGTTGTTCCAATTAAGTTTTTTAAGCTTAATAGTCGTTCTCGCGCATTAAATAGGCTATTGCAAAAGGCTCGTTTTGAGTTTATTCATTGTTTGGAAATTCAAGGTGCCGGCTATCTACTGTTCGACACATTAACTGAAAAACCAAGAGTAAAAACAAAAATTATTGTTACAAATTGGGGAAGTGATGTTTACTACTTTAAGAATTTTCCGGCACATTTAGACAAGATAAAAAAAGTGCTTTCAATCGCAGATTTCTATTCTGCAGAGTGTATTAGAGATTACCATTTAGCAAAAGAACTGGGATTCAAAGGTATTTCATTGCCTTGTATTCCAAACGCAGGTGGCTTCCATCTTGATAGCTTGTCCAAAATGAAGAGTACGTCTTTGCGGAAGAATATTGTGATAAAAACTTATGGGGGTACGTTTGGTCGTGGAGAACTTTCTATCATTGCAGTAAGAAAAATCTTGAGAGAGTTTAAGAGTTTCAATGCATATTTCTACTCTGTAACAGATGATCTTCTTGAAAGAATTGAGGCACTCGTTCAAGAATTTCCTGAGCGCGTAAAATTTGCGCGCCAATCAACACCAATAGCTGGTGAAGAATTAGCTACCATCTTCCAAAATTCGAGAGTCTATGTTGGCTGTTCTGTTAGTGATGGAATAAGTACATCCTTTCTTGAGTCATTGGTCAGCGGCGCATACCCCATCCAAACGGACACATCATGCGCGAATGAATGGGTTACCTCAGGTGCAGTTGCTTCCGTGATACCGCTTGATCTGGAGATCTTGACTGAAGAACTTCGTAGGGCTTTGAGTGATGACGAACTGGTCGATCGAGCCCAAGAATCCAATAAAAACCTCTCTATCGATCTATTAGAGTTCGAAGTGATTAAATCAAAGGCTTTAACCTTTTACAAAGGCTGACGGGCGAATGGATAAGTTAGCATTCAGTAGTGAAGATTCTACTAACTGGTGGCACAGGAATGCTTGGTTCGGCAATTCAAGAAGAATTATATGATTTCGGCTATGACTTTTGTGCGCCGTCTAGTAAAGAACTAGATTTACTTTCAATTGCTTCTACCTCTGAATTTATTACAAACTATCAACCAGATTCCGTGATTCACGCTGCTGCGCGAGTTGGAGGGATACAGGCGAACATAAATGATCCGTATGGTTTTCTAACTGAAAATCTAGTTATGGACAGCAACCTCTTTAAGGTCGCGAAAGACTTGCACATTCAAAATCTGGTTTACATCGGAAGCACATGTATGTATCCAAAAGATAAGTTAGAGCCGCTTAGCGAATTAGATTTGTTAACTGGGCCTGTGGAGCCGACAAATGAGGGTTATGCGTTGTCAAAGATTGTTGGTTTAAAAACCGTGGAGATTGTTTCAAAACAATTTGGTTTGTATTGGCGAACATTTGTTCCTTCAAATTTGTATGGGCCAGGCGATCATTTTGAAGAAGAACGAAGCCATTTGTTAGCGGCAATCATAAACAAAGTTTGGGATGCTAATCAGCTTGGCTCAAACCAAGTTGAAATGTGGGGAGATGGCACAAGTCGCCGCGAGTTCACCTACGTAAAGGATGTGGCGAATTTTATTGTTAAATCGATTGGAAAACTTGATCAATTGCCTCAGTACCTAAACCTTGGGGCAGGAGTGGATCACAGTATTTTGGAGTTTTACGAAATTGTTTGTCGTTTAATGTCTTTCGAAGGAGAAATCATAAAAAATTTGTCAATGCCTACTGGGATGAAGCGCAAACTGAGTAGTATTGATTTGGCAAGGAAATTCGGGTGGGAGCCTAAAACATCTTTGGAAGAGGGAATTACGCAAACTTTAACTTGGTTCATGAACCAAAAGGGAGTCCATAAAAATGTCTAAGTACCCACTTTCCAGTACGACTTGGGATCACTTTGAAATTCAAGCTATAAATGAAGTGATCGAATCAGGTAACTTTACAATGGGCGTGCAGGTTGCAGAATTTGAAAAAGAATTCGCAAGTTATGCCGGCGGCAAGTATTCGGTCATGGTGAATAGTGGTTCAAGTGCAAATTTGGTGCTCTTATCTGCTTGTCGTTACATGAAGCAGCCAAGATTTAATCCGGGAGATGAAATTATTGCGCCCGCCGTTTCATGGAGTACTACCTACTATCCAATTGACCAAAATGGAGCAACGATAAAATTTGTTGATATCTCGAGCGATTCCTTAAATATCGATGTCAGCAAAATAGAACAAGCCATAACGTCCAGAACAAGGGCTATTTTTGTCGTAAATCTTCTTGGAAATCCCGCTGATTGGGAAGCACTACAAAAGATCGCCCAAGAGTACAACGTGACGTTGTTAGAGGATAACGCGGAATCGCTCGGTGGGGCAATTGGAGAAAAAAAGCTTGGAACTTTTGGCTTTGGTGGAACACATTCGACTTTTTTTAGTCATCACATGTCAACAATGGAAGGTGGGCTTGTTGTGACAGATGATGAAGTCCTTTATCAAACAATGAAATCTGTTCGTGCGCATGGCTGGACAAGAGACCTTCCTGATCAAAATCACGTTTATAACAAGACTGGATCGCGGTGGGACGATCTTTTCAGGTTTGTTATCCCAGGTTACAACTTGCGTCCACTGGAGATCGAAGCTGCAATCGGAAGAATGCAGCTCAAAAAACTACCTAACTTCATTGACGCTCGACGCAAGAATGCCGCTTATTTTTTAGATCAAACAAAGTCTTTTTCATCAGTTTCAACGCAAGTTGAGAATGGAAGCTCCTCGTGGTTTGGATTTTCTCTTGTGTTAAGAGACAAATACTTAGGCAAGAGAGCAAAATTGCTTGAAATACTTGAGTCCGCTGAGATTGAAAGTCGACCAATTGTTACTGGAAATTTCACGAGAAATCCAGTGATTAAGCACCTAAATCATGCTCCGCTTGAAAAGTATCCTAGTGCCGACTTAATTCATGACAATGGGCTATTCGTGGGAAATCATCACTACGACTTGAGAGATAAGATAGATCTGCTTTGTGAAGCGATAGCAGATTTTGAAAGGAGTATTTAGTTGAAAAAAGCTCTAATTACTGGAATTACCGGGCAAGATGGTTCGTATCTTGCGGAATTGCTATTGGAAAAAGGGTACGAAGTCCGCGGGTTAATCAGGAGAGCTTCGACATTTAATCCTGTAAGAGTTGAACATTTCTTTCTAGACCCTCACGCAGAAGACAATAGGCTCCATTTGCATTACGGCGATATTACGGATGCTGCGGGACTTACAAATTTGATCAGAGAGATAGAGCCTGACGAAATCTATAATTTAGCTGCACAAAGTCATGTCATGGTTTCATTTACGATGCCAACATACACCGCGCAAGTAGATGGCTTAGGCACGATTGCTATTTTAGAGGCCATTAGGTCGAGTGGTTTAAAAACGCGTTTTTATCAGGCAAGCACAAGTGAGCTTTTTGGCTCCACTCCGCCGCCCCAAAATGAAGAAAGTAAATTTCATCCCCGTAGTCCATACGCGACAGCCAAACTCTATGCATACTGGGCCACAGTGAATTATCGAGAAGCGTATGGTCTCCATGCTACAAATGGAATTCTCTTTAACCACGAGTCACCTAGAAGAGGAGAAACTTTCGTAACTCGGAAGATAACGCGCGCAGTTGCTGCGATAGCTCATGGAAAGCAGGAAAAGCTGTATTTGGGAAATCTCGAGTCAATACGAGATTGGGGATACGCAAAAGAGTATGTGGAATCAATGTGGCTGATGCTTCAACAACCGGAACCAAGCGACTACGTGGTAGCGACAGGCGTAGGAGCCACTGTGGGAGATTTTTGTGCACGAGCCTTTGAGTATGCGGATCTTGATTGGCAAAAATACGTTGTTCTAGATTCGAAATACATCAGACCGGCAGAAGTTGATGCACTTATTGGCGATCCTTCAAAAGCCAGACTCTTGTTAGGGTGGAATGCGTTGACACATTGGCAAGAGTTAGCTGATTTAATGGTTGAGTCTGACCTTAATTCAAATTGAAGATTGAACTAGCATCTTTGAAATCTCGCCTGCGTAAGAGTCGAAACTCCATCGCTTGATCGTTTGATCTGAGTTTAACCAATTATTTAACTCCTCAAGCCATGAATCATAATCCATGTCTTCGGCTTTTCTTATACCTTCCGAAATGCTCACAATGTTTGGATCACACTGAATCACCAGATTCTTAGGTATATCAAAATTCTCTACTTTTGGTCCCACATACACTGGTATACATTTTGCGAAAAAGGCATCAAATAGTTTTTCGGAGAGAAACTCCTTGCTATTTTCAATCACTAGAGAGACTCTATATCTGTTTAGAACATCAAACTTGTCTGAGGGTGAGTGCACTGATTTTTCATATTCTTTAAACCAAAAAGATAAACTCTGAATTGATATTTTTTTTCGAAAGATAATCACATCTCGTAGGTTAATCGCTGCGATTCTAAATCTCATTTTTTTGTTGTGGTTCCAACCCCTGCCAAACACATCTAAACCAGGAATTGTAAAGGCGCATATTCTTCTTAGCGAATAGAGCTCACCCTTTATGAAGCTCAAATGATTGCTTGCTATCATCGCAGCGCCAGTAGTAATTCTGGGGAAATCAGAACTTAGGCTTTGTTTTGGTCGGAATTGCGGCCATAAGAAAGTTGGACTAGAGACACTTGGATCACGACCCACCAAAACTCTGATTCCAAATTGCTTAAGGTACTTTTTAGCATAATTTGCGGGTAAAACTACCTCGGGTTCTTGAACGATTAGAAATCGGGACGTGATCGGAATCTGCGAACTTTTCAAATCTTGTAGTTCTGACTCCTTGACATCTAGACTCAAATAGTGGGTTGCATCATTCAAGTTATCCACAACGGAGAGGCCTAGTTCTTTCAATCTATAACTCAATGTATCTTCAGTTCTTCCACCATGCTGGATGCTTGCAGGACCGTATTTTCCCCCAACGTAAATCTGTGGATTTAGCGCCACGTAAAATTCCAACGGTGCTTCATGCCAAGTTTAACCCCTAAGGATAATGTCTTCTCCATGACTAATCTTTTTAATGTATATGGCAAGGGTTCGATTAAAGCACGGTAAGCAATTGATTTCAAAATTTTCCCAACTTTAGGCTTACTTACACCGATGGCTACTTCCTCTGAAGTTTCAAAAAATTCAAATGTTGAACCTTCCATACTCAAGTCATCTGCGTGACCACCATTTTTGACAATTATTCCATCCAATAGCTTTACTACTGATGTGGAGTTGATTCTTTTATAATCGCTATAGATCTTTTCGATTGGAGTGTTGTGCTCATATTTCCATGCAAAAGCCATTGTTTCCAAGGCCATCAAATGTATGAAGTCAACAATTTCAGTTTTTCCAAGGCGTATCTCAATTCCTCGCTTTATCGCATCGGCGAATTTATCCCGATCAGACGGATGAACTTCACGAGCAACAATCAAAAACTCATTGGATGAGACAATTCTTGTGAGGCCAATTGCTGCACCAAATCTTCTTTCATGGTCATTTATTGAGTGTGATGCGCTCACAGGATTCTCCCTGTACTTCATTGTTTGCTTCTTGACATGAACTACTTTACCTCTAGATAGTATTCTAAGGGTGATTTCAACATCCATAAAAGCAAAGTTATGCCAAGGAACAAAAGATTCATAAAACTCTTTGGTTTTGAATGAGGTCGACGGCCATGGGATTGATAAAGCGACTAAATTTTGCAGGAACTGACTTGGTAGGTCTTCTCCAACAGGAAACCAACTTGCACGTGGAAGTGACGGTAAATGTTTGCCGTCATTCCTCATACTCGCCATGTCTGTCGAAATAGCTACAACATCGCGCTTGGCTTTTCTAATGTGATCAAGATGGACTTCAACATGATTTTTAAAATAAAAATCATCCTGATGGATTTGGAGTATCCAATCTGAGTTAATCAAATCTTGATTTAATTCCATGGATCCTATGAATCCCAAGTTTATGGGATTTTTTACCAACGTGATCCTTCCTTCGAATATGGTAAGCCAATCTTGTAGGTTTTCCCAACTATTGTCAGTTGAACCATTGTCAACGACTAGGAGATCAAAATCATTAACTGTCTGATTGGTTAATTGGTTAACTAAGCTTTCAAGATATTCAGAACCATTGTAAATTCCAATCCAGAGTACCAAGTCCATTTTTTCAGATGTCTTACTAGAATTTATCTCTCTCCGGTTCCTAAGATCCATGTGACGCCAATTCAGTCTCACAATTTACATAACCGCCAAAATGAGGGGAGAAACTCTGAAAAACATGAATTTCTATCTTTATCGCAATGTCTCTCGCCGAAAGAACATAGCCACTGCATAAAAAGCGCGAATAACCTTCATTTCTCATCAACTTCCTCCAACTTTAAAGACTTGATTAATACTAAACATACAAAAATCATCCATCAATCCTCGGAACTAACATGAGAATTAAATTCTCTTTTGTAGATTGTTAAGAATACCTCCCCGCCAATCATAAAGTCTTGAACTTTTTCAAATCCGAGTGTTACTTTTTCACTCGCTAGCTTGGTAGTAAGTCGGTAATTGTTGACAAGATAGTCAGCCTCGATGACAGGAACATTAAAGATTAAACGCTCTCGATCCTTTGAATCAAGAATTTTTCCCGATACCTCTAATGGCGTAAAACTAATCTCCCTGACCTTAATTGCCAGTGATGGATCATTTTTTAAAATATATTCCAATGCAGATTTGTTTGAGAGTCCCCAGTAATCCATTTCCCATTTAGTGGAAATTTTATCGCCTGACAACATGTTAAAGTACAAATTTTGGTGAGGATTATTCACGACCATCCAACTGCCAATCCAAATAAAATATCCAATAAAGCAAGAATAGAAAATTTTCTTTCCTACTTTTTTCTTGGTGAAATAACCATTAATGAATACAACTCCGACAGTAGCTATTAGAACAAAATAAGGATAGATAAAAAATGCGTGCCGCCAGCCATCGTAAAGCGTTGCATTCAGTAGAATTATAGCCATTAATGGAACGAAAAACATTAATGTATAGAAAGCATCCTGTAGTTTTGCTTCAGCAACAGATTCATTACTCAAGGTAGGCATTAAGTATCTTGCAATTGCCAATAATCCAACTAGAAAAAATACTATGTACAGTAAGGGTGTAGTTATACCCATCCAAGTTGGTAAATAATGCCAAGGGAGATCAGATGCCACAATGTCATTTCCGAAGTACCGATTCTTTCCTTGCCAATTATATTTTGACAAATTTTGAAAAGAGGACCAAAACCGGTTGATAGGGTCTTTCCAAATATGTGGGTAAAAAACGTAAATAGAAATCATAAACGTGATTAAGTAAACACTTACAACAGAAATTAATCTTTTATACTTTTCATTGTTTGAAGTTATCAAGACTAGTGCAATTAGAATGACAATTGGTATTTGAACTACACCTAAAACTCTGATATCTGTTGCAAATCCTCCAATAATTCCAGCAATTAAGGCATCTCTCTTGGAATGTAATATCAAAAATCTGGCCACAAAATAACTTGAAAGTGCTAAAAAGCACATAAATGTAATGTCTTTACTGTTGTAAAAAGCATCCGCAAAAATACGTGGTGATAAAACAAAGATTGTGGAGCTGACTAATCCAATCTTCCAACTCTTGAATCTAAATCGTGCAATTAAAAAAATTGCAAGAGTTCCAAGAAGAAAAGCAAGGTAATTCATAAAGTGGTGAAATACATAGATATCCCTTGTGTCTTGCAAACCAAGAAGATGCTCTAGAATCAATACAGGTGCATCGAACGCAACTCCATGATCTACAGGCGCATTCTTAATCCAAGAGTCTTGGGTGAACTCTTCATAGTTTTCGGGAATAAGTGAAGGTGAAATTTCCTTCGCCACTTCTATAATTGAAAGCCCAGCATTCAGTCGCTGAGCTGGTTCATCCCAAGCTATCCCTACGGTGGGAAGAACTACGATTCCTACCGAAAAAAGAAAGAGAAAGTATGCAGAAACTATTTTGGATTCAGAACTTTTCATTCTCAATAGGCGATGAGTTTTTTCAAGAACCATGACATAATCATAGATGGAACAGCAACAATAACCCTCAATTGGAGTATATTGAAAACTCAATTCATAGCAATCGTAAACTCACAAACCGAGTATTGGAGCCGTGAATTTCAGGCCCAAGTTATTCTTAAGGATGATTCCTTCAAAGAGGTTGTGCTTTCACTTGTTTCCAAGGGAACTGTGCCTGTTATTCAGTTAGAAAATGATCAAAACGAGTTCGAGTTTTTGAAATCTTTACCTGCAAAATCAGTTATCGGTTGGTGTTACTCAGATGAGTCACTTGACACTAAATTCGCTTCCAGGCTGTCAAATTTGGAATCTCTCGTCCTTGTGTTGCGACCTTATCATTTGAATTCTTTCAAGGTTAGAAATCTATTTGTTTCTTTGCGGTACGTCACAAGTAATTTGGTGAATACCAAAACACTCAGGAACGCATTAAAATTAGTTCTGTGGTACTTCAGAGGAATAAGTATGTCCTTCAGAGAGCGGAAGATTCATAAGATTTACAGTAGTGCAAATCTGGAATACGTAAATTTTCCGCTTGGCTACACTGACGTTTTCTGCTCATCTTTGCTTACAAACTCAGACATTCATGTAAAAAGTCCTTCAGGAAGCTTACTTGAGTTGACTTTTCATGATCGGGAAGAGCCAAAAATCCACTTAGTATTTGTAGGGCAGATTGGACAGATTGTTCGTTCTGTAGCAATTGTCGCTGCCCAAGAAACTTCATTTGCAAGAGTTATTACACGATCTGAATATGGGGCTGGAAGCCTGTTAGAAAAAGGAGTGAAGGAAAAGGGTGCTGAATACCTGACAACAGTTTTAAACGCGAAATTTGTTCTTTGCCCACCGGGCAACATTTCTGGAAATTCATTTCGTATACATGAGACAGTTATCTTAGGTAGAATTCCGATTGTTCTTTCTCATGTTGCTTCTGATCCCAATTTCGTTACACCATTCGATCTCAAAACAACCCGATACAAAAGTCAAAGCTGGAAAAAGCGAATTCAAGAAACTAGAAAAGTTACCGGAACTCTATATGAAATGCAAGCTCAGGAAAACCTCACCACGCTACATAGTCAAATTGAAGAAAGTAAAAAGGTGATTAGTGAATATCTCAAACATTCCTAACGCCAAATTAACTACAACGAAGCAATTGTTTTCTTTAGCCCTTCATGTCGCGAAATTTCCGGCTTCCAGTCCAAAAGCGTCTTTGCCTTAGAGATATCAGGACACCTATCTTTTGGGTCATCTAGAGGCAACGGCTCAAATCGAACTTTGCTACGACTTTTCGTGAGTTCAATAATTTCATCGGCTAGTTCCAACATCGTGACCGGCATAGGATTTCCAAGATTTATTGGAAAGTGGAGGCCTTCAGAAAAAAAGAGTTTATAAAATCCATCAATAAGGTCTGATACAAAGCAAAAGCTCCGTGTCTGGGATCCATCGCCGTAAACTGTTAAATCTTCATTTGCCAAGGCTTGATGAATGAAGTTTGTCACCACTCGACCGTCATTTTTCGCCATTCGGGGGCCGAACGTATTAAATATTCTTGCAATTCTGATGTCTAAACCATATTGACGGTGATAGTCCATGAATAAAGTTTCGGCAGCGCGCTTGCCCTCGTCGTAACAAGATCGAATTCCTATTGGGTTAACTCTTCCCCAATACTCTTCACTCTGAGGATCAACCTCTGGGTCACCATAAACTTCCGAAGTAGATGCTTGAAATATTCGAACGCCAAGGCGGTTTGCTAATTCCAATAAATTCATAGCACCATGAACATTCGTTCTAAGAGTTTGCACAGGATTCTTTTGATAATGAACTGGACTAGCTGGGCAAGCTAAATTAAATATGCCGTCTACTTCTAAACTTATCGGAGCGGTTACGTCTTGCCTAATCAATTCAAAATTAGGATTGCTGCGCAAATGCCTAATGTTGGTTGTTTGGCCAGTATAAAAATTGTCCAATGCAATAACTTCATGACCTTCGGCCAGCAACTTATCGCAGAGGTGAGATCCTAGAAATCCCCCGCCGCCTGCAACCAATAAACGCATAGGGACAATATACCTAAGACTCTAAACTAGAATCACTAAAGTCACCAATAACATGCGCCTTCAATATCATTTGCTTTCAAAGGTGTCTCGCTAGCAGTTGGACGCGTCCAAAACTCATTCAAATACTTGAGTACCTCTGGTGACTCATTCCAACGGTTCCCCATGATTCCAAAGAAAATCTGCAAGCCTCCTCCAGTATGAATACCTATTTTCCCTATTTCTTTAGCGTGAAGCGCCAATGGATAGGAGTACGCACCTGCGGCAACTAATGCGATATCAAACTCAATCTCATTCATTTGTTTCTTCATTCCATTGAGCAACTCAAACCAACTGGAGCCATTTGGATCACGTTCACCTGAAGTTTGTGGTGCCCGAATTACCTGAATATCAAAAATGGGATAATTCTTTCCACTGAAGAGCTTCTCGGCAATTGGATGTTGACGCTTTATCGAGTCAGCAAAACTTGAAATTACTAATACTTTTTTTCCACTCAAATACTCCGCCCAGGGCTTCGCCTCGTCCCCATAGTTCTCTAATTCGTTGAATGGCTCTATCCATGGTGATGTGTGACCCACTGGTATGACTTGAGTTTTAGTTCCATCAAGTTGAATTGACTCAATCCAAGTAAAAGCTACACCCCACGCACCCAGGACATCTGTTTGCTTGAGAGCGGTCAAATATATAGAAACAAATTCATTGACGTCATCCCATGTGTCTGCATAAAAACCGGACAAAGAATGTATAGCTTGACGACGTTTTCTCCAAGTGACTGAGAATCTACTTGACAGGGTAAGTGGAATTCCAAAATTTTTTAACCTCTGAAGTTTCAAGTAGTGCCCGATGAAACGAGCTTCCGTCCCACCAAGCCTGCCAATCAAACCAGCATCATGTGTTAACAAGAAATTTGAAACAATCTGATCTGAATGATCTGAATCAATCAATTTGGCGACTTTTAGAGAGCGAAACCAATCCATTGGAGGATATCGTTTTGCGATCTCATGCCTTAGACCAAACTTTGCAAACTCTCTTTTTCTGAAGGACCACATGTAGTAAACCTACACTTAGTTTTACCTCAATTCAACGTTACATTAACCGTCGAATACTTTATGAGTGACAGTTTTGCCACACCAAAGAGCGCTTGACTGTAAGTGTGAAAACCCACGAATCTCCTATTGATTCGTTACAATGTGGAAGTGCACGGGACATTTAAGATTAATCAATCAAGCGCCTGGGTTTAACTATGAAAAAAAAGTCAAAAAGAATCTCAGTAGTTCAAATTGTGACAAGAATGAATACAGGCGGTGTAGCTGTTCTCATTTCTGATTTAGTTTTAGAAATAGATCCAGCTACATTTGAAGTGCATTTAGTTACTGGCGTATGCCAAGAGGGTGAGGAGGACTATTTACATGCTAGAAGTATCAGCTTATACGAAGTTTCTTTACCCACGCTTAAGCGATCTTTAAATCCCATTTTTGATGCTATTGCATTTCTGAGAATTGCTTGCGTGTTGTTCAAATTGAAGCCAGACATTGTTCATACTCATACTTCAAAGGCGGGCGTTCTGGGTCGAATTGCCTCAAAGATATTTTCTCCACGTTCAAAAATCGTGCATACCTATCACGGGCATTTGCTACATGGATATTTCTCAAGAATTGCGACTATGGGTCTAGTCCTTACCGAGAAGTCACTAGCAAAAATTTCTGATGTTCTGATTGCTATGGGAAGCGAAGTAAAAGAAAACTTGCTTCATGCCAAAATTGGTGTTGCAAAGCAATATAAGGTTGCCTTACCTGGGGTCTCAGTAAAAAAACCAAGTCCTTTGAATCTCGAAGTAAACAATTTTAGGGATGAACATAAAGATAAGATTGTATTTACATTCGTAGGACGTTTAAGTCCTATTAAGCGGTGTGATCGAATTATACAATTAGCTAAGTCTGTGGATCTTCGATCTTCTAATATTCACTTCTTGATAATTGGCGACGGAGAGTTGCGCGACAATCTAGAAAGTGATTCTCAAGGGCTGCCAATAACTTTTGTTGGATGGCAGAGCAACCCAGAAGAGTGGCTGGCTGTATCAGATGCCGCGATACTGCTTAGCGATAACGAGGCAGTACCACTAGCTATGATTGAAGCGGGTCTGGCAGGTTTACCCGTTATTGCTACCAATGTGGGGTCGATGGCCGATGTTGTAATTGACGGTGTGAACGGTTACCTAGTTGATACCTCAGAAAATGCGATTGTTTCAGGAGTTAACTCTCTCTTAAACTCACCTCAGTTAAGGAAGGCTATGGGGTCAAAGGGTCGCGAACTGGCACTAAAGAACTTTACTGTAGAAGCCATGATTCAAAGACATGAAGAAATCTACTTTCAGTTACTCGAAAAATTTGATTAAGGCATTACTCCGCAAAGTGTTCGTGTGAAAGGCATTGGCCCATAACAGTCTAGAAGTTGAAAAATGTTACTCGACTAGTTCTTTTCACTGCTAAAGGCTGCACGCTTCAATCGATCTCGAATCGCAACTGCAATACCGACTCCGGTGGGCTGTAAAACAACAACCTCAGCCAATCCTTGTATATCTGCTTCGCGCAAAGCCGAGTAAAGAATCCGCGCAAACTCTTCGTCGCTTTGAGGTGATGCCAACCGAACTACCCCCGCGGGGGTTTGGATGTTTGCATGTGCAATAAATCCTTGTCCCACAGTTGGAACTTCGCGGAGTAATACCCTTGCTACCGGCGCATAGTGAGCTTCTAACGAACCACTGACACGGATTGCACTTTCTTCTACAACCCCAACAACTTCCAGCCCGGTTGATTCAGCAATCATCTGTACGGTAGTGGCTCCTGGTCGCAAAATCTTTGGCACATCTCCTGTGCAATCAATGATCGTTGATTCAACACCAACGTCACTCGCCCCACCGTCAAGAATCTGATCGCCCTCTGCCAAGTAACTACCAAGCTCATCACTAACCGCCTGCGCTGTCGTTGGTGAAACATTTCCAAATCGATTGGCACTTGGGGCAGCCACACCTTTGCCACCCGTCCGCGCAAAAGCTTCTAGCAACCCCAACGCAACAGGATGATTCGGAACGCGAACGCCAACTGTGTCCTGCCCACCTGTTACAAAATTCCCAGCTAACCCCGACCGTTTTACAACCAATGTCATTGGCCCTGGCCAAAAATCACGAGCTAAAGAAATCGCATATCCAGGTACATTATCTGCCCAGTCACCTAAGCCATCCATCGATGCAATATGCACAATTAATGGGTGATCTGATGGACGACCCTTTACTGAATAAATCCGCGCAACCGCATCTGCGTTACAAGCATCCGCCCCCAACCCATAAA
>JACCDK011943857.1_pt1 | contig 16105 bp, 15 predicted proteins | sample 7445871 | NCBI WGS metagenome assembly JACCDK01 (sample SAMN15323436, study PRJNA562643) | freshwater metagenome | isolation source: river surface water | place: USA:Blue River Watershed | collected 2017-08-15 | reverse complement strand
TGATCAGATCAGGGCCGGCATGATCTTCACAGTAGAGCCCATGGTGAATGCGGGAAAACGCGAAATCCGTGAAATGGGTGATGGCTGGACCATCAAAACACGCGACCGCAGCCTGTCTGCGCAATGGGAACACACGGTTCTGGTGACAGAAACCGGTTACGAAGTCCTCACCGTCTCTGCTGCGAGCCCAGCACCTCCAGCCTTCATCCAGGAAAGCCATGCAGGCAAGCCAGCCGCCATGGCCTGACATGGTCCAGTTTGCTCTCTCGCTCAGAGAGCAACTCAAGCTAGGACGTCAAACTATCGTCGCCGATTACGAACAGGATCGGCGTCCGGAACGGTTGCTAAAGCGTACACGGCAGAACGCTGATCTTGTGCTCACACGGGCCTGGAAGCAATTTGCCATGCCTGATTCCACCGCACTGGTGGCAGTGGGTGGCTATGGTCGTGGAGAGCTTTTCCCTTGCTCCGATATCGATTTACTCATTCTGCTTCCTTCCGCACCCGATCAGGCTCTCAAGGCAAAACTGGAACAACTGGTGCAATTGCTCTGGGATCTCGGACTCGAAATCGGTCACAGCATTCGCACCGTCGATGAATGTCTCACAGAATCCGCTGCCGACATCACGGTGCAGACGAGTCTGATGGAAGCTCGCCTCATTTACGGTAACAAAGCACGTTTCGAAGAATTGCAGCGACGCTGCGCGCAAGCGATGGACGCGCGCGCATTTTTTCAAGACAAAATTCTTGAATTGCGCCAGCGGCATGTGAAATACGAAAATACCCCCTACAGTCTCGAACCTAACTGCAAAGAGAGTCCAGGCGGGCTGCGTGACCTGCAAGTGATTTTGTGGGTCGCCAAAGCAGCCGGATTGGGTGATTCATGGCGCAAGCTCGCAGAGCGCGACATGATCACAACCACGGAAGCCCGGCAGCTCGCTGCAAAGGAACGCGCATTCAAGGACATTCGCATACGCCTGCACCTGCATGCCGGGCGACGCGAAGATCGTTTGATATTCGATGTGCAGTCTGCAATCGCCGAAACTTTTGGCTTTGTCACCACCGACACGCGCCGCGCAAGCGAAGTGCTGATGCAGCGTTATTACTGGGCAGCCAAGGCAGTCACGCAACTTAACACCATCCTGCTGCAAAACATCGAGGCACATCTGTTTCCGCACGCGAGTGTGTCGCGCGCAGTCTCGCCGCACTTCAATGAAGTCAACGGCATGATCGACATCGCGCACGAAGATGTCTTTACCGAAACACCTTCTGCACTGTTGGAAATCTTCTTGCTGCTGGAGCAGCATGGCGAACTCAAAGGCATGACGGCGCGTACGCAACGTGCCATATGGCATGAACGATTTCGGATCGATGCAAAGTTCCGCCGCGACCCAGCCAATCGCGAACTGTTCATGCAAATCATCCGGGCGCCCAAAGGCATCACACATACGCTGCGCTTGATGAACCAGTTATCGATTCTGGGCCGCTACTTGCCCAATTTCCGCCGCATCATCGGCCAGATGCAGCATGATTTATTTCATGTGTATACCGTCGATCAGCACATCCTGATGGTGGTGCGTAATGTACGTCGTTTCGCCATTCCCGAGCATGCGCACGAGTATCCTTTCTGCAGCCAGCTCATGGCGAATTTTGCCCAGCCGTGGCTGATTTACATCGCAGCCCTCTTTCACGACATCGCCAAAGGCCGGGGCGGTGATCACTCCGAGCTTGGCAAACGTGATGCACGTATGTTTTGCCGTGACCACGGGCTCTCCAAAGAAGATACACAGCTGGTCGTGTTCCTGGTCGAGCATCATTTGCTAATGTCGCAGGTCGCGCAAAAACAGGATCTTTCAGATCCAGATGTGGTGCGTGCATTCGTAAAAACCGTAAAAAACGAGCGCTACCTCACCGCACTGTATCTGCTGACCGTTGCCGACATACGCGGCACCAGTCCCAAAGTCTGGAATGCCTGGAAAGGCAAACTGCTCGAAGATCTCTACCGCATGAGCCTGCGCGTCCTCGGCGGGGAAGCCCCCTCCAGCGACCGCGAACTGCGCAACCGCCAGAAGGAAGCCATTGCCACCCTGCGCTTGCACGGACTTTCCGAACATGCCCACGAAGCGCTCTGGAAAACACTCGATGTGGGTTATTTTCTTCGCCATGACGCATCAGAAATCGCCTGGCAAACACGTGTGCTGTGTGAACACACCGACAGTGACAAAGCCATCGTCCGTTGCCGCCTTGGCCCCATCGGCGAAGGTTTGCAAGTCGTGGTTTATCTGCGTGATCGCCCTGACCTGTTTGCCCGCATCTGCAGCTACTTTGATCGTAAAAACTTCAGCATTCTGGATGCCAAGGTACAGACCACGCGGCATGGCTATGCACTGGACACGTTTCTGGTCAGCGAACCCACCTTTGCAGATAACTATCGCGAACTGATCACTCTCATTGAACACGATCTGGGTCAGTGGTTGCAATCCGAGTCCGAACTGCCAGCGCCCGGCAAAGCTCGCCTGTCTCGTCTCTCGCGCAGCTTTCCGATCACGCCCGCCGTCCATCTGCAACCCGATGAGCGCGGCCAATATCATTTGCTATCCGTCTCCGCGAGTGATCGAACCGGGCTGTTGTATTCGATCGCCAGCGTACTCGCACGCTACAAGGTCAATCTCCACACCGCAAAAATCACCACACTGGGCGAGCGCGTCGAAGATGTCTTTCTGGTCGATGGCCCCGTACTGTCCAATGCGCGTAGCCAGATTGCGCTGGAATCCGATCTTCTTGATGCACTACGGGTTTAAGCTTTCATGACTGAACCCGTACGACTTTCCAAACGCATGTCCGAGCTGGGTCTCTCTTCACGCCGCGAGGCCGATGAGTGGATCGCCAAAGGCTGGGTCCGTGTGGATGGCAAAGTCGTCTCCGAACTCGGCAGCAAAGTACTGCCGCATCAAAAAATCACCATAGAACGTCAGGCACAGGCGCAGCAGGCAAAACGTGTCACCATACTTATCAACAAGCCCATGGGTTATGTCAGCGGTCAGGCCGAGGATGGTTATCAACCCGCCGTGGTACTGGTGCGTCCCGAGAATCGATGGTCACAAGACAAACTTCCCATACAGTTCAGCCCAGGACAGCTCAAAAGTCTGGTGCCTGCAGGCCGGCTGGATATCGACTCAGTGGGTTTGCTGGTACTGACCCAAGATGGCCGCATCGCAAAAACGCTGATCGGCGAAGACTCTACGATGGAAAAAGAATACCTCGTGCGCGTGCAGTACAGTAAACCCGGACGTCTGCCAGATCAGGATCTGAAACGCCTGAACCATGGTTTGATCATGGATGGAAAGCCACTCAAGCCCGCCAAAGTGCATTGGCAAAACGATGATCAACTTTGCTTCATTCTGCGCGAAGGTAAAAAACGCCAGATACGACGCATGTGTGAGATGGTGGGGCTGAAGGTGCTGGGTCTGAAGCGGGTGCGGATTGGACGCGTCAAGCTCGGGAATTTGCCGGTGGGGCAGTGGCGGTATCTGGCGGAGAATGAGGTTTTCTGAAGAAGTGACGAAAAAAAGATGTTCATGGGTCAGCCAGGTAAACCGCCATCACAGCCCTCAACTCTGCCTCAACTTTCCCGCGCAGCGAGGCTGGCGAGAGAACTTCAACCTCACGCCCCTGCCGCAAAATGTCATGCAACAGTTCACGGTCATCAGCGTATGGCACTTCCAGCAAATAGGATCCGTCTTCGAGAAACCTTCCCTTTTGCTCCGCATGCCAGATTTCCTTTGAAACCCAACGGGCACGAAATGCCGTGAATTTTAGCTTCGCCATTTGCTTTTTTTTGCCTGCAAAAATCCCGTACCCGGACTCCAACTCTTCGTGAAGTGTTTTATCCTCGACGAACACAGCGGACTTATCCAATTCAATCGCGCTTTCCAAAGCATCAATCGAAAATGACCGGAGATCATTACGCAAATGACAGAACGCATCGAGATACCAGTTATCGCGGTAGTAAGAAATCCGCTGTGGTGAGACTTCCCTTTCGGTCTGCTGCGCATCCAAACGGCGAAAGTGCTTGATGGACAAGCGCTTGTGCTTCATCAGCGCGTATGCAATCACTTGAAAATGATTGGTAGACAATTGGCGACTGCCGACTCTGGAAATATGAATGCGTCTTCGAATGTCCGACGATGAAAACTTCCCCTGCTCTAAAAGTCCCTCCAGACGCGCCCGGAGCGGCCTGATCTGCTCACCGATCAAAGTTTCAGGCTCAAATTCATCCAGCACCTGAATTACCGTTAACAACCCAATAATTTCTTTATCATTTAGCCAGAATCCCGGCACACGTTGCGCACGGGCATCCCCACCCTCCACGTCAATACGGTATCCGGCCGCAGTTGCATCCCAGATAACCGGCACACCCAGCCGGTCACGCAGATAATCCAGATCCCTGCGAAACGTCGCTCTTGACACCTCAAGCATGCCCAGAAAATCACGGGCCGAGACCACCTTGCCGGTCTCGAGGATTCGCTGAATCTTTAAGAGGCGCTCAGTGCTGCTCAAGGTCACACATCCTCTGGTCTGGACATTTTTTTACCGCTGAAAGGTATGAACCGGGCGTGCTGAACGCGCCCGCCTCCGTAATCGCCGCCAGAGCCCGTCACGGCCAAGCTTGGTAATCGTCATCGCCACCCGGATAATTGCCTTAAAGACAATCAGATCCTGGGGGCGTTGCTTACCTCAGCTTTTGCGATGCTTCAATCGTTTGAGCGGAACTTGCATCAATAGTACGCAGCAAATACGCCGTCAGCGCCCATCAATCACAACGCAGCGATCGTGTACAAAGCTGATTCGGATGTCTAGCCTAGACAGTCCGGGAAAATGCAAGGTAGACTATGCGCATTTATCTATGCGCATAATAATTCGATGTCGACCTCAAATACCATCCGACGCACCACCCCCGGCCTTCCGGGTAAACGTGCAACTAATCTCAGCCTGAGCAGCGACGTGCTGGACGCAGCCAAACGGCTGGACATCAACATATCCCAAGTGTGTGACAACCACCTCCGTGAAGTAGTGCGCCGTGAGCAGGAACGGAAATGGCGTGAAGAACACGCCGATTTCATCACCGCCTACAATGCCACGGTGGACGCTGAAGGCTTACCTCTGGATGAATGGAAAAGCTTCTGATGGCGCGCTTCGATGTCTACAACAACCCGGGAAGCAAGGACGACACCACCCCGTATCTGCTTGATGTGCAAAGCGATCTTCTTGATGGCCTTGAGAGCCGAATTGTGATTCCTTTGCGGCGTCTTGAGCATTTTCCAAGGGTGAAATTGTCAGAAAACCTGACACCCGTATTCACCATCAAAGACCATGACTTCCTGCTGGAAACACCCAAAATGGGCGCCGTGCCGGTGCGTATTTTAAAAAAACCCGTCATCTCGCTGGCAAGCAAACAGGCTCAAATTACGGCAGCCCTCGATTTTCTGTTTCAGGGTTATTGAATATCGAGCCCGGCTTTATTATGACCTTGCCCCCGTAAAGTGGATCCCATAACGAGATGCATAATCTTGTTTATGGGAGGTGTCACGGGAAAGACAAACCGGGCGCGGTACACGCTGGAATTCAAGCTTGAAGCAGTAAGACTGATCGGTGCCGGCCAGAGCATTGCGGCCACCGCAGCGATTCTGGGGCTGCCAGACCAGACCTTGCATAACTGGCTCAAAGCGCATCGTGAGGGCCGACTGGGCGGGGCGGGCGCCAAGCCGGTGACGCCTGAGCAGATGGAGTTGGCCCGTTTGCGAGCGGAACTGGCCAAGACCAAGATGGAGCTCGACATCGTAAAAAAAGCCGCAGCGTACTTCGCGAAGCAGTCCACGTGAAGTACGCTTTCATCGACCGGCATCGGAGCCTGTGGCTCGTATCGGTGCTGTGCGAACAGCTGGAGGTCAGTCCCAGCGGCTACCACCAGCATCGCCATCGACATGCGCTGAGCCAGGGCAAGCCCGGTGGTCGGATCAGTAACGATGCCTTGCTGGCCCACATCAAGGCCATCCACGCGCAAGTCAAGGGAAAGTACGGCTGGCCGCGCATCTGGAAACAGTTGCTGGCCAAGGGCATTCGAGTGGGCAAGGAGCGGGTCAGAAAGCTCATGGTGCTGCATGGTATCCGGGCCAAGACCAAGCGCAAGTTCAAGGCGACGACTAATTCTGCGCATCAACTGCCGGTGGCGTCCAACTTGATTGCGCGCGATTTCTCGCCTGCCTTGCCCAACCAAGTCTGGACGACGGACATTAATTATCTGGCGACCGATGAAGGCTGGCTGTATCTGACGGTGATGCTGGACTTGTTCAGTCGTCAGGTGGTGGGCTGGTCGATCCAGCCTCGGATGGCGCAGTAATTGGTGGTGGATGCATTGCGCATGGCGTGGTTCCGACGTCGACCGGCGGCGGGGCTGATTGTGCATTCGGATCGCGGCAGCCAGTACTGTGGCCAGCTGTTTCAATCCGCGCTCAAAGCGTATGGCTTGAGAAGCTCGATGAGTCGCAAAGGTGACTGCTGGGACAATGCGCCGACGGAGAGCCTATGGGTATCGCTGAAGCGAGCTTGTGTTTATGGTCAGCGTTTCGCGACGCGCGAAGAAGTCCAGGCGGCGGTCATGAATTGGCTGGCGTTTTACAATGCAACACGATTGCATTCGAGGCTGGATTATGTCATTCCGATGCAATTTGAGAAAAACTGGCTTGCAGAACAGGCAAGGCGTTCTGCTTAATCGCATCGGTTATGGGATTCGTAATTCGAGGGCCAGGTCATTGCGACGCAAGGACGCATAGATTTCAATACGAAACGCCGGCTTGCCCACCGCTGGTGAGCGTGCATGAAATCCATACGTATCGCCAATCACCAAAGTATTGGCAGGCACCGCAAACCGCACCGGCTCCGGCAAGCCCATCTGCCGGATGTCCTCCAACGACGCCCTGAGCAGTGGTTCGGCGAGAACCTTTGTTGTCTGCGACGAAGGGCGTGTTGCAGGGTACTTTAGCTTAACTGTGGCGCAAATCGACACCCTGGCGGCCCCCGATCGGATTCGTCGCGGTATGGGGCAGTACCCAATTCCGCTGGTCATTCTGGCCAGGTTAGCTATTGATCTCAACTACCAAAGGCGGGGGTTGGGCCTTAGTCTGCTTCAAGACGCCATCAGTCGCACAGTGGCCGTTGCCGAACAAGCGGGTATTCGAGCTTTGTTAACGCCCCCCATCGGCGCAGAGGCTGATGCGTTTTATAGACGATTCGGTTTTGAGCCAACGCCTGCGCACGAGCGGCACCTGATCCTGCTGCTCAAGGACGCGCGACGTTTTGTTGGGATCAAACTAAATGACCTCAGCAACAAATGAACCCTAAAGACATTCGAGCGTCAGCTGATCCGGATTTGGCTGGTTCTTTTGCAGCTATTCAGCGGGCAGCACGCTCAGCGCAAGACCTTGCAATCAGGACTAACACCAGCATACTTGTATCTATTGATGGAAAAGATGTTGAGCTAACGGCGGCTGATTTGATCAAGATGCGTGAGGATGAAGCGCATGAGTCGAACCATTGAACTGAAATACGCCCTGTACCGGCATTGAAATCAAGCTACCGCTATTACGCTCAAACCAGCCTGGCTAAATTTGCCAAGAATTTTTAATCATCCTCATTCGGATCCAGGCCGGGAAACAAAACTTCCGTATACCCAAACCGACTAAAGTCAGTCACCCGCATGGGGTAAAGCACGCCGATCAGATGGTCACACTCATGCTGCACCACCCGCGCATGAAAATCATCTACCTCACGTACTATATGCGTCCCATAGGGATCGACACCGCTGTACCGTAAACGCTGGTAACGTGACACCACACCACGCAAACCGGGCACGGACAAACAGCCTTCCCAGCCTTCTTCCATTACATCCGACAAAGGCTCCAGCACCGGATTGAGTAGTACTGTTTCGGGCACTTGGGGGGCGTCCGGATAGCGCGAGTTTTCTTTGAAACCAAAAATGACCACTTGCAGGTTAACGCCGATCTGCGGTGCTGCGAGTCCGGCGCCATTGGCGGCGTACATGGTGTCGAACATATCTGCAATCAGCGCATGCAGTTCGGGCGTATCAAACGCCGTGACGGGTTCGGCTTGTCTGAGTAGGCGTGGGTCGCCCATTTTTAGGATGTCGCGTACTGGCATTGCTTATAACTCCGAGATTAAATTGTGTCGTCAAATTTGATTGCGAGTCGGATAAAGAAGCCACATAACATTCTAATGCTCGCTAATAAAACAAAGACACTGGATCCCGGCCTGCGCCGGGATGACGGTGGGAATTTTACTGTCGTCTAGATAACGACTGTCATCACTTGCATGTGATGACCGCTGCATGGGGTGATCCAGCGTCTTTGCTTTTCCTACGAGCGATGCTTCAGCCATTCAGCAAAGGCAGGACCTGTCTCTGCATGCTGTAACCCTATCTCCACCGATGCCTGCAAATACCCGATCTTGGATCCGCAATCAAAACGCCTACCCTGATAGCGATAAGCCAGTACCGTTTCATATTGCATCAGCGCTTCGATACCGTCAGTGAGTTGAATTTCGCCGCCGGCACCTTTGCCGAGTTTTTCAAGGCAAGCAAACACGCGGGGCGTAAGAATATAGCGACCGACGACCGCCAGTGTGGACGGTGCTTTCTCGGGTGCGGGCTTCTCAACAATACCCTGCACTTTTTCCAATCGCTCAGCAAAAGGCTCCGTACTCACAATGCCGTACTGTCGCGTGTTCTCGCGCGGTACATCCTGTACGCCCAGCAAGCTGCATTGTTCGCGCTTGAATTGCGCTGTCATTTGCGCCATCACACCGGCCGATTGAGACTCGCCTTGCATGAAATCGTCTGCCAACAACACAGCGAAAGGATCATCACCTACTATAGGCCGCGCGCACAGCACCGCGTGGCCGAGACCGAGTGCCTGCGGCTGGCGTATGTACATGCAATTCACCGATTTCGGTATGACCTCACGCACCATGTCCAACAGCTGTTGCTTACCTGCGGCTTCAAGTTCGGCCTCAAGTTCATAGGCTTTATCAAAATGATCTTCAATCGCGCGCTTGTTGCGGCCGGTGATGAAGATCATTTCCGTGATGCCCGCTTCAACGGCTTCTTCGACAGCGTACTGAATCAGCGGCTTATCGACGATCGGCAGCATTTCCTTGGGCTGCGCTTTGGTGGCCGGTAAAAAGCGGCTCCCCAAACCTGCCACAGGAAATACGGCTTTACGTATGCTTGTCATGTTATTTGCTCCAATAAATCCAGTAATCCTGCTTCATCAAGAACGGCAACACCGAGTTCTTCGGCCTTGGCGAGTTTGCTGCCAGCTTCTTCGCCGGCGATAACGTAGCTGGTTTTTTTAGATACCGAACCAGACACCTTGCCGCCCGCTGCTTCGATCATGGCAGCGGCTTCGTCACGTTTGAGCGTTGGTAGCGTGCCGGTCAGTACAAAGGTTTTACCCATCAGATGCTGAGAGCGCTGCTCGGGTTCGCCCTCTTCCCAGTGTATGCCGGACGCGCGTAATTGCGCGATCAGCTCGCGATTGATGGGATCATGCAAGAAGCTCAAAATACTTTGCGCAACGACCGGCCCGATATCATCTACCGCCAGTATCTGTTCTTCAGTCGCATCCAGCAGTGCATCGAGATTACCGAAGTGTTTTGCGAGTGATTTGGCAGTAGACTCGCCCACATGACGTATACCCAGTGCATAAATGAACCGTGCCAGCGTCGTGGATTTGGATTTTTCCAGTGCATCTAGCAGGTTCTGCGCTGATTTTTGCGCCATGCGATCCAGTTCGGAGAGCATCACCAGACCGAGCTTGTAAAAATCTGCGGGCGTGGTCACCAGACCGCGATCCACCAGTTGCTCAACCAGTTGTTCGCCCAGGCCTTCGATATCCATCGCACGACGCGAAACAAAATGCAGCAAACCACCTTTGCGTTGCGCCGCGCAAGTCACCCAGCCGCCAGAACAACGCGCAACAGCTTCTTCTTCCGGCCGCACAATCGCAGATCCACACACAGGGCACTGGCTTGGCATGACGAATTCACGAGCCGATGCAGGACGACGCTCAGGCACATTGGCAACGACTTCAGGTATCACATCACCGGCACGGCGCACGATGACGGTGTCACCGACACGAATATCCTTGCGACGTACTTCATCTTCGTTATGCAAGGTTGCATTGGTAACGGTGACGCCACCGACCGAAACTGGTGCCAGTCGCGCAACGGGCGTGACCGCACCAGTGCGACCGATTTGCACGACGATATCTTGTACGACCGTGGTGGCTTCTTCTGCGGGGAATTTATGAGCAAGCGCAAAGCGCGGTGCGCGCGATACGAATCCTAGCGTGCGCTGCTGATCAAATTGATTGACCTTGTAGATCACGCCATCGATTTCATACGGCAGTTGCGCCCTCTTGGTGCCAATGGATGCAAAAAACGACAACAAGCCAGCGGCACCTGACACCACAGCGCGCTCCGCGCATACCGGCACGCCCATGGCGGCATACCAATCGAGCAGTGCTTCGTGGGTAGCAGGCAGTGCCGCGCCTTCCAGGCGACCGATACCGTAGGCGAAAAAACGCAGGCTTCGTTGCGCCGTGATACGAGAATCCAGTTGCCGCAAACTGCCAGCGGCCGCGTTGCGGGGGTTGGCGAATTCTTTTTGTCCAGCATCGCGCTGACGTTGATTTAGCCGCTGAAAATCTGCCTTGAACATCAGCACTTCGCCGCGCACATCCATCACCTCAGGCAGATGTTTTCCCTGCAATCTGAGCGGAATTGATCGCACGGTGCGAATGTTGGCCGTAACATCTTCGCCGGTATAACCATCACCCCGCGTGGCTGCCTGTGTCAACACACCTTTTTCATAGCGGAGATTGATCGCCAGACCATCGAATTTGAGTTCGCACGCATATCGCACTTCGGCATCAGTCTCAAGACCATCACGCACGCGCTTGTCGAAGGCAAGAATCTCTTCATCGGAAAAACCATTGTTAATCGACAGCATGGGCACATCATGCGCCACCTGCGAAAATTCGGGCAGTGGCGCACCGCCTACGCGCTGCGTGGGAGAGTCTGGCGTGATGAGTTCGGGATGGGCGGCTTCAAGTGACTGAAGCTCTTTGAACATGACATCGTATTCGGCATCAGGAATACTGGGATGATCGAGCACATAGTAGGCATGGGCATGCCGATGCAGCTCGGCATGCAACCAGTTAGCGCGCTCGCGCCAGTCTGCAGCATCCGGCCCGGTGGCTGCATCGCCGCCGAACAGATCGTTCTGGGACATCAGGCAAACAGACGATGGGCCAGATGCGAACCTGCTGTCACACCCGCCTCTTCCATCGCGGTATAGAAAGAACGCACTTCATTACCGATCGCAGCAAGTGCATCATCCGAGAGCGGCTGCCCCTCGTCATCGACGATACCGCCTGTCAGGCGCTGCGCGAGCGATTTTGCGAAAGCGCTCATGGCAGTGAAGGCATCGCGATCTGGTGCAACCAATGACACCGGGAGCAAGAGCGTCAGCAGCTTGCTGATCTCGCCGGAAGCACTCGGATTGGTGGACAAGGAAAACAGCATTCCCCCCTCGCCATCGGGCATCACCAGCATGCCATCGGGGCGCTGATCCATGCCCATGCGTTGCAATGCAGGCCGCAAAGTCGACATCATCCATGCCGCGCCACGGGCTTCAATATTGATGGAGAGCTTGGCATCGAACTCGGCAATGAACTGATGCACTTTGCGCGCCCTGGCCATGACGTCCGGCATGTCGGGCAATTCGGGCTCTGCACCCAAATCTTCAGAGAGCTGATTGATACCAGCCACCAGCTCGGAGAACTCGAGCTCGGTTATGTAGCTGCGTCTCGTGGCCATTTGCATACCGGCCTTGAGCGACGAATAAATACCACCGACCGACACAGGCTCCCAGTCACCGGTTTCGCTTTGCCCGATCACATGCACCGGTTTATTGCCGATGAGGTGTAGGGGCTGAAACGCGGCAACGACCTTCTCCCCACGCACGGGGCCAACGAGTGGCATTGGAATAATGCAGTCGATGAACTCATCCAGAGGCAGGGGCTTGCTAATGGGCTCGTGTCGGGCGGAAGGTGCTGGCGGTGAATATGTCTGCGCCTGATCTTCGATCTGCGCTTCGGGCGAGCGGCCGGCTTCGTAGTGCGCCTCGCTCGGGCTTCCGACGTCTTCATGCCCTTCGGCCGGGCTGACCGTGTCGCCCTGATCGCGCTGCGCAGCCGCTTGAGCAAGATCGACCATCAACACATCTTCATGCGGACTGGAAAAAGCGTTATCGACGGATTTTCTGGCGCGCCATTCTCGCCATTTGTCGTAAAAAAGGACGCCGATTATCACGGCGGCACCAATGGCGATCAGGCTGACCTGTAATTCACTCATTGAAAGAGCTCCTGCAGGGTTTGCAGGCCTTCGGCCCGAGACCCAGAGATAGACACAGACTCATCTGAAAAATATTCATTAAGGAAACATTTTAAGCGAACTTGGGCAGTCAATGCGACAAGCTTGCCTGCCCGCATCATTGATGATGATCAATTCCGGCCACAATTTTGTCATTAAGATAACAAATCAAGTCAAACCCGCCAGAAAGGATTATCCATGGCTGAAACCTCGGAAATCAAACTGCAGGCACTCACCATGCTCTCCCTGAAACCTCTGATGCGCCGACTGCGACTCTGGTGGTACCGACGCGCCGAAGAACACTACCTTATTTGCGCTGCCGTGGAACACGCCCGTGCGCGCGAGGCCGAGGAAAACGAGGCCTATTACCAAAAACGTGCTGCCATGGCGCGTTCGGCTCAGCATTGGTACTAGTCGCTTGTCACGCCCTCCACCCAAGTGCGCCCGCAGCGCCACGACCAAGCCCCACCACACCGAGGTCAGGCAGCTTCAGCCTCGGTGGTCAGGGTGGCTGCTGTCTCCATGTCCACCGCCACAATGCGAGATACGCCCTGCTCTTGCATCGTCACACCGATCAGCTGCTGCGCCATTTCCATCGCAATCTTGTTATGCGAAATAAACAGGAACTGGGTCTGAGTGGCCATGCGCTTGACCATGGTACAGAAACGTTCAGTGTTCGAGTCATCGAGCGGCGCGTCCACCTCATCGAGAAGGCAGAACGGTGCGGGGTTCAGCTGGAAGATAGAGAACACCAGCGCCGTCGCCGTCAGGGCTTTCTCACCGCCAGATAGCAGATGAATCGTCGCATTCTTCTTGCCCGGTGGCTGCGCCATCACCTGCACACCTGAATCCAGGATTTCCTCGCCCGTCATCACCAGCTTTGCATTGCCGCCACCGAACAGCTCGGGGAACAACTGACCGAAGTGGTGATTGACCTTATCGAAGGTGTCTTGCAACAGATCACGGGTTTCGATATCAATCTTCTGGATCGCATCTTCGAGTGTCGTGATGGCTTCAGTGAGATCGGCATTTTGCGCATCAAGGAAATTTTTACGCTCGCTAGCTTGGGCGAGCTCATCCAGCGCAGCAAGGTTCACCGGGCCCAAAGCAGAAATCGCATTGTTCAGGCGTGTTACTTCGCCTTGCAGATATGACGCGCGCATATCGTCAGTGAGTTTCTCTGACAGTGCGGCCTCATCAGCTTCGGCTTCGATGAGCTGCTGAGCGTATTGTTCCTGATTCAGTCGCGCGGCCTGTTCTTTGAGCTGTAATTCAACGATGCGATCGCGCATGGGCTGCAGCGCACGGTCAGCCGCCAGCTTGGCCTCGTCCTGGCCCCGCATGCGTTGCGTGAGCTGATCAAGCTCATGGCGCGCATTGGCCAGCACCACTTCTTGCTCGCTGCGGCGCTCGAGCAGGGATTGCAGACCCGCCTGAGCAGTCTGGTCATCAAGCGACTCCAGTTCGAGCTGGCCTTGCTCCATGCTCGCAAATAATTGTGCGGACTGTTCCAGCGCCGTCGAGATGTTGCGCTTGAGTTCTTCGATGCGATTTTCGTGCGAGCGCTGCGCGAATTCGGCTTGCTGCGCGGCGAGTTCCAACTCGCGCAAAGCCTCGCGTGCCTGATTCAGCACTTGCTCGCGCTCGAGATAGACGGTCTGACCGTCCTCATGAGTTTCCTGCACCTGACCCAGTTCAACATCCAGCGTCTCGAGTGCGTTTTCAGCTTCGACTTTAATGTGCTGCTGCTCGGCTTCCTGCGCATCGATTTCCGCCAGATCACTGGCGATCTGTGTGCTGCGCTGACTAAAACGTTCCTGCACTTCAGTTTGCCGCAGCAAATCGATTTGCAGACCGTGCAGGGCTTGAGTGAGTTCGTCGACCTGTCGTGTGAGTGATTCCAGACCAGCCATGCCCTGAGTGAGCGCGGCGTCGGCCTGCACTGAACGCTGACGCGCTTCATCGGCGAGCATTTGCTGCGCACGCACCTGACGAACGAGATTATCGATTTCCTGCTGGCGCGCCAGCATGCCGTCTTGTTCGGAATCCGCTGCATAAAAACGTACTGCCAGGCGGCTGATGAGATGACCTTGACGGGTCACCAGGCAAGCGCCCGTAGGCAGCTTCGAACGCTCAGCCAAGGCCGTTGCCGCATCATCAGCGACATACACATGATGCAACCAGTCCTGCATCAAGGCGCGCAGGCCGGGATCATTGATCTGCAAGAGCGACAAGAGCGGCTTGAGTCCTGCAGGTGCTGCGTCATCCGCCGCAGCCGTGCCAGAGAGCGAAAACAAGGACAGCTTGGCCGGCGGCGCATCGCTGAAGAAGGCTTTGGCCCAATCCAGATTCGATACCTCAAGTGCGCCAGTACGTTCGCGCAACACCGACTCCAGCGCGTTTTCCCAACCGGATTCGATAGAGAGCTTTTGCCACAAGCGCGGCAATTTACCCAGTTCATGCTTCTCAAGCCATGGCACAACCTTGCCTTCGGTTTGCACATTTTCCTGCAGCTGTCTGAGCGTATTGAGTCGCGCTTCAAGCTGCGCGTGACTGGAGTTTTCAGTATTGACTGCTTCCTGTGCATCACGGCGTTCCTGCTCGAGTTGCGGCTGCCGCTCGCGCGCAGTTTTCAGCGCTTCACGCGCCGTGTTCAATTCCGCGTCCTTCTCGTCGGACTGAGCTTTCAGTGCCGACAACTGCGCCGTATCCGGCGGTGCGAGCATGTTTTTTTCTTGCATCAGTCGCTCGCGACGCTGCGCGAGACTGCCGAGAATATTGGACGCATTGCGCTGATGCGCTGACTCGAGCTCAATGCGCTGCTGTACCTGCATGATACGCGAACGTGATTCAGTGCTGGCCAGCTGCGCCGCGCGCCAGCTTTCTTCAATGGCCGGCAGAGCGCCTTGTTTTTCCTGAACCGCTTGCTGGGCGATCGCTACCCGCTCGGCATGCATCTCCAGGTCGGTGTCGGCCTGCGCGAGCTCATCCTGAAATTGAGAGCTCTGACGCTGCCATTGATCACGCTGTGCTGAAAGCGAATTGAGTTGGGTCTGTAGGCGCGAACGCGACTCGATCACGAATTTAATCTGCGCTTCGAGGCTACCAATTTCGGAGTTGGTTTGATACAGCGCACCCTGAGCCTGATGCATGCGATCACCCGCAGCATAGTGCGCCTGGCGCATATGCTCGAGCTCGGTCTCTATGTGGCGCAGGCGGGATGTCTGCTCTTCAAGATCGGTTTGCGCCTTGTCGATGTCGCGGGCGAATTTTTCTTGCTCGGCCTTGGCTTCGTTCTTGCGCAACAACCACAGCAGTTTTTGCTTTTCTACTTGATCCGACTGCAACTCATGGAACTTGGTTGCCACTTCGGCCTGTGATTGCAGTTTTTCGAGGTTGGCATTGAGTTCGCGAAGAATATCTTCGACGCGCTGCAAATTCTCGCGTGTGTCCTGCAAGCGGTTTTCAGTTTCGCGGCGACGTTCCTTGTACTTGGATACACCGGCGGCTTCTTCCAGAAAAATACGCAGATCTTCGGGACGCGCTTCGATGATGCGCGAGATCATGCCCTGTCCAATGATCGCGTAGGCGCGCG
>JACCDK011357372.1_pt1 | contig 16105 bp, 14 predicted proteins | sample 7445871 | NCBI WGS metagenome assembly JACCDK01 (sample SAMN15323436, study PRJNA562643) | freshwater metagenome | isolation source: river surface water | place: USA:Blue River Watershed | collected 2017-08-15 | reverse complement strand
GCTGGTCTCGAGTTGCTGCTCATGGCTACTCATTTACCTCAGCAACACAACTCAACAACTGCAACTCTCTAGCAACTGCAACTCTCTAGCAACTGCAACTGTTTTTCTTCTTCTAGCAACTGCAACTCGCAACTAGAACAAAGCAACTCGCACAAATATTTATGCCTGAGACAAGAAAACCCACGAAAAATGCAGTGAAAATTAGGCTGATTTCCGCTCTTTTGGACAAATTGATCCAAAAACGCGGTCGTCCTGCCCAAAAATCAGTCATAAAGTAAGTGTGCTCTTAACCCAAATAGGAGGAACAAATGAGCGCACTAAGCAAGCTGAAATTGGTCGAAGCCCGCAAGCCCACTGCCTTGCCTGCGATTGTGGTTCGAAGAAATAAGTTGAGCGATAAACTATGGGAGCAGTTGCAGCTGGCACGATCCCAAAAGTCTGGTGAAACGTTCGCACCGGTTCGCAGGAAATCTGTACGCAACACTGAAACCGGTGAGCGCGTGATCATCGACGCACCCAAACGAGTGCGGCCGTGGTGGTTCACTGGCGACAATGGCAAGCTTTGTTTTTCAGTACGCTATGGATCACGCGTGCTGGATATTGCCAAAGGCAAGAACGCCATTGAAGTGGCCAATCTGGATGATTTGGTCACCGCAATCGAGACGGTAAAGTCTGCGGTTGAAACAGGCGAGCTGGACGCTCAGATTGAAGCCGCAAGCGGTAGCTTGAAAGCGGGTTTCAAGAAATAATTGGTTGGGATCAATGGGCACTGGACGTGTAGTTCAGTGCTCGATCTCGTTTTAATACTCGCTGGGCAGCATGATCACCCAGTGCTCGGTGTCCCAGCACGCGTATAGCCTGATCTGCTGCAAGGGAAAATCCGTGCAGGGAACGGCCTGTCTAGCGTGCTCACGACCGTTGCCGTCTTCATAGATCATCAAACCCTTCACATCGAGGCCAGTCACCGGCCAGCCCAGCTCTAAAGCAACCAAGGCCATCGCCGCCCCCGAGTCGAGGAGCTACGAATCATTTTCATCGATCGTTTTGCAGCAACAGCCTGAAGTAGGCTTCCCCAATATGCCGCCAGGTATACCGACCTTCGGCAATACGCTTCATGTCAAGCCCTGTTTGCTTGGCGACCGCCGAGGTCAATGAAGCGATCGCAGCCAGCAATGACTCAGCATCGCTAAACCATAAAGCCTGATTGTCCGTGGTGTAGCGATTAAAGACGCAGTCGTACGCCAGCACAGGCACACCAAAGTGCATCATTTCCACCAGTGACGGATTGGTTCCCCCTGCAGAGTGACCATGTACATAAATCGTTGCCTTGCTGCGCAGGCTGTGGAGGACACCCAATTCATAAATTGGATCTAACAAATGCAGGGTTTTTACTCCGCCAAAACGCTCTCGCAACTCACGTCCAAATTCACTGTTGTTCCAGTTCCCGACAAAAACTAGCGGCATACTTGGGTGCCTTGCAAATGCTTCAAGAATCAAGCCCACATTGTTTTCAGGTTCAATGCGGCAAAGCGCCAGAGCATAACGTGAAGGCAACTGTTCGCCAACATATTGGCTTGGTGTAGCTTGGACCGCATGATCACCTCCATAGGCAATCACATGACACTGCTTTCCATAAATTTTCGAAACATGAGCAGCAATCCCACCATTATCGGCAATCACTTCGTGCGAAAACATCACGGCTATTTTCTCGGAAAGCCGCAAGAACCAACGTGCTAGCCCCTTCCACTTTTTCCGCTTCCATTCGATGCCATCAATATTGGTCACGATACATGAACGAGACAATAATCGAACCAATGGCAGGGCAATTGCACCTGATACACCCAAGAGCAAGATGACGTCACTGCGCTGCCAAACGGCAGAAAAAAGAGAGGCGATATCGTATGCAATGCTGGAAACGCCGTTAGCGTTAAGCCGAACATAACGCAAGTCAGCACCATAACAGGACTTTTCTCGCACGGAATAGCTCTTCGCACTGCAATAGACGACCAACTTGGTAGGCAGCCTATTCGCCTGATGATACCGAGCAAGGTTCTCGACCAGTGTTTCGAATCCCCCGTACGAGGCAGGAATTCCAACGGTTCCCAGTATTGATATCGTCTTCAAGATACAGCGTTTTCGTTAACTTTATTTTTTAATAACATCGCGCATTGCCTTTGCAAATACGGAGGGGGAAAAGCATTCAGCCCTGCGACGCGCTGCCTCAGACATAGTGAGGCATAGCACATCGTTGCCAGCAAGTTGCGAAACCTTACTTACCAGCTCGTTGGTATTGCGGCAGTCGATCAAGAAACCTTCATGTCCCTCGCGCACTAGTTCTAATGGTCCGCCGACGGGCGGTGCGATTACCGGTACTCCAAAGGCCATCGCTTCGAGCAGGGTGAGACCAAAGGTTTCCACCCACAGGTCTGGCCTCGATAAATTCAGCACTAGGCTTGCCTGCGCATAGTGCAATGCAGGATCGTCGGTGCGAGCATGTATCGTGACATAACTTGATATCGACTTAGCCGCGAAATATCTACTGATTGCAAACTGGTCATCATTCAGCACTAGGTCGAAGCAAACATCAGCACGGTCAGCAAAACAATCGGCTAAAGCCAAAAACTCTGGTACCCCCTTGTAGTCGCGCAGCGAGGAAAGCATCAACACCTTAAAATGCCCATTACGGCGATGTGCATACTGGCTAGCGCGTGCACGTATAAGAAAATCCTCATCGAGTGAGTTGTGAATTGTTCTGGCCGGAACGCCAGCAATCGGCAAGCAGTTTCGATGGAAATCCGATACATAAATCAGACTTCGCGCAGTATGGCGCGCAATGGCCGTTAGAAACCATCTGAGTGGCACGGGGCTCACCGAGACCTCATGCAAGTGATACACGACGCGCCTTCCGGTCATCCACCCATAAAGCGCCGCACCGAAGGGCAGAAGTGTATTAACGTAGATCAGTGCACTGCGGTCGATGTCTTGTGTGCGAAACAGCCGGATCACTAAGGCTATCTGGCTGATCAGGTATGTTCCTAGGGTTAATATGCGGATTGGGGTGCGCCTATACCAGTAACGTGTGGTTTCTATGCCTGCATCATTAAGGAAACCTGAGCCACCGCTGCCAACGAATAAGCGCAACCGGTCTTCTTCTTGCCGTAAAGCTGCAATGGTGGAACAAAGAACACGCGGGCTTCCAGAGCGGTCGTTGAGCAAGTGAACAAAGATGATCACTGGAGCCCCTCCATTGCTACACGATAGGCGTTGTTAATCGTTGCAGACAGTTCGTTCCATCCATAATGTTTCAGCACAGCAGCTCTGAGGACGGCTGGATTACGGGGTGCCTCTGCAGCAATCTTGATTGCAACAGAAAAATTTTCAACGTTCTCAAGACGCCCTTGACCGGTAACTGCCAATTGGATTCCAGGAAGATAGCGCGCCGCCAATGCCACTTCTGTCATGCCATCGAACGCCACCACTGGCAAGCCACTGGCCAGCGCCTCAACCCACACTAAGCCTGCCACTTCAGCTGAAGTAAAAAGAAACAAGTCGGCTTGCTCATAAAGCGCTGAGAGTGCATCACGGGGAACCGGCGGTTGAAAGGTCACCCTGGAGCTTACGTCCAACTGGGATGCCAAAGCACGCAACCTAGGCTCTGCGGGCCCGTTTCCAACGATTCTTAAACGATACTCCTCGGGTAAAAGAACAAGAGCTTCGATCGCAATATCTAAACCCTTGATCCAATCAACGCGCCCGGCGCAGATCAGTTCCCTTGTACTTCCATTGCTTATTCCGGCGGTCTCGAAACCTGTATGGAAGGCACTCTCACTTGCACCAAGTTGGCTACGTCGGATCGTACGATTGGTGACTGGAATTTCAAGACGTCGATCAACCCATTCTCCCGCTGAAAGCACTACTCTGCTATGGCGAATATGGGCCCTCAAAAAAGGGTCAAACTTCCAGAGCATGCGACGTAATGCAAAAGAAGTAACGTGCTTAATCGAAATATTGATAGGCCAGTATTTTTTTCTCCAGCATGAAATGATTTCGTTGTGGTTGATTGGTCCCCAGACTACTGGAATGCCAGTCTGCCAGGCAAGAGACGGGATGCTGTCATTGTGGAAGTTAAGAATGTGAATTAACCGGAGAGACTCTAATATGCGAGTATGGCCCCTCAGTACTGTTGGCCAACTCATTTGCCACAGATAGGCATAAGCTTGATAGAACCGTGCGCCACGTTTCCACCAGCTCGCCCATTTAGGTAAATCGTAGCCAATCAGATAAACACCATGGCAAGTAGAGGCAAAGACAGGGTCGTACTCCAATCGATTCTTATTATTCTTGCGTGTTACCAAAATGATGCGATAAGTCTTATTAAGGTGACTTAGGACGCTGAAAGCCACGTGACCCTCACTTGACTCACCCATACTAACGTCATAGGCAGCTATCAGAATCCAGGGCTTATATTGCCCCTGTCGAAAAGGAACACTACTCGACACACTGGCTTTCACTGGCATCTCTCTGCGGCCTGAATTCGCTGCAAGTAATCCAACGAAAGGTGTCCTAGCAATTCTTTGAAAACATCATCTGCAGCGCGATCACCATTCAGCAAAGTCGCACCAATATTTCCGCAGGTTTCGCGGTAGTTGGCTTGAAGTGATCGAGCTTTCTCTAGTGTTAGTTCACCCTTTCGAGCTACCACTTCCTCGGGAGATGCATCCAGAAAGAACAGCCGCCCATATGGCATCAACACATTCAGCAACCAATTGGGCAGGCGTCTTGCCGGTATTCGAGAGCGTGTCAAATCAGAAGCGAAATCGAGGAAGCTACGATCCATAATGATCAATCGCCCTCTCCCACTTTGCAACCAAAGTTCTAGTCGTGCGAGCGTAAAGGCCCAGATGTAAAAACCTAATCGTAACCATCCATTTATTCGCGACGAAACCGGTGGCTCTGAATAAGGGCGAGTGTAGTTGCTTTGAGTTTTTCGGCGTCTAAAAAGCTGGTGCGGCATGGGTATCCAGGCAGGCAGTAAGTGAACGATCTGGGGTTGTTCTCCGCCACCCTTGCGGATAGCGCGTACCAACCTGTCAACAAGGGTACTTTTACCGGAGCCATCAAGCCCGGAAATGCCCAGAATCAAGCCCGCCTTTGTCCCAAAGCCGGACTTAAACTTGAGATGTGTGGTAGTGGCTTGAAAAAGCCATGCAACTACAGATATTCCATTTTTTGCACCGCCCGAAGCTGCCCGTAAACGCCATTTGGCAAGTCCTGTTACACCATGCGCCTCGATCTGACTGCGGGTGATCGGCAGAGAAAGTGATTGTGCAGTCTCGGCTAAATAGCTCACATCGACCCCCGACTCCTCAACTCGCACCCAGTCGCGCTCGCTTAATTGGCCAACGATAAGACTCTTCTGGATGAATCCTACGGCACCTGCCAACTTCGTCTCGTCGCGTCGCAAGGGCAAAAGTCGGTCAAAAAGTGCGTGACCCGCAATGTCTACGCCAACACCGTACCAACGTAGACCGTCGAAGAAGTCAATCTTCAACGCATCATCGTCACCTAACGTTGTCGGACGGATGAGAACGATCTGCGCGAGATAGCCAATGTCTCGAAATCCCACAGGAAACCATCCTTCGGCCAGCGCAGCTTTCGCAACTAATCTGCACGCGGATACCGCATTACCGGGAGGGACGATGAAATCAAGGTCGCCCCCCTCTCGCGCGTGCGCATCCGCCCCCCTCAGCCCTAATACAGGCATTACGTCTGCAAGCGACCTTTTTACTAACTCAGTTACTTCAAGCTTCATACATGTTTCACCACAATACCGTAATAAGCAGCTAGCATGTCATCAGCTGCGGCACGCCAATTGAGCCTTTCTACAATTAAACGCCGACCATTCGCAACCATGATAGGCCAGTCCGCCCGGTGCTCTAGTGCATTGCGCAAACCCCTCTCTAAACCGAATACGGTGGGCTCGGACATAAAAAAGGCCCGCCGATCATAAAAGTAACTGGCCTTCGATGTGCGCGTGATTAACAACGGTGTTCCCAAAGCCATAACTTCCATACCAGCGATTGAGAACACGTCGCACAGGGAAGGATGAACAAATAAATCTAGAGAGCTAATAAATTCAGATTTCTCAATACCAAATTTGGCACCGACACCAATTACCCCGTGCTCAGCAAACCGATTCAATAATGACTTACCATAAGCAGAAGGCGGTCCAGCCAACATCAATCGCATTTTGTGGCTTCTATTCAGTAAAGAGAACGCAACACATAGCGCTTCAAGGTTTTTCTCGACGGACAAACGACCCAAGTAACCAATGGTGACTTCTCGGGATTCCACATACTTGCGTTCGCCTAGACATGGGTAATCATCGAGATCGACGCCATTGGGTATGCAAAAAATATTTTTTGGTTGCGCTACAGAATATAAGTCCGTTGCCTCCTCTTCCGTCAGAACATGCACGCCAGCTGCATTTGCCAAATGTCTACGTTGTAGAAAAGTGTGAAACAACCACTTTTTATACTTTCCACGCGCGTGCGATCGCCCAGATGCGAGGCCATCATGAAGCGTGACAACATAAGGCGTGCGCGCTTTATCGCACATGCGTGCGACCATCAGATTCCATGGGGAATAAACCCCGTGCAGATGAACAACATCGGCCCAACTAATTGCCTCGGTCAGAGCATGTAGTAATGGCTTCCCCCAAACCGAATAGGCTTCAACAGAAAACCCATCCCGAGAGATAACTTCACCTTCTCGCTCGACAGATTCCGCCTTTCCAATAACACGAGTCGATACACCGCGTGATGCACAATACTTTGCAAGACCTGCAACAACCTGATTGACCCCGTTTGCCCGTGACTTGTTGGCTTTGCCGAGAATGAAATGTAAAATTTTCATATCAAAAAATTCTCAATATATTTATTGAGACAAAGTCAACACAATTGTTTTACAAACATAATTTAGATCGATGATTATTAAAATAAACTGCAGATGAAATAATAGAAGAAAATATTAAGTACCAGATCAATAGAGATAAGTTTTTTGGCGTTAATGTATTGCTTCCAAGGGCACCGATCAGCATCATCAAAAATACTATTCCATAGCCACCTGACGCCCTCTTCAATACGTGAAATACCAAAAAAAACATTGGAATCAAGCCAAGCAGACCAAATCTATAAATAACGTCTCTTATTTGCGAATCAGTTGCGACCGGATTAGCAAATAATCCCACCCCATTGATCATGGACCAATTTGGATCAGAGAGAATGCCAGCAATCGCCTCGTTGTCATCTGAATACCTAAAAATCAGCGCATCTATTGCATTGAAAATGTTACTTTCAAAAAGTAAAAATACTTTATCGGACTCAAAGAGACACACCGAAATAGCTGATGCAGCCACAACAAGTGCCACCATTAATAACACAGCCGATTTCAGTGCGCCCCAGAGATTTCTAAAAAATGAATATCCATGATTATGTGCTACAAAATACAAAATTAACGGCAATCCAAATATAAACGTTTTAGATGCGGCCAATAAACCGCCGAGAAGCAAAATTGTGATCAACAAAACTAAAAATATTAATCGGCTATTTTTTGGTTGCTTATGCTTTAGCTCCTTGACACAAAGAAAAATGAATAAATTATATGCAATCGCAGCATAATAAGGGAGCCCAAAAAAACCGCTAAAGCGCCATTGCCCTGTGTCTGACATACCAAATGCATACTCGCTTATGAATTGATGCGTTATAAGTGGATTCCAGACGAACGCAATTATCGCAATGCATGTTGGCGGAATAATGTAATTAACCACAGACTTTTCGATCATCGTCTGTGGTATTTTCGGATGGAAATGCTTTGCCAATAAATATGCAGCAAATATTTGAGCATAAACCTCGATCGAGCCAATGGAAGCCTGTATTTGAAACTCACTAATTTGCCGTGTAGATAATAGACTTATAAAAACCGAAAAAAAAATACCGAGCAGCAATGCAATTACACTCATTTCAATTGCCGGTAATTTTAATGTTAGTCTGGGCAAATATGTAAAAATCAACAATACAACGAATGGCCATAGCCATAGTTGATACAATCTAACCTGCGAAAATACAATCGGGCTATAGATGCTAAGAAAAATAGTCAGAACAAGTCCAATTTTATACATGAAGATTTTTTTCATATTTGTCTTCAATTGGTCTTATTTAAATTTTCGATGAAATGAGATTTTTTTTATTTTGCAACTGCGTATTAACAATCAATTTAAATATTGGCACAAAACCAATCAACAGAACAGATAGCATCCAAAGACGTACTGCATTTGTGATTACATCAATTTCATGCAATGAATAAAAAGTTGCGACGACTATTAAAATCTGTAATAACAGAAAGTCACTAGAAACTATTTTTAGTCCGCTAACCCTGTACAATAAAAAACCTTCAATTACACAGCGGCACACCCAAACCAATGCAACACTGACTAATCCGAACCACTGGGCAGCAGCCCAAGCTGCGATTGTGTAAATAGGTAACTCTAATATTTGAACCTTTGCAATCACATCTGGCCTACCCTGTGATTGCAATAAAAAATATGGTACGTGCGAAACACCATTAAACCATATTCCCAAAAGAAGAATTTCACCAAGAGGCGTAACTGCTTTTGCAATATCCTCGCCAACCCAGAGGGTAATAAATGGTCTCATCACTACCAAGCCAATTAGCACCATTATTGTCATAGTCCACGATAGCGGCCTAATTGCGGCTTGGGCGAGCGCATTGCTCTCCCATTTATTCATTAAGGAGAGTATGGGAAACATCGCTCTGCAGAGAGCACTTGGAACCACTTTAAGCTTTCCAACTAGCTGCATGGGAATAACGTAGTGAGTCACTGAAGTGGCTCCAGCGACAATGCCAATAATAAATCTCTCTATAGTTTCAAGTAGCGGCACCGTAGCACTCGAAATCGCCGTCCACCCACCATATTTGATTAAAGACTTCATTCTGGCAGAATTTGTTTTTGGATAACCAATAACTGGAATTAATTTTACGCAAAAATAAAATTGAACGAAATTAAATGCAATTCGAGCTGCAATGGCGATCGGTATTGCAACATCGAGTGTGGGCACTATTAACCATGCCCCAATTAGTGGAGTAACCTGAAATATTGATCCACCAGCAACTTGCAAAATGTTTAAAGCTAGAAATTCTCTCCGACCCTCAAGCGCACCATTAAGCACCGAAGAAATAAGTGCTATTGGAAGCATGGCGATCAACCAAGGCAGCAGGCTTATAATTTCTGAGCTATATTTTTCTGACTTTTGTACCGTATATTCAATTAAGCTCCCGCTAAATGCACATAACAACAAAGCTATAAAAATCCCGACCCCAAGATTTATAATAATTGAGTTCCAGAATATATCTGATCTGATATGCGGCTCACTTTGCTCTTCTTTTGCAATTTGATTGGATACGGCTTTTCCCAAACCAAAATCCAGAAATGAGAAGTAGCCCAAAATTAGCCACACCATAGCTAAAATCCCATAACGCGCCTCTCCTAATATATTTAGATATAAGGGTACTGTGACGAACATTACTGCCATCGACAAAATTGCACCCGAGAGATTGATTGCTGTATTTTTTTTTATGCTCATTGATTTCTTCTTAGTTTTTATAAAGCATTTGCTCGAATAACAAGGCGGTCTCATGTGCACCATCCCATGTGCCGCTACGCTGATTCGAGGAAGGCTGTCGCTCAATCTGCCGAAGCGTCTGCGTGAGAAGATAGATCATCAACAATGCAGGGATCGCCTGTTTATGGACACTCGCCCAGCGCTGTAGCAGCCAAGTTGTGACTGCCTCTATTTTTGCGATGGGAGGTTGGCATCTCACTCTGGGTTGATTCAGGATGAAGTGAATGATGTCGTTGCTGGGGGGGAGGGCGTACTCGGCGTACTCCCAGTCGAACACGTAAAGGCCTTCACTCGATAGAAAGGTGTTCCAAGGAGTAAAGTCGCCGTGGCTCAGACAGGATGGCAACTGCAAATCAGTCCGAGCTTCCAGTGCGCATATGGCAGCATCCAGGTCCTGGGACCAGGCTTCATCCAGCTGCATGCGTATGCGACCGAACCGAGCACGGAACTTAGCTGCCTCTTCGCTGACAGTGACTTGGCGCGAAGCTGCGGTTTTTTCCGCAAGTTCCGTCACGAAGGCAAGATGTGAATGTGTCAACTGAGTGGTGGATCGAGTTCGGTTGGTTTTGAGGGTGTCGGTTACCAGTAGGGTTCTGTCGCCTTGCTCGCCATAGAAGAGCACCTTGGGTACATGTGCGGTTTGCAATACCAGCGTGCGAACGCGTTCAAGCGTTTCTGCTTCGTGGGCCAAAAGCATGCGAACCTGAGGATTCCGCGTAAGCTTAGCGAAGCCCTTCAGTCCCCCCTTCCCATCCATGATCTGCACAGTAACTTTGCGGTGGGGGCTGTCGGTGCCGCTGAAGTAGGCAAAGGCCAATATCTCACCGGATTGGAAATAGCGTGCCAAGCTGGGTTCGCCAACGATGTAAACCTTATTCTGAGTCCACAGACGACTTAATCCGACAAGGCTGAGAGTGCTGGCCGCGGCTTTCATGATTCGTGCACCCGCCAGCAGTGGCTGGAAGATAGCAAAACCGCTGGATGCCACACGACCGTTTTCAAGTGGAATCAGCCACCAACGTGCATTAGAGCGCCCACCCACAACCGCGTAGGGCTTTGCGCCTATCTTTGGGTCTAGATATATTTGAACACCTAAAGATTCAATGTCAGCCACTGCGGACTTAAATACCGGATGAGTAAAAAAATCCGTCATACGGTTGTTTGACGTCGTGGTGCAGATGGGCTGCTTGAACCTGTTCCTTCTGTTGAGTGTGTTGAAACTTCCGCCTTCAACGCCTCAATCTCCACTTTCAGCGCGTCGTACTCTTCCATCTTGCGCCTGAGAAATCTGCCGGTCAGCGCCACTTTTCGGTGAATCCCTGTTGGGTATGCGGGTAGACATAATTGATGTTCTTCTTGCTTTTATGAAATTTTTTCATCTTTATAAAGCCCTTGCCAATGAGAGTGTTGTGGCACTCACAGCGCCAGCAATTTCTTTAATTCTGCAAAACGCCAAGCAGACTCCGCATCATTTTTCGCCTTTGATAAAGCTTCTTTAATAAAGGCAAGCAGAACAGAAAACATCAATGTGCTTATCACCGATAGAATCACAATCAACGCCCGTTTAGGCTTCGATTTCCGCTCCGCTGGAACAGCTTTCTCGATTACCTGTATCAGCGTGGCCTCCTTGGCTTCATCAATTTTCGCCATCTCAAACTGCTTTGCTAAAAGCTCAAATATGGTCTCGTAGTACTTGACATCGCGTGTTGCCTGAACAAATGCAATGCCACTCGAAGGAATCCGTGATGAAGGCATCAGATAATCACCTTGCTCGGTTGGATGATCCCTTTGCAGACGATCGAGCTGGGATTTCAACGCTGCGAGCTCTTGTTGCGCTACCTTTAAGTCAGGGTTTTGTGCGGTGGCAAAGGTTTTTAGCGCATTAATTTCTACTTCTTTTACAGCGATGGCTCCGCGCAAGCTTGCAATCGCGGTAAAAATGGCTGTCATTTGCTGTTGCGGGAAAACCATTTTTGACTTTTCTTGAGTTGAACGAAGTGCTACCTCGGCGTTTTTTAAGTTTTCTTTCGCGTGCTCTAGCTGTTTTTCAAAAAACAATCTGCGCTTAGAAGCTTCAGTGAGTGCAAGACCATCAGCCAATTTCTGTAGTTCTTCTACATACGCCGTCGCTATGTTCGCGGCTAGCTGCGGATTGGGGTCATCGACCTCAATCGTTATCAATCCACTTTTTTTATCGGTTTTTATGTTGCTTACGGTGCTGAGCGTTTTTCTGGCGTCTTGCTTGTACTCTTGTTCATACAATTCCATGAGCTTGAATCGATCAATTAATGCGTCTTGTATCGGCCGGCTCTCAAGCATGGCCGCATAAAGATCTCCAGAGGACTTCACTCCCCCACCACCTAGACCTGCAAGACTGGCCATGTCACCTAAAGCCGCAAGCGCGCTTGAGCTCTGCTGCTGAGGCGGCATGATGACGACCTTGCTGGTAAAAATTGGCGTCATTAATAAAACCACCATGACTGCTATCAGACCGGATATCGCAGATAGCCCGATGATGAGTCGTTTATTTCGAGCCAATACGAGCAACAGATCGAGTAAGTTAATCTCGTCCTCTGCATCTCTACCCTCCTCTTTTTGTGGTGTTTTTTCCTCGGTCATGGCGGTCATGGTTATTAATTTCTCAACACCTTCAGGGCAGCCACACCAATGCCAAACTGATAGAGAATTTGTGTCCAGTCACGGAAATGTTTTGTTAACGTCGATTTGTCTTGTTTTTCTGGGACGACGATCGCATCCCCTGGCATTAATTTTCTATTTGATCCGAGCTTGAACCAGGAATTATTTTCAGGGACAACGGTGCCATCGGCCCGAAGCACATAGGCTCTAGAATCATCAGCATCGCGAGTAACGCCGCCAGCTAGGGCTAGATACTCTTCGTAGGTCTTATTTGGCCTGTAAATAAAGCTGTTTTCATTAAAAACAGACCCCATGACATAAACCACAGACGGTCTAGGCAGGACAGTGAGCTTATCGCCGTCTTCCAAAGCAATATCTGGTAGATTTGCTATGGTGGCATCGAAAGGAAGCTCAAGCGGAATGCGTCCAGTTGGCTTGAGCGCTCGCATTCTTTGGATAGCGACCCGTCTAGCTTCAATGTTGGCTTTTTCAGCGGCGACTAACGTAGCATCGGCCGCAGACTGCAACCGTGAGGCAGCTCCGCTCTCCAGATCTCTTTCCATCCGATCTAGCCACGACTGGAGTTGCTTAGTTTGGGTGACTCGGTTGGATTCGCGGGTGAATTCCGCTGAATATAGGTAGGCATCGCCGGTAATGCCGCCTACACGCCTTACCAGCTGTTGTAGAGTTTCACCTGGCAGTGCTTTATAAATACCTGCACTTTTGAATTCGCCAGCCAGAGTAACAAACTTCGTTTGCTGAGATACGGGGACAGGCAGGTCACTTTTACTAAAAATGACCACCGTATCGCCTGGCATGAGTGAAAGATTACTCTCATCGTTTTTTTCAAGCAGCAACTGGCCAAGATTGAATGGTATGAGCGTCTGCTGCAACGTGTTTGCATCTAGTCTTTCGATAACGGCATATTCCCAATTGACCTCTTCAAGCATGCGCTTGAGGTCCGCCTTTTCCAGGCCTTTGATATCGGGACCATCATCTAATATTGACTGACCATTAATTCTTGATGAATTAGAACCAGCTTTTTTCAGCTCCGAATCAGGGGTTCGTGTTTGAGAGTTTTGCCTCACCCAATAATCAGGGGAAATCAGCACTTCTTTACTGGGAATCAAATCGCTTAATCGCATACCCTCGCGCCACGGGCGGCGAGACGTTTTATGCACGTTACCTCTGAGTGTGACTGTGCGCTCAAACATTGGCGAGATCGGCCAGACATGGATTGAATCGCCATTCGCCACAGGCATTGTGAGGTTGGTACGATTCCAATCAAATTCCTCGACCGTCCGATTTTTTCGATTGGCGATTCGCTCGACAGTCACTTTGTCTGCACTGCCGACCGACGACACCCCCCCGGCCAACTCAAGTATCTGTCGCAAGTTAGTTGAGCCTTTAAGCTCAAAAATAGCTGGCTTGTTGACACTGCCCGAGACAGCGGCTTGGGGACCCACCGGTGGGATAAAGATGACGTCGCCCGGCAGCAGTCGCATATCCGCCGTGATGTCACCTTTGCTAATGAGGTTGTATAGATCGATATCCGCGACTACCGCCCCCGCCCTTTTGAGCTGAATGCTCCGCATGGAACCCACTAAAGATGGGCCACCTGCGGCAAACAAGGCGCTTATAACCGTACTCATGGAACTTACGGTGTAGGTACCGGGTCGATTTGCATGCCCTACAAGGTAAATCTGAATGGACCGGAGCTGGCCTAAGCTTGTCGTTAGATCGAAATTCTTGAATATCCGGCCGATGAAGGTTTTTAGGTAGCCGTTGAGCTGGTGATATTTGAGGCCACTTAAGTTGATATTGCCAACCTTAGGCACGAAAATCTCACCATTCCGGTCGACCGTGGCGCGGTAGTCAATATCAATTTGACCCCATGCGCGGATGATGATTTCGTCGCCCGGACCGATCTGATAGTCTGCAGTCACAGGAATACGGTCTATCGGTGCAAAGGTAGACGGCGCCGCTGAGAAAAGCTCACGACCAAAAATTGGCAACAGTTTTCCAGAGGAAGACTGTATTAATCTCTGAAACTCCGTCGGCACATCTTCTAGACCAGAGGGCTTTGCCACTCCGGAATTCGGTAGATCGCGCTGTTCATCGTTTGCTAAATCTGCCTGATATTTGACGCTATCATTTTGCCGATTTTGCAACGCAGGTGGTCGCTGAAGCTCCAAATTTTTTGAATTGGTGTTTTCGGTGGCTAAAGACTTACCGGCACTGGTTTGATTTTTTTCGGAATTCGGATCTAAAGCTCGTGATTGGGCACTGCTATGACCGCTACCAAACATGCCTAGCATCACAAGAATAGCGACAAGACATACGTAGATAAGCTTTTTATCCTCCTGTAGATGCTTAGGCCGCTTTTCCGCTTCTACTATCAAATTTTCTTTTATCTTTATACGCATAGATTATTGTGTTGCAATTTCTTGTTTGGCTATATTTAGGTTTTCGAATCTCTACCCTCAGCTGATGCATCACCCACAAAAGAAGCCAATTTTCTATAACTAAAAATATACGTTGCAATTTCTAATAAAAAAACAGCCAAACCCGCTTGTAACGATCCGCCAGCGATCACGGCAGTGATGACAAATACCCCGACGATGCTGGTGATCGTTGTTGTCGTCATTAAGTGGGCGTGCCATGGCGCCAGGTTGCGAGGCTGGACAAAATGAGTTGAAATAATCCGGTAAAGCAAAGAGTGCAGATGTTGCCGGTCAGGCTGCCCGACTGGTTGGCGATGACGGATCCGGCGAACCATAGAAAATACGGTTTCAATCACGGGATATCCGCAAACCGCCAGCATTTGAAAGGCGCTCACCGTTGGCTTCATCATGAGCACCGTCGCACAAACTGCGACGAGAAGACCAATAAAATAGGCGCCGCCATCACCCATAAAAATCAGGCCGCGAGGAAAGTTCAGCAACCAGAAACCGGTTATGCCCACAATGCCTGCGATAGCGACGTCAGCGATTAATACGTCATTATTTTGATGGGCAATGACCACCAGACCAATCAGCATTATTAGACAGAGACTAGCCGCTAAGCCATTGATACCGTCCGTAATATTGATGGCGTGCGTAAACCCCGTTAGTGCAAATGCCGTAAATCCGATGGCCACCCAAGGACTATTTAAAAGGCTATCTAGCATTGGCACGTCAGTCTGAGAAATCACGATACCCAAATCCATACCTACCCAAATGACGCTTGCAGCTGTAACCGCTAAACGGATTAATGGGGTTACTTTTTGCGTGCAATCCTCAATCAAACCAATCAAAAAGACAGGCAGCAGATACAAGAAAAGAAGGTATGATTTTTCTGAAGAACTAACGATTTGATTGACTTCATCCCCCGTCTGACTTAACAAATAAGTGAGGGTACCTAATACAATCGCCAACCCACCCAACCGAGTAACTGGGGTAGCGTGTAACTTTTGTATACCCGATTCCGGTCGATCTAATGAAACTGGCAGGATGCGTCCAAAGATCCATCGTATTGTCAATGAAGCTAACAGACTCACGGATAGCCCTTGCATAAAACGCTCGCTGTCGACAGTAGATGCGATTGAAGACACTGTACTTATTGGCATTTGATAACCCCTAACCGTCGTTTTGTAGGGGTCTATTTACCCAGCGGCCGATAGGCGAGATCGATCTGTCGGTAGGCAGGGATGTTGCTTGCTTGCTTGCTTGCTTGCTTGCTTGCTTGCTTGCTTGCTTGCTTGCTTGCTTGCTTGCTTGCTTGCTTGC
>JACCDK010961176.1_pt1 | contig 16114 bp, 15 predicted proteins | sample 7445871 | NCBI WGS metagenome assembly JACCDK01 (sample SAMN15323436, study PRJNA562643) | freshwater metagenome | isolation source: river surface water | place: USA:Blue River Watershed | collected 2017-08-15 | reverse complement strand
GACAACGCATTACGATGATCCCTCCGTCATTGAATCCAGCACCTTGTACATGGTGATCGACTTGTTGGCGTCGGGTATCGACCCCTCGCAGGCGACGATCTTCATCCAGTCCAAAGTGCCTGAACACGCGGAGCTACATCTCTTGTTGTCGATGTCCACTCCGCTGGGCTGGCTTGAGCGTGTGCCGACCTACAAAGACCAGCAGGAAAAACTCGCTGATCGTGATTTGGCAACCTACGGTTTTCTGGGTTACCCCCTGCTTCAGGCAGCTGATGTGCTGATCTATCGCGCTAGCATGGTGCCCGTCGGTGAGGATCAGGTGCCGCATATCGAAATGATGCGAGAGATCGCGCGTCGCTTCAATCACTTGTACGGCCGCGAAAAAGATTTTGAAGAAAAGGCACGCGAGGCGGTAAAAAAACTGGGTACCAAGCGCGCCAAGCTCTACAACGAACTTCGCACCGAGTATCAAGAGCAGGGCAAGGATGATGCGCTCGAGCAGGCTAAAGCCATGCTCGACGATGCACAAAATCTGTCGATGATTGATCGCGAGCGTTTGTTTGGGTATCTCGAAGGCAGTCGCAAACTGATTCTGGTGGAGCCACAGGCTTTGTTGACAGAAGCCTCACGCTTGCCCGGACTCGATGGACAAAAAATGTCCAAGAGCTACGGCAACACCATCGCGCTGCGTGATGATCGCGATACCGTCACCAAAAAAATTCGCACCATGCCCACCGATCCGGCGCGCGTACGGCGCACCGATCCCGGCGATCCGGAAAAATGTCCGGTCTGGCAGTTTCATATGGTGTACTCGGATCAAGCGACCCGCGATTGGGTCACTAAGGGTTGCAAATCCGCTGGCATTGGGTGTCTCGAATGCAAACAACCCGTGATTGACGGCATCCTGAAAGAGCAGGAGCCCATGCGCGAGCGCGCCCAGCAGTATCTGGATGATCCCTCGCTAGTGCGTGCGATCGTGGCTGATGGTTGTGATCAGGCGCGCAAATATGCGCAGGAGACCATGCGCGACGTGCGCGAGGAAATGGGTTTGTCCTACAGCTGAGTTCGACGGTATACATTCGCATCGATGAACGCGCATATCACCCTGGACTATCCATCGGCATGGGTCGCCCGGTTTGCCGGACTGATACCCGCCGGCCGGGTGCTCGATCTGGCCTGCGGCGGTGGCCGGCATGCACGCCTCATGGCCGCGCTGGGACATGCAGTGTTGGCAGTCGATCGCGATACCGCTGCACTAGCGGCGGCAAGCGGTCCCGGTATTGACACACTCGCATTTGATCTAGAGCATCCGGCGGCCGCGAGTCATCCTGACTGGCCGCTTTTGCCTCGGGTTTTTGCCGGTATCGTGGTCAGCAATTACCTCCATCGCGCACTCAAGCTGCTTTTGCTGGACAGCCTCGCTCCCGGTGGCATCTTGATATACGAAACTTTTGCGTCTGGAAATGGCCAGTTTGGCAAGCCTTCCAACCCGGATTTCCTGTTGAAACCGGGGGAGTTGCTCGAATGGGCGAATTCACGGCCCGCAAGTCGGGTGATTGCTTACGAAGACGGTTATCAGCATCGACCCCGTCCGGCGATGGTGCAGCGTATCTGCCTGCGCATGGCAGATTCTGCGTCCGATCTACAGCCGCAGGCGCTGGCGCTGGATGTCGGCGGCGATCCTAAAGTCGCGCAATAAGGATCGCGAATCTCTCTTCCTATCCGTTACAATCATGGTTTCAATTTTTTGCAACGGCACAACAATGATTCAGGGCAGCATTGTCGCGATTGTGACCCCGATGCACGAGGATGGCAGTCTCGATGCAGAGGCACTCAAAAAATTACTGGACTGGCACATCGCCGAAGGCACTGATGCCATCGTCATCGTCGGCACGACCGGCGAGTCGCCCACCGTATCGGTTGATGAGCATTGTGAACTGATCAAACTGGCTGTTGACCACGTGGCGGGACGCATACCCGTGATTGCCGGCACCGGTGGCAATTCCACTTCCGAAGCAATCGAACTGACCCACTACGCAAAAGAAGTGGGCGCTGATGCGTCGCTGCAGGTCGTGCCCTACTACAATCGCCCTACCCAAGAGGGTATGTATCAACATTTCCGTCGTATTGCTGAAGCAGTTGATTTGCCGGTTATTCTTTACAACGTGCCTGGACGTACCGTTGCCGATATGAGCAACGACACCATCGTGCGCTTGTCAGGTGTGCACGGTATCGTTGGTGTCAAGGATGCCACCGGTAATCTCGCGCGGGGTACCGAGCTCTTGCGTGACGTACCGAAATCCTTTGCCGTGTATTCCGGTGATGATGCGACGGCAATGGCGCTCATGTTGTGCGGCGGGCATGGCAATATTTCCGTCACCGCAAACGTTGCCCCTAAAGCCATGCATGAGCTGTGCGTTGCTGCGATGGCAGGTCGCATCGCCGATGCCATCGCGATCAATAACCGCCTCATTCCGCTGCATAACCGTTTGTTCGTTGAACCCAATCCTGTGCCCGTCAAATGGGCACTCACGCAGATGGGCCGCATGCAGTCCGGCATTCGCCTCCCGCTGGTCACGCTGGGTGCTGGTCATCACGAAGCGGTTCGTTCAGCGCTGCGTGAATCCGGCATTTTGCAATGACGGTCCCGCTAACCTTTACTCGATTACCATTCCAAATGCGTCTTTCTCACCTTGGTGTTTCTTCTGTAGCTTCGCTGCGTTCACGCTATTTGATGATCGTAGCCCTTTGCGCATTGGCCGGCTGCAGTTCGGTTGGTGAAATGCTCGAGCCCGACAAGATTGATTACAAAAGCGCAGGCAAAGCGAACAAGGGCGTCAAGCTTGAGGTTCCGCCAGATCTCACACAGTTGCGCAATGACAGTCGCTACGTGGTCGGCGAAAATCCGACAGGAACCGCCACGGCATCCACTTACAATGCGCAGCGCACGGCGGGCACCACGAATACTGTTGCGGCCAACAAGGTGGCCCCTGAGATCAGCCAGACTGCCGAAGTGCGGGTTGGTCGTGACGGCAACCAGCGCTGGCTGATCGTCAAGCAGACGCCCGAGGAGTTGTGGCCTCGCATCAAGGAGTTCTGGCAGGAAAGTGGTTTTCTGCTCGCGATCGAAACGCCTGAGGCTGGTGTGATGGAAACCGACTGGGCAGAGAACCGCGCAAAGATTCCCCAGGATTTCATTCGCAATACGATAGGCAAAGTGTTTGATTCGCTGTACTCCACTGGAGAGCGGGATAAATTCCGCACCCGCCTTGAGCGCACTGCCGATGGCAGCACCGAGATATACATCAGTCACCGTGGTGCACAGGAAGTGCTGACCGGACAACAAAAAGATCGCGCGATGTGGACAGGTCGTCCCTCCGATCCGGAGCTGGAAGCTGAGTTCATTGGTCGTCTGATGGCACGGTTGGGTACGGAAGTGAAAGTTGCCAAGGCCGCGATCAATGAAGCCAAGCCTGCGCCACAGCGCGCGCGCGTGGCCAAAGATGCGCTGGGCAATCATGTGCTGGTCGACGAAAGTTTTGATCGGGCCTGGCGCCGGGTCGGGCTGGCACTCGACCGAGTAGGTTTTACGGTCGAAGATCGTGACCGTGCGCGGGGTTTGTATTTCGTCCGCTATGTCGAGCAAAAATCCGATGCCGAGAAAAAAGCCAGTGAGCCTGGTTTCTTCTCGCGCTTGTTCAGCTCCAAGGATGACAAGAAACTCGCACAGCGCTACCGTATTCTGGTCAACAGCTCGGGTGAGGCGACTCGCGTTAGTGTGCAGGACGAGAAGGGTGAGTCCGAGACCGGTGGCACGGGCGATCGCATTCTGGCACTGCTGAGTGAACAACTGAAATAAACCCACGCATCAGTGTGTCTGCATCAATCGGCACGGCGCGTCGCATGAGATTTGCGAGTCTGGGCAGCGGTAGCGAAGGCAACGCGCTACTCATCTCTGCCACATCAGGCATCACAGAAGCAATGGTGATGCTTGATTGTGGCTTTGGACTGAGAGAAGCAGAATCTCGTCTCAGCCATTTTCATGTCGATCCGAAACAACTCTCCGGCATCATCGTGACGCATGAACATCAGGATCATGTGGGCGGTGTCTTTCGTTTGGCACGCCGGCACAAGATTCCCGTCTGGATCACGCATGGCACTTTCGAGGCCGTGCGAGATGAAGCTGCTGGTGTGACGGTACATATCTGCCGCGATGGCGAGCCCTTTGTCATTGGTGATCTCGAAATCCAACCCTACACAGTGCCGCACGACGCGCGTGAACCCGTGCAGTACACGGCGACGGATGGCATATCCAAACTGGGTGTATTAACTGATGTCGGGCATTCAACACCGCATTTGGTGGATGCACTCAGTGGCTGTGATGCGCTCGTACTCGAGTTCAATCACGACACCGACATGCTCGCTCAATCAGTTTACCCACCCTGGCTCAAAGCGCGCATCGGCGGGCAGATGGGACATTTATCCAATCAGCAGTCGGCAGATATTTTGCAGAGCGTTGATCGTACCCGTCTCAAACGTCTGATCGCCGGGCATTTATCACAGAAAAACAATTCGCCTGACAAGGTACGTTTGGCGATTGATGAAGTACTTCGGGATAGTGTGGTTGAGGTAGTGATTGCAGACCAGGCAGCGGGTTTTGCCTGGTTAGATAGTAGTACGTGATTGTCTCTCGAATTAGCCACTAGGCTAAAGTCAGAACGTCAGCTGTCTTTTTGTCAGACACAAAAAAGCCGTCACGAGGACGGCTTTTTTGTTCGGTTGCCCGTGATTACTTCTTTTCTTCAGCAGCAGGTGCGGCAGGTGCAGCAGCGTCAGCCTTTGGAGCGTCAGCAGCAGCAGGTGCTTCAGCAGCAGGAGCTGCAGCAGCAGGAGCTTCAGCAGCAGGAGCGGCAGGAGCAGGAGCAGCGGCTTCTTCTTTTTTGCCGCAAGCAGCCAGAGCCAGAGCCAGCAGAGAAGCGATCAGCAACGATTTTTTCATGATTTTCCTTCGGTTAAATATAAAAAATTACACTTCAATTTTGTTTAATAACTACCGGTAGTTATCGCACATCAGGCCGTATTGTAAGGCTTGGCAGTCGCAATTGACGCACTGCCGCACCGTCAAAACTTCCTAACCGGAAATTATACTGGTCTTCTTCAATAGCACGCAAGCCGTTTTATGTGATTTGTAAAGTCTGATATTAAGTTTCGCACAGGAAAATTATGGACAGATGCGGGTGAATTAGGTGCTGAAAGAACCCTAAAGCAGATTTATTGGCTTTTTTGAAAGGTCTGGCGTGCTTGAAGATCGACCCAGCCATCGAGATACCACCGATACAGGCTCTCGCGGAGGTCGGCTGAGGCCTGAGCAAGATGGCTGGCGTCGAGTACGCGGTCGTCCGCCAGTCGCCTGAGGATACGGCGGTCTGAAGTGCCGGGCGAATAGGATTCACCATTCAAGAACACATATTTGCCGCGATGCAGCATGCGTGTCTTGCGATGCAGGCGAATACCGTCGCGTGCCGCCAATTGGTCAAATTGCCGTTCGCCTAGCGGTTTGGGGTGTGGGTCGAAGCTGACCGAGTGCTTGGGCTCGGAAAGATACTCACCAAGGAAAATCTCTCTGTCGGCGGTAGTGCTGCCGAGTTTTTGCAGGGCGCGGTTCACGGCAGCCATCATTTGGTCGCTGATCGCGCCCGGGTGGCGGGTAGACCGCAGTGTCGGGTCACTGTAGCGACCAGGTAGCTCAATGGAGTCGGCCATGAATGCGAGAAACGCCTCGCCCAGCTCTTGCCAGGCCGGGGCTCGAAACCCGATGGAATAGGTCATGCATTCGTCAACAGCGACACCTTCATGCGCGTACTGCGGCGGCAGATACAGCATATCGCCAGGATTAAGAATGAATTCCTGGTCGGACTCGAAATGTCTGAGGATTTTGAGGGGCAGATCGTCGCGCAGGCGCAGATCCTGCTGGGCGCTGATGCGCCAGCGTCGCTGTCCGTGCGCCTGCAGAAGAAAAACATCATACGAATCCACATGTGCGCCAACGCCACCGCCCGACGTGGCATAGCTGATCATCAGATCATCTAGGCGGCAGTCGGGGATGAAGCGGAACTGATGCAGCAGCTGATCTGCCTGATCATCATGCAGATTCACGCCTTGCACGAGTAGCGTCCAGTTCTTTTGTCTGGTCGAGGGCAACTCAGATAGCGGTCCCTGTTGCATTTTCCACTGCCGACGGAAATTCGTGATCAGTCGCGATTCGACATCCTCGCGCGCAGCAAGACTGAACAGGTCTTCGCGCGAGAGCAGTGCTCGCATACCGGGGATGGCATTGCGAACCAGCAGGGGCTTTTTCTGCCAGTGCCTGCGAAGGAACTGGTCGGGCGCGAGACCGCCGAGCAGGTGGGTATTTTTCATTCGATCATTATATCGACGCCGCGAGAACGCCCTCTCGAAAGGAGCCATCCGGGGGGTGTCGGGTATACTCAGCCACCGATTCAGCGAAAGGATGACATGATGAACATCGGCAAAGACACCGTCGTTACTCTGCACTACAAGCTCTCTGACGCACAGGACAATCTGATCGAGCAGAGCGAGCAACCCATGGTGTACCTCCATGGTGGCTATGCCAACACGCTTCCCAAGATCGAGGAAGCGCTGGCAGGCAAAGCCGTCGGTTATCAGGTCACGATTCAGGTGGAGCCCGAGGATGCGTTCGGCGAATACGATGCCGATTTGGTCAAAATCGAGCCGCGCGAGGCCTTGCCGGAACCGCTGGAAATTGGCATGCAGTTCGAAGGCGCACCAGAGGCGGGCGAGGCGAGTGATGCGCGGGTCTTCACTGTGACCGATATTGCGGATGGCAAGGTGGTTCTGGACGGTAATCATCCGCTGGCAGGCATGGCTCTGCGCTTCGCACTGAATGTGGTGGAAGTACGGGAAGCAAGTCCCGAGGAAATCGCTCACGGGCATGTACACGGGCCGCATGGACATCATCATCACGACGACGATGACGGTGATGAGTTCCGCTCGATTCAGTTGCAATAAGCAGCCTGCTTACGGCGCTTCGGTGGTCAGTGAGAAGGGTATTGCAGCATTCAGATCGGCTGTCAGGGTGCTGACGCCGGTCGGCAGGGTGACATAGCCCAACCGGTCAGTCCAGATGATTTCGGGTGTGGTTTTTGGCGTGTTGACCGACGAGCCTTGTACGACCAGAACCCACAGATCGGATTTCTCGGCGAGTTCGCGTAGCTGCTTGCGGATGTCTTTGTAAGCATCTCTTTCCTTTACCCGCAGCCAGGGAGAGGGCAGCGGATTACCATCGCAAAAGATGACGATTGCACTACGATGCTCTCGCTGCGCAACTTCGGCAAGTCGCTTCACCCACTCTCGATTGGCAACCTGCCTGTCTTCAAATTCACTGTTCCGACCCGCCGCTTCGATGTACTGGTTATTGTCGGCCGCTACATGCAAGGTCGCAAATAGAATTCGGTCGTAGGCCCAGCGTGCATTTTCCGTATAGCTGCGGTAGGCAGGCATCGCGCTTTGGTGTTTTAAATTGAGCGCCGCGTTGCTGTGTGTGCCGATATCACTGGCAAATTTTTCTCGCAAAAGGTTCAACCAGACCGAACCCGCAGGGCGGTTTTGCCGGTCACGGCAATACGCCCAGTCCGTGGCCGCCATTGACAAGATAACCGGTGCGCTCGCTTGCGCCAGCAGCTCGATGCGCTGCTGGTAAAGCGTTTCGATGCAACGCTCGCCTGAACGCTTGAGTCCATTGACGATGATGAATGCGGCTTCGTTTGTCTGCGCATTATCGATCGCTGTATGCCAGGCATGGTCTTCAGTACTCTCTTCTGCGATGCGCATGAGCACGCTGAAGCGAAATGCCTCGGCATGACCGAGGGTGGGCAGTATTGATATAGCGATCAACAACCAGAGCAAAAACTGTCTCATGATCGGGATGAAGAATCCTCGGCCAGTTGACGCAGTCGATAGAGCGCCTCCAGCGCTTCGCGGGGGGTCAGACTGTCAGGATCGATACCCATCAGTGCTTCATTGAGGGGCGATGTGGATTGAGCTGCTGGTTCGGGGGCCGCTTCTTCGGTAGCCGCATTGGCGAACAAATCGAATTGCGTGTCGGACTGTGCTGCATGTGCTTCGAGCGCCGCGAGATGTTTACGTGCTGCGCGAATCACGGCTTGCGGCACGCCCGCGAGTTGCGCCACCTGCAGTCCATAGCTCTGCGACGCAGGGCCTTGCTCTACCGTATGCAGAAACACAATCGTGTCTTTGTGTTCGACGGCAGACAAATGCACATTCGCACAGCCAGCATGCGTCTGTGGCAGTTGCGTCAGTTCGAAGTAATGCGTCGCAAAGAGGGTAAGGCTGCGATTGGCTTGCAGTAGCGCGCTGGCAATTGCCCAGGCCAGCGCCAATCCATCGAAGGTGGAGGTGCCACGACCGACTTCATCCATCAGCACCAGCGAGTGCTCGGTTGCGCCGTGCAAAATGGCAGCGGACTCCACCATCTCGAGCATGAAGGTGGAGTAACCTGCCGCCAGATCATCGGCGGCGCCGATGCGCGTGAAGATGCGATCAACCGGCCCCAGTGTCGCCTGTGAGGCCGGCACGTAGCTGCCTGCATAAGCGAGCAGGGTAATCAGCGCAAGCTGACGCATGTAGGTCGATTTGCCGCCCATGTTGGGGCCGGTGATCAGCAATAGTCGGCGCTCAGGCGAGAGTTCGCAGTCATTGGGCATGAAGCGTTCGATGACATTTTCTACCACTGGATGCCGACCCTGGACGATATGCAAACCGGGTGAGGTGTGCAGCCGCGGTTTGCACCAATGATGGCGTTCTGCATGCACCGCAAGAGCCACCAGTACATCCAGCTGCGCCGCAGCTTCTGCAATGCGCTGCAGCTCGGGAATGTGCGAGGCAAGCAATTGAAGCAATTGTTCGTACAAAAATTTTTCGCGCGTCAGTGCTCGGTCTTGTGCGGAGAGTGCTTTGTCTTCGAAGGCTTTGAGTTCGGGCGTGATGTAGCGTTCGGCATTTTTCAGAGTTTGGCGGCGGCGATAGTCATCGGGTACTTTGGCGGTCTGGCCGTGGGTGACCTCGATATAAAAGCCATGCACTTTGTTGTATTCGACGCGTAAGTTAGCTATGCCGGTTCGGGTGCGCTCACGTGTTTCCAGATCCAGCAGGAACTGACCCGCGTTTTCTGACAGGCCTCGCAGTTCGTCCAGTTCGGCATCGTAGCCATTCGCGATCACACCACCATCGCGGATCTGCGCTGCGGGATCTTCGGCTATGGACTTTTGCAAAAGCGTCATGCAGGCCTGCGGTGTACTCAGGTCTTCACTTGCATGCACCAACAGCGCTGATGCCTGCAAGGGACCTGCGGTACGCAAAGTCGATTGCAGCAAAGGTAATTGCGCCAGTCCTGTTCGCAAGGCAGACAAATCGCGGGGCTTTGCGCTCAGCAAAGCGATACGGCTGGCGATGCGCTCGATATCTGGCATGCCAGACAAGCTGTCCGCCAGATGCGCCGGCTGAGATGCGGCAAGCAGGGCTTCGATAGCCTCATGCCGTTGTTGCGCAACCGATTGATGTCGACTGGGATGATGCAACCAGTTGCGCAACAAGCGCGAGCCCATGGCTGTCTTGCAATGGTCGAGTAAAGAAAACAGGGTAGGTGAGTTACCTTCTGCGTAGCGCAGTGGCTCGGTAATTTCGAGATTGCGTCGCGTGGCGGCATCCATCGTAATGGTGTCGTTCTCTCGCTCTACTATGAGGCTGCGCACATGCTGCAGATGTTTGCCCTGGGTGCTGCGCGCATAGTGCAGCAAAGCGCCGATTGCACCCAGTGCCGGACCAAGGTGTTCAGCGCCATGCCCGGCTAGCGTGGCTGTGGCCAGTTGCTCGAGTACCGATTTTTCGCCAGCAGTGGGATCGAAGTGCCAGTCAGCGACGGTGGTCGGACGAACACCGGGCATGGCTGCGAGCAAGTCGCTTGATGCACTGTCACAGAGAATTTCTGCGGGGGAGATGCGTTCCAGTTCTTGTCGAATGCAGGACGTTAACTGCGATGGATCAGCGACAATTTCGGTGACGCGCAAGCGACCACTGGCCAGTGACAGCCATGCGAGACCGAGCGTGTTTCCTTTGATGCCTTTGCGTTGCCTAACGATATGAAGGGCCAGCAGTGGCCGGTCTGATTTTTCCGGGAGTAGTTCGGACTCGATGAGCGTGCCGGGTGTGACGATGCGTTGTACACGACGTTCCACCGGGCCTTTGCTGGTCGCCGGATCGCCGATTTGTTCACAGATGGCGACGGACTCACCGAGTTGACCAGTTTGGCCAGATACTGGTCGGCTGAATGAAAGGGCACGCCGGCCATTTTGATCGGATTGCCATTTGACGCGCCGCGCCGAGTCAGCGTGATGCCGAGCAGGCGCGCTGCTTTTTCGGCGTCTTCAAAAAATAATTCGTAGAAGTCGCCCATCCTATAGAACAGCAGGGTGTCCGGATGGTCGGCTTTGATGCCCAGATACTGACGCATCATGGGCGTGTGATTGTCCAGGCTGGAGCGCTCGGGTGCGGTCATGCGTTGCTCGGACGAAGACGAAGTTCAAAAGGGGTTAAAGACAAGCCGGGCACGAGGCCCGGCTTGTCCGTGACGCGAAAATGTAGCACAGCCCGCGCTGTCAAGCTAAGGCAGGCTCGCGACTATCAGCGCTGACCGCTGCGACGCTTGTTGGCAGCCGAATTGGCTGCCGGCTGCCCCAGCAAGGCCGCAGTACGAACTCCAGGCGCGCGCTGCGGTCTGGCTGCGGTGGTGCTCGCGGTACCGGGATTATGCGTGCGTGGCGCACTGGCGGTTCCCTGAGCTGACCGTTGCGAGCCATTACGCTGGCCTGCGTTGCCCGGCTTGCCACCGCTACGTCCGCCTGGCGCTGAAGGACGTTTGCCCTGCTGATGTCGCGGCTGACCGCGGTGTTCCTGGCTGCGTAGCTGTATCGGTTGCGGCCGCGCGTTGGGATCCGGTTCGAACCCAGCGACCACTTCTACCGATATTTCACGTTTGATGAAGCGTTCTATGTCATGCAAGAGTCCGCGCTCATCCACGCAGACCAGCGACACAGCCTGACCGGTGGAGCCGGCACGGCCAGTGCGACCGATGCGGTGGACATAGTCTTCAGGCACGTTCGGCAAATCGTAATTCACGACATAGGGCAGCTGATCGATATCGATGCCGCGCGCAGCAATGTCGGTGGCAACCAGGACCTGCAAGTCGGCGCTTTTGAATTCTGCCAGTGCTCGGGTACGTGCAGCCTGGCTCTTGTTACCGTGAATCGCGAGCGAAGGTATATCGGCTTTGCTCAGTTGCTCGGCCAGTTTGTTGGCGCCGTGTTTGGTGCGTGTAAAAACAAGCACTTGAAACCAGTTGTGCTCTTTGATGAGATGCGTAAGCAACTGATGTTTCTTGTCGCGATCGACTGGGTGAATTTTTTGCGAGATCACTTCGACGGTTGAATTTCGTCGTGCGACTTCGATCATCGCGGGGTTATCCAGCAGGCCGTCAGCCAGCGCCTTGATTTCATCGGAGAAGGTGGCCGAGAAGAGCAGGTTTTGTCTCTTTGGGGGAAGAGCCGCCAGCACTTTACGAATATCGCGGATGAAACCCATGTCGAGCATGCGATCGGCTTCATCCAGCACCAGAATTTCCACAGCGCGCAGATCGACCGCACCTTGCTGCATGAGATCGAGCAGACGACCTGGGGTGGCGACAAGAATATCGAGGCCGCGCGCGAGTTTTTGAATTTGCGGATTGATGTTCACGCCACCAAAAATGACCGCAGACGTGAGACTCAGGTATTTGCCATACGTACGCACGCTTTCTTCGACCTGCGCGGCGAGTTCGCGCGTCGGAGTGAGCACCAGTGCGCGCACCGTGCGCGCTGTAGGGCGTGGTTTGCCGGACAGCAGTTGCAGCATGGGCAGAGTGAATCCTGCAGTTTTGCCGGTGCCTGTCTGGGCGCCAGCGAGAAGATCGCCACCTTTCAAAACGGCGGGTATCGCTTGTAATTGAATCGGTGTGGGTTGGGTGTAACCGTTTTCCGTGACGGCACGCACGATAGGTTCGGCGAGGCCGAGTTCAGCAAATGACATAGATTTCGAGAATAAGTCGACCCGCCGCCGCATCAGGGCGCCAGTCACAGGTCAAGGGGAGATTTACAGGAGGGGCGGTCAGGAGACTGGAACAATGACCGCAGTGGCCGGAGTATAACAGGGTCCGCCAGCGTCGACATCTCCCGATTTTTTAAAGACGCTGCATCAAATTGCAGGCAGCGGTTGTTTGGAAGGCATGCCCAATGCGAGTACCGTCAACTTGAAATAGAGCACGAGTACGTTTCGCAACGGCGATCTCAGGCAAATGGCGAGAGCACGTTGAGCATCTGACTGAATACTTTAGGTGAGCCAGCAATCACATTTCCCTTGTAGATATAGTCAGACTCACCTGAAAAATTCGCAACGATACCGCCCGCTTCGGTGATGAGTAGGGCACCTGCTGCAATATCCCAAGGCTTGAGATTTTTTTCGAAGAAGCCGTCAAGTCTGCCCGCGGCGACATAGGCGAGATCGAGTGCCGCGGCACCGGGACGACGCAGCCCAGCAGACTTTTGCGTCATCAGATGGAACATTTTGACGTACTCATCAAGCCCGGAGAGATCACTGTAGGGAAAGCCGGTGCCGATCAACGCATCGGCAAGCTTGTCACGTTTTGCGACCCGAAGTCGCTTTTCATTCAGGAAGGCACCCGCACCTTTGCTGGCAGTGAAGAGTTCATTGCGCGTTGGATCATAGACCACTGCCTGCGTAATCTGTCCACGATACTGCAGCGCTATCGAGACAGCATATTGGGGAAATCCATGAATGAAGTTCGTCGTGCCATCGAGCGGATCAATGATCCAGACGTACTCGGTTTCATCATGAAGATTGGCAGAGGCACCTGATTCCTCGGCAAGAATCGCATGGTCGGGATAGGCCTGTCGCAACACATCAATGATGGCCTGCTCAGCTGCCTGATCTACTTCGGTCACGAAATCATTGTGATTCTTGGTAGTGACGCGTAGTTGTTCGACCTCGAAAGAGGCGCGAGTAATGACCGAAGCGGCACGACGCGCGGCTTTCACCGCGGTATTGATCATGGGGTGCATGGTGGTTCCGTTAAAATTGGGCCGTGTACGGGTATCCGCGACAGCCACCACAGTGAGAATGAACGATGCGGCTTGAATTCCGCGAATTGCCGCTATTTTAAATGAACCCGCCAACCCGTCCTACTTCCGATGTTCCTGTCTTTGAACGATTGCGTTTCGTTCTGGTTGAAACCAGTCGGGCGGGCAACATCGGCGCCACTGCTCGTGCAATGAAAACCATGGGCTTCTCTGAGTTGGTGCTGGTCTCTCCGCGTGAGACTGATGTGCTTCATCATGAAGAGGCCGTCGCCTTTGCCAGCGGCGCAAACGATGTGCTTTCCCAAGCCCGTATTGTCGATAGCCTTGATGAGGCGCTGGCGGGATGCAATCTGACCGTGGCACTGTCGGCACGACTACGGGAGTTTTCTCCGCCGCTCAGGTCGCCTCGCGCCTTGGCGCAGCAATTACGTGCGGACACCAGCTTGCGCTGTGCGCTGGTCTTTGGCAATGAGCGTTTTGGGCTTTCCAATGAACACGTTGAAAAATGCAATGCATTAGTCAGCATTCCCGTGAATGCGGCGTATTCCTCGCTCAACCTTGCTCAGGCGGTACAGATTTTGGCGTACGAATGCCGTGTTGCTGCAATGGGTGAGCAGCGGGAGGTGATGGAGATCGGTTTTCAGGGTGAAGCGGCAAGCGCCGAGCAGATTGAAGGCTTATTCCGGCATCTTGAACAGGCGCTGATTGAGATTGAGTTTCTGGATCCCGATCACCCCAAGAAGCTGATGCCGCGGTTGCGGCGACTGTTTTCGCGTACGGCTCTGGAGACTGAGGAAGTCAATATTCTGCGAGGAATTGCGACGCAGATCATCGAGCGGCGCAAGCGCCTGAAATAAGCGGCGCGCCCCCGACGCATAGTTGTAGAGGTGGCAGCCCGCAACTTCGTCAACTAGGTCAAATCACGCCGGGGCAGTTGGCGTACCTGCCACAATCGCCCAAAGTATCAACCCCAAGCCCTAAGCAAGCCAACAGCGAGCCCTTCAAGTGCAAATTCATGTCGGCCCGGCTCGACGCGGATGACATCGAAATCCGGATTTTCCGGCAGCAGTTCCACGACACCGCCATTTCTGCGGAAGCGCTTGACGGTAACTTCATCATCGAGCCGCGCAACGACGATTTGGCCATCGCGCGCCTGATCAGCTTTTTTCACCGCGAGCAAATCACCATCCAGAATGCCGGCATCGCGCATCGACATGCCGCGGACTTTGAGTAAATAGTCGGGTCGAGCGGTGAACAATGCGGGGTCGACCTGATAGTTTGCCGAGATATGCTCCTCGGCCAAAATGGGTGAGCCTGCAGCTACCCGACCGATAAGAGGCAAGGAAAACTGCATGATGTCAGGGTGGGGCAACACCATTTGGGAGACGCTGAAGCGGCGAGGGCGGCTGTCTGCTGGCCGGTCCAACAGTCGAATACCCCGCGAAGTGCCCGGCGAGATTTCGATGGCGCCTTTGCGCGCGAGTGCTTGCAGGTGTTCTTCAGCAGCGTTGGCAGAACGGAAACCCAGTTCGTTGGCGATCTCCGCGCGCGTAGGTGGAAAGCCCGTGTTCTCGATGGCATTCCGAATTAGTGCAAGGATTTGTTCCTGGCGGGCGGTCAGTTTGATCATGATTACTCCCCAGCAAAGCGACTGTTTTTATACACAGGCTGTATTTTTATACAGCGTTGGGCGAAAGGCAAGCATAATATTCGGTGTTTCCTTTCAGTGTTAGCAGATAACTATCTGATGACATTGAGTTTTCTCTATTTCCCCGGTATAGTCGCGGGTTTTCCTCTTCCCACACTCGTCCTGACGCCGGGGTGGGCGATTTAGTAATCCGACCTTAAGGAGAAATGATGCGTCACTATGAAATAGTTTTTATCGTCCACCCGGATCAGAGCGAGCAAGTACCCGCGATGATTGAACGTTACAAGGGTCTGGTTAGCGGCCGTGGCGGCAAAGTCCACCGTGTCGAAGACTGGGGTCGTCGCCAGATGGCCTACATGATCCAGAAACTCGCCAAAGCCCACTACGTTTGCATGAACATCGAATGTGATGGTGAAACCCTGGCAGAGATCGAAACCGGTTTCCGCTTCAACGACGCCGTGCTGCGCCATCTGACCGTTCGCATGAAGAAGGCCGAGACAGCGCCTTCGCCCATGATGAAGAGCGTGCAGAAGGAAGACGCAGCCAAGAGCCAGCGCGCCGAGGCGCCTGCGGCCTGATCGGCACGTGTCAGTAACGGAGCGAGGTGACAACAGTTTTCTTTGCATAGCGACCCTGGCCGAGCGTGATGTATTGCGCTACACGCCAGCCGGCATACCGATGGTGAGCGCAGTACTGACCCACACATCGGAACAGCTTGAAGCGGGCATTAGCCGGCAAGTCGGATTTGAACTGCATGCAATTGCTGCAGGAATAATCGCAGACAGGCTGGAGCGGGCTCAGATAGGCGCTCTGTTTCGGTTCAGTGGCTTTATGGCCAGGAAAAATCGAAACAGCAAAGCACTTGTGTTTCATCTCACAGATTTTGAACTTATTTCTTAAATTCAGGAGCCAGCAAAATGGCATTCGGTAAAAAATTCGACAAGAGCAAACTCAAGGAAAAGCGCAAACAGCAAAATCCGCTGTTTAAGCGCAAGAAATTCTGCCGCTTCACCGTGGCCAATGTAGAGCAGGTGGATTACAAGGACGTGGATACGCTCAAAGACTTCGTGCAGGAAAACGGCAAGATCATGCCAGCACGTCTGACAGGTACCCGTGCACACTATCAGCGTCAGGTGGACACCGCGATCAAGCGTGCCCGCTACCTCGCGCTGTTGCCGTACACCGATCTGCACAACGCGTAATCGGTTCGTCCCTCACT
>JACCDK012197438.1_pt1 | contig 16115 bp, 13 predicted proteins | sample 7445871 | NCBI WGS metagenome assembly JACCDK01 (sample SAMN15323436, study PRJNA562643) | freshwater metagenome | isolation source: river surface water | place: USA:Blue River Watershed | collected 2017-08-15 | reverse complement strand
TTGATGGAAAAAGGTAAATGGAAAATTGAAAGATTAGCTCCATAATAAAATGACATTCGAAGAAATAAAAAATAAAATCATTGATCGATTTTCTTCTACAATTATTTTAGAAGAAAATGCTCAAACTTTACAATCATCCTTAACAATTGACAAAAATCAACTCGTTGAACTTTGTGAATTTTTACGTGATGATAAAGATTTGTATTTTGATTTTCTTGCATGTCTTTCAGGTGTTGATTATTCAAAAGAGCATAAACACTTGACAGTAGTATATCATCTATACTCATTAATTTATGAGCATGGTATTGTTTTAAAAATTAACACTGCCATTGATAGAGAAACTAATGTTGTAGATGCTGTACCCAGCGTTTCAAATGTATGGCGAACTGCTGAATGGCATGAACGCGAAGCATTTGATTTCTATGGTATACCATTCAGTAATCACCCCGACTTAAGAAGAATCTTATGTCCAGATGATTGGCAAGGTCACCCTTTAAGAAAAGACTATGAACCTGCTGAATATTACAAAGGATTAAAAATTAAGTTTGATAGAAATGAGTAATTATAAAACAGATTTATCAAGCCTGAAAAATGAAGAGATGGTACTCAATATGGGTCCGCAACATCCATCTACTCATGGTGTACTTCGTTTAGAATTAGTAACCGATGGTGAAATAGTCAAAGAATGTATACCACATATTGGTTACCTACATCGTTGCTTTGAAAAGCACGCAGAGAATTTAAGCTTCCAACAAACTATTCCTTTTGTAGATCGCCTCGACTATCTAACATCTATGAACAACGATCATATTTTTGTGATGGGTGTTGAAAAGATGATGGGCATTGATAAAGAAATTCCGAAACGTGTTGAATATATAAGAGTTCTTGTTTCTGAATTAAATCGTATTGCATCTCATCTAATTGCAATAGGTACTTATGGTATGGACATTGGCGCTGTGACCCCATTTTTCTGGTGTTTCAGAGATCGTGAACATATTTTAAATTTGTTGGAATGGGCTTCGGGTGCGAGGTTACTATACAATTATATTTGGGTCGGTGGATTGTTTTTTGATCTACCGGTGGGCTTTGAACAAAAATGTTCTGAGTTTATTGAATACTTCAAACCTAAAATGCGTGAGCTCGATGAACTTCTAACTAACAATAAAATATTTATTGACCGAACTAAAAATGTTGGTGTGCTACCTTTAGATGTAGCTATTAACTTCGGATGTTCAGGACCTATGTTAAGAGGTTCTGGATTGAAGTGGGATCTTCGTAGAGTTGATGCTTATTCAGTTTACCCTGAATTAGATTTTGAAATACCAAAAGGCGAAGGCTTAATGGGAACTGTGGGTGACTGTTGGGATCGATATTATGTACGAGTTCAAGAAGTTTATGAATCAATAAAAATAATTGAACAATGCATCGAAAAATTAGAAGGACCATTGAAAAGAAATCCCGATTTCGATCCACGTGCAAAAATGCCTAAAAAAACAATTCCAAAAGCTCAAGAATTTTATATCAGAGGCGAAAGTCCGAAAGGCGAACTAGGCTTCTTCTTTATTACAGATGGCAAATCTGATAAACCCATAAGATGTAAAGCCCGTAGCGGTAGCTTCTCTAATCTATCTGTAATTTCTGAAATCGCTAAAGGCTGTATGATTGCAGATATAGTTGCAATTATAGGTTCTATAGATATTGTTTTAGGGGAAGTAGATCGTTAAGCAACTAAAATATTATGCTTATTCATCATCGCAACTAATTGCTCAGATTTAAAAGGCTTGTCGAGTGAATCATCCATTCCTGCTTCACGATATAAGTTTTCATCATCTTCAAATGAACCAGCTGATATAGCAAAAATTTTAGGCCTGTCATTGCCATATAATTTTACAATCTCTTTGGTAGCATCAAGTCCGTTCATCTGCGGCATTTGAAGATCCATTAAAATTAAATCATATTTTTTGGGCTGCTCTTCTAATTTAATCAATACCTCGAGTCCATTTGGTACTACATCTACCTTCATACCAATTCTCTCAACGATTTTACGCATGAGCATTTGATTCACTATACTGTCTTCGGCTATTAGAATATGGACATCAGAAAGAGATTTCAGTGTTTCCATTGTTGTTGTTGTAAAAATGTTGTTTGTTGTTAAGCAAATATAGTAATTTTATACAAAAGTTTAAACAATGATTAGAGCTGCAAACATCAATGACCTAAACAGTATTGTTGAAATTTACAATCAAACTATTCCCTTAAAAAATGTTACGGCTGATACAACAGCTATTTCAGTAGAGAGTAGAATCGATTGGTTTCATCAATTTAACAACGATAGACCTATTTGGGTTTACGAAAAAGATGAAAAAGTTATTGCTTGGTTAAGTATAAGAAGTTTTTATGGTAGACCTGCTTATCAATACTCTGTTGAAATAGGTTTATATATTGATGAACAAAATCGTCAAAAGGGTTTAGGTGCTGAGATGTTACTACATGCAATCAATGAATGTAGAAAAATCGGAATCAAAACTACTCTTGCATTTATCTTCAGTAATAATCTACAGAGTTTACATTTTTTCTCGAAGTATGGTTTTGTCGAATATGGTAATTTACCTGAAGTTGCTGAGATTGAAGAGGAGAAAATTGATTTAGTGATCATGGGATTGAAGTTATAAAAAAGCCCCAGTACGAATACTGGGGCTTCTAACCTAAACCTAAACTAATATAAAAAGTATTATCTTCTTATTACTCTTCTAACGCTAATTCTTCGGTATTATTTTTCTTAAACCATTTTTGTTTCAAATTAGTTACCAATAAATACATTACTGGTACTAATATCAAGGTTAAGAATGTCGCAAATATCAATCCGAAGATCATTGTCCACGACAACGGGCCCCAGAATGCAACGTTATCACCTCCGAAATAGATATGCGGATTGAATTCTGAGAATAACAATGCAAAATCTATATTCAATCCTACCGCCAATGGAATCAAACCTAATATAGTCGCCAATGCTGTTAATAGTACTGGTGTCATACGAGTTCTACCCGCTTCGAGAACTGCGTTATAAGCTGTCATACCTTGCGACATCATTAAGTCAGCAAACTCTACAAGTAGAATACCGTTTCGCACTACAATACCAGCTAATGCAATAATACCTACACCCATCATTACCATAGACATAGTCATTTTAAATATGGTAATACCCAATAACACACCAATGATACTAAAGAAAATTTCACTTAAAATAATCACTGGTTTACCTATAGAGTTAAACTGCGTCACTAGAATTATTAAAATTAATCCGAATGATACCATCAAAGCCAATCCCAAGAACTTTACAGTTTCTAACTGCTCCTCTTGTTCACCAGCCATCTTAATATTTACTCCAGCTGGAGCATAGAAACCATTAATCTCTCTTTGAATATTTGCAACTACTTCATTAGGGTTATAAGCACCTAATACGTTCGATGATAAAATGATTATACGTTTCTGTTGTTTACGTTTAATTCCACCGTATGTGTTTACATATTTCACATCAGCAAATGATGACATAGGTACTTGACGAATCATACCACCCATACCCATATCTCTATAAGTGACGTTCATATTTCTAAGAACTTCTAAATTATTTCTTTGCTCTTCCTTAGCACGTAAATTAATTTCATAATCATCTTTATCATCTCTGAATTTAGAAACTTCTTTACCATATAAAGCAGTTCTCAATTCCATAGCTACTTGTCCAGATGATATACCCTCTCTGTTTGCTCTCTCACGATCGATATCAAAAATGATTTCAGGTTTATTATTTTGAAAATCTGATTTCAATTCTTCTATACCTGCAATGTTTTTGTTATCAATAAATTTCTTCAATCGAACAGATGTAGAAACTAATGAATCTAAGTTATCTCCAGTGATTTCAATAGAGATTGGTTTAGCTGTCGGCGGACCGCTTTGTTCTTTAGTAACAGAAATTTCTGCACCTGGTATACCTTTCACTGCTTCACGAATCTTATCTAAATATTCGGATGTTTTCACTCCGTTACGTTTACCAAACTCAACGAATGCCACCGATACTTTACCTTTATTGGTGTATTTACCTTGATCTTCATCTTGAGGGTCAGTAACACCAACAGTAACGTTAGAAATGATTGAAGAAACAACTGGGTTATCTTTACCTACAACTTTAGTTACTTTCTCCTCTACATCCTTGATAACTTCATTAGTATATTCTTGATCAGTACCTACAGGTAAGCTCACATATACATACACGAAATTCGGATCACCTTCTGGGAAGAATACAAACTTCGGAGTACGAACTGACATAAATAAGATGGTGAAAATAAATAATCCAAGTGTGCTGAATAACATCGTCCATGGTCTATGTAAAGCCCAATCTAATTTCTTAGCATACCAATTCTGAAATCTTGGCCAAGCACTCGTCTGAAATTTCAATACCCATCCTTCTAAATAAAAATGATTTAAAAGATATAATAATGTAAGTACTACAATGAAATTACCTAAACCGAACGCAATTAAATATCCGATTACCGCAACTACACCCATTCTAATCACATTCTTCTTAACCTTTTTGTCAAAAGTAGGTTTGTGATTTTCATCAGTATTGTGAGGCTTCATGAAATCAACCGCGAATACCGGATTGATGATGTAAGCAACCAATAAAGATGCAAGCAAAGTAATAATTAATGTTACTGGTAAATAAAACATGAACTTACCAATGATACCTGGCCAGAATAATAATGGGACGAAAGGTGCAAGAGTTGTTAAAGTACCAGATAATACTGGTAAAAATACTTCACCTGTTGCTTTCTTAGCAGCAGTTTTAATAGGCACTTTACCATTATCAAAAATACGGTGAGTATTCTCAATTACTACAATCGCATCATCTACCACAATACCCAATCCTAGTAAGAACGAGAACAATACAATAATGTTCATCGTAAAACTAAATCCGAATGCTCCACCCAATGCAGGCATTGCCACAAACGCAACAGCCATTGATAACGGAACAGATAATGCTACGAATATTGCATTCGTTACTCCCATAAAGAACATCAAAATGATAGTAACTAATATAAATCCGATAATGATTGTATTTATTAAATCGTGTAGTGTTACACGCGTTTGATCTGATTGATCACCTGTAATTTTAACTTCTAGACCTTTCGGAAATTCATTCGCCTTCATCTCTTTCACAATCTCACGAATCTTATCAGAAGCTTCAATTAAGTTTTCACCCGAACGTTTTTTAACGTTTAAGGTAATTACATTCTTACCATATAAACGTGCATAACTTTCTTGCTCTTTAAATCCATCTACAACCTCAGCTATATCTTTTAAATATACAGATCCGCCTGTAGGAGTTTTTATAATTGTATTGGCAATATCTAAAGCATCAGGGAACTCTTTCTTGATGTTTAATGTTCTACGAACACCATCAATTTTAATAGTACCACCAGATGCAGAAATATTTTCATATCCAATAGCTCTTTCAATATCACCAAAAGAAATTTGTGCAGCATTCATTTTATTCAAATCAACATTGATTTGAATTTCTTGCTCTAAAGCACCAACGATATCGACACCTGAAATTTCTTTCATGCCCTCTACCCTGTCTTTTAAAGCATCTGCATATTCTTTTAATTTTTTCAAATCATAATCACCAGAAATGTTTAAAAACAAAATTGGTAAATCTGATAGGTTAATATCTTGAATCGTTGGATCTGCTGGTAAGTTAGTAGGTAAGTCTGTTTTAGCTTTATCTACCGCATCTTTAACTCTTTGCTTTGCATCCTTGATGTCAATATTAGTATTAAACTCAGCAACAATTACTGAATAATCTTGATACGAATTAGAAGTTACTTTCTTCAATCCGGTCGTCGACTTCAATTGTTTCTCGATCTGCTTAGTTACCAAATTCTCCATGTTCTCTGGTGAAGTACCAGGGTAAACAGTTGATATGAAAATCTTCGGAATAGTAATCTCCGGAAAATTTTCTTTCGGTAAATTTTGATAGGCAAAGAAACCTATCACAGATAACAAGACAGTGATTACATAAATCGAAGTCTTATTATCGATGGCCCAACTCGAGGGCTTAAATTCTTTAAATTTATCTTTCATACGATGAAATTTTTGGACTTCTTATTTTTTAATTAAATCACCTTCATTTAAATCTTGGTAACCAAGTGTGATAATTTGATCACCAGCATTTATACCACTTTTAACTTCAGCAGTACCTTTGTATATTTTACCAAGTACAATTGTATTTTTCTTAGCTACCAACTTACCATTTTCAGTTACAGCAGTGTAAACATATGAACCACTCTGGTCATTTTGTACAATGTTCATTGGTACACTAATCGCTTTTGCAGCTTTATAGTCTACAATCTTTAACACTGAAAGCATATTTGGTCTGTATTCGCTTTTACCTTCTAATTTTACTTCTACTTTGAAGGTTCTGCTCACCGGATTAATTGTTCTAGCAGCAAAGTTTAATTTCGTAGAAATTTCTTTATTCAAATCAGGAAAACTAACAATTACTTGATCGCCCGTACCTACTGTATTTAAATATGTTTCAGCTAATTCACCAGTTGCTTTTAATTTGTTAAAGTTTACCACTGTGAATGCGGGCTTCATATTCGATGCAATCTCTCCGACTTTAATATCTGCTAAATCTACAACACCATCAATTGTTGATTTTATCAATGTCATATCTAATTGCTCTTTAGCAGTTGCTAATGCTTTCTCTAATGACTCTTTGTTAGATTTTGCTTGTAAGAATTGTACCTCAGTACCAATTTTTTGATCCCAAAGATTTTTTTGCTTGTTATATAATGTAGTTGCAAAATCAAGACGAACATTTAACTCATCAATCGACTTGCGAATAATTGCATCATCGATGGTAGCTAATACTTGTCCTTTTTTCACCTGATCACCCACCTCTGCCAACACACTTGTAACTGTACCCATTGCTTTAGGTAATATGTTAATATTTTGGTCGGATTCTACCTTACCTTGAACCTCTACATAGTGAACAAAATCTGATGCAACAACTGTATCGATGTTTACAAATTTTACTTTTTGATTCCCTTCCGGATTCTCTTTTGCAATCTCCTCTTCAAGTTTTGCAATTTTATCGTTTAATGTAGATTGTTCTTTCTTTAATTTCTCTAGTTCTGCTTTTTTATCTGAACTAGCATTTTCACCACATGCAGCTAATACTGATGCAATGCTTAATAAGATCAAAATTCGTTTCATATATTTTGGATGTGTAATTTATGTTATTGGATATTTCCGTTTGATTTTTCTAATTCAATTTTTGCAACTAATGCATTAAATAAAGCATTGATATAATTCGTCTCTGCTTCTTTCAATGATGTTTGTGCTGTAACTACCTCTAAGCTAGAACCAACACCTTGCTCATATTTAGCTTTTGAAACTCTTAAAATTTCAGCTGCTAAATCCATGTTCTTTCGTTGATTGTTCAATGAACTAACACTATTGTTAAATGTAATGCTAGCATTCTTATGATCTAACTCTAGTGCACTCTCTAAATATTTCAAATCATTTTTAGATTTCTCTAATGTCAACTTTGCTTGTTTCGTTTGATAGAACTTTTTACCAGAACCAACAATTGGAACGTTTAATTGCAATCCGACAACTGTAGTCGGGAAAAATTTGTCGAATAAATCACCGAAGTCATTATTAAAAGCATTTTGAGAGAATGAACCAAATGCAACCAAACTAGGTGCACGAGTAACTATATTTCTCTTATAGTCTAATTCATTTAATCGCATTTGAGTTTTCAATAATTGATATTCTACTCTAGCATCTACATTAACTTTTTCTTCTGTATTTACTATTTGTGTTAATACGATATCTTCTAATTTATCTTTCAAATCTAAATTCGATGATAATGGCATACCGATTTGAAATTTCAATACTACCTTACTTAACTCTAACATTCTACTTACATTCTCACGCTCTGTAATTAAGTTATTGTATAAAACATTTAATCTGTCGATATCAACTTTTTCTACAAATCCTTGATCATAATATGCTTTTGTATCATCTAAGGTTTTCTTCAATTGACTTACGTTAGCATCTAGTAATTCTAAATTTTTCTTAGCTACTAATGCATTATAATATGCTTTAGTTACGTTAACATGAGTTTCAATTTTGGTACGCTTTAAAGCTTTAATCGATAAATCTTTGTAAACACTTGCTGCTCTCAAGCCTAATAAATAGTTACCATCAAACAACAATTGTGAAGCTTCTATACCGAATGAGAAATTATTAGTTACACCAAATTGTGCTTCAATAAATTCTGGGTATGTACCTGGGGCCATACCAGCAGCTGGACCTATAAAATTAGGAATTACCTGCGTTGGTATGTCTAAGAAATTCTGATAAGATGCCTTACCATTCACTTGTGGCAATCCGATTGCTACAGTCTCTTTTACTTTTTGCACAGCAATCTCTTTGTCGATTTCAGCATTTTTTACGCTATTCTGATTCTTCATAGCATAATCAACTGCCTCTTGTAATGACAATTGAAATGACTCTTGTGCATTAACATTAATGCTTACGAGTGTGGCAAATAATAGGATGTATATTATTTTGGGTTTCATATGTATTATGTAAATTCTAATTTTCTTCTTTTATATTTTTATACTGACTGATTACTTTATATCCTTTAGATGATAATAAACCATATAAGAAATGTTCGGTTAATTCAATCATCACCTTATCGAATCTATACTCTGTTGAAGGAAAAACATCATAGTTAAAACTCATATCTACCTGCTCTAATCTCATCTTAGAAATGATATCTATGTCGATGTCTTTTCTATATAAGCCTTCTGACATACCTCTATCTATATTCTCTTTAATCTTCGATAATATCTCTTGATTTCTAAATTGTCTGAATTTTTGCCATGCATTCGGATGATACTTTTGAAGATCGTAGAACATGATCGGATTAAAACTCTGGATCATTCTTGATACTTGATGGTTTACTTGTAGTAATTCATCAATCGCATCTTTTGCAGCTACCCCACAACACAAATCCATTTGCTCCATATGTCTGCTGATATTCATCTTTACTACCTCTACTACCAACTCCTCCTTATCGGGGTAATGTTGGTAAATGGTCTTTTTTGAAACCCCCAATTGCTTGGCAATATCATCCATGGTAATGCTCCTAATACCGTGTCTACGGAACATTTCATCACCTTTTAATAATATTCTTTCCTGGATTTCCACTTTATTTAATAATTATGGTCGCAAAACTATAGAAACTTTTGAGACTAACAAAGTTTCCTAAGTGTTGTTTTAGAATGTTGCAGAAATGTTACAAAAAAAAAGCCCCAACGTCTGTTGGGGCTTGTACTCGGGGCGGGAATCGAACCCGCACGACCTGTAAGGGTCACAGGATTTTAAGTCCTGCGTGTCTACCAGTTCCACCACCCGAGCCTATTAAAAAAAAATTCTCTCTTTCGAGAGCTATTTTTTAATGAGCGAAAGACGAGGTTCGAACTCGCGACCCCGACCTTGGCAAGGTCGTGCTCTACCAACTGAGCTACTTTCGCTTGGTATCTTTGTTACTGGACTGCAAATATAGAGTTTTTGATACTGCTGTCAAGGAAAATTTTCAAAAAAATTAATAATTGCTGAATATCAGCTTAATAATTTGATATTTCAGATTTCAATACTCAATGTATCGTAAGCCAGACTTATACCTTGAGGTAATTCTGCGCATACTTCTTCGTGCAAACCTAATTGATGTGAAATATGTGTGAAGTATGTTTGAGGTATATTTAATCGCTGTGCTAATGCTACAGCTTCTTCTAAAGTAAAATGTGAAATATGCTCTTCTCTTCTCAAAGCATTTAATACCAATACTTTCGAGCCTTTAATTTTTTCGAGCTCATCATCTGTAATGGTCTTGGCATCGGTGATATAACTAAAATCTCCTATCCTGAATCCGAATACCGGTAACTTGAAATGCATTACTCGTATAGGCATAATCTCTACTCCTTGTACTTTCATCAATTCATTTTTAATATTATGCATCACAACTCTTGGTATACCAGGGTAATGTATGCCTGAAAATATATAAGAAAACTCATTCTTTAATGCATGCTGTACTCTTTCTTCTGCATACACATCTATTTCTCTATCATGCTTGAAATTAAATGCGCGTACATCATCTAGGCCTGCTACATGATCTTTATGTTCGTGCGTAAATAATATTGCATCTAATTGCTGAACTTTTTCGCGTAACATTTGGTAGCGAAAATCTGGACCAGAATCAATCACGAATACTTTGTCTTTGTACTCAATCATGACCGAAGAACGCAGTCTGTTATTTCTAACATCCGAAGAAGTACAAACTTTACAATGACAAGCTATAACGGGTACCCCTTGTGATGTGCCTGTACCCAGAAATGTTACTTTCAATTTTCTTTTTGTTGAATTAAATTTTGAAATAGTTTCACTTGATTCTCATCCCATTGATCATCATTGATTTCAATCTCTCTCAATATTTCAATCAATGCAGCAATCTTCACATCTAATGTCGCAAATTTATTAACTACCACCACCTTGTTCGTTAATATAGTACATGAGCCAGGCTTGAAATTACCTTTCTCATATCTAATCTTATACTGTTGTGCTTTGAATAAATCTTCAATCTTATCTAGTGTTCCTTGCGTCGGCTTCATGATCTTTATCTTAAATCTACTACTTCTACACCTGGGTATTTCTTTGCATCAAACGTAAATGTTCCGGCATTCACTGCTGGGTTTGCTGCAAATGCTTTGACTGCATAAGTATATCTATTACCACTCTTATCGAAAATAGTACTCTTCACAATTTGCTTGCTCACCTTATCAACTGTCAACTTTACTTTGAAAAATTCTTTCGACTTATCTGTTGGTGTTAACTCTAAATTTTGTTGCACCTTACCACCAACTGTTTTCTCATCTACAAATCTGTATAAAAATCCTTTTTCATACATCGTAAATATTTCATTAGGCTTAATACCTTCTGCTGACGGATCTACTGTATTGATCTGAACTTCTTTCGCTTCCTTCATATATGTCCATGAAGTCTTACCATCACTTATCACCTCTTGTCCGGCTATATTCAAACGATACTTAGCACCCGATAATAATATCGACCCTGTTTGTGTTTCTTTAATTTTAGCTGTAGGGTTTTCTAATGTATAAGCAAAATCAATTTTCATAGATTTCATTGATTTATACTTTGCACTCACCCCTGCTAATATGTCTTTCGCTTTCTTGTCAACCTGCGCAAAAGCAGTTGATACCATTAAAAGACTTAGTAAGATTAATTTTATTTTTTTCATTTTTAATATAGTATTGGGTACTAAGTATTGAGTACTGAGACCCTAAAATTTCCTATTGTCCTTCTTCCGACTAGCTATTAGCTACTAGCTACTCTAGTACTATTTTCCAAGTAACTCATTCAAATGCTGCTCCAAATGATACTCATCTTTAATCAATACCTCTCGGGCTTTTGAGCCTTCGAACGGACCCACAATTCCGAATGCTTCGAGTTGGTCAATAATTCTACCTGCTCTATTGTAACCTAGTTTCAATTTACGTTGAATCAAAGATGTTGAACCTTGTTGGTGCATAACGATTAAACGTGCAGCATCTTCAAATAGTGCATCTCGTTCACTTAAATCCATATCTTTATTACTCGAGCCCTCACCATTCTCATCTACATACTCTGGTAATAAATGTGCACTCGCATATCCTCTTTGCGCTCCAATAAAGTCTGTCACCTTCTCTACTTCTGGTGTATCTACAAAAGCACATTGCAAACGAATTAAATCACTACCTAATGATAATAACATATCTCCTCTACCTATCAATTGCTCTGCTCCACCTGCATCTAAGATTGTTCTTGAGTCAATCTTAGAACTTACTCTAAAGGCTAACCTCGCCGGGAAATTCGCTTTAATAGTACCAGTAATTACATTCACAGACGGTCTCTGTGTAGCTATCACTAAGTGAATACCAATTGCACGAGCAAGTTGTGCTAAACGTGCTATAGGTGTTTCAATTTCTTTACCCGCTGTCATCATCAAATCTGCAAACTCATCAATTACCAATACGATAAATGGCATGTATCGGTGACCTTCTTGCGGATTTAGTTTGCGTGCGATAAATTTTGCATTGTACTCTTTCAAATTACGTACATGAGCATCTTTCAACAATTCATATCGCTGATCCATCTCTATACATAATGAGTTCAATGTATGTACTACTTTCTTTGTATCTGTAATAATTGCATCTCCATCACCTGGTAATTTCGCTAAGAAATGTCGCTCAATTTTTCTGAATAATGTCAACTCTACTTTCTTAGGGTCAACCATTACAAATTTTATTTGAGAAGGATGTTTCTTATACAACAACGATACCAATAATGCATTTATACCTACCGACTTACCTTGCCCAGTAGCACCTGCCATCAATAAATGTGGCATCTTCGCTAAGTCTGCAACAAATACTTCGTTCGAAATAGTTTTACCTAATGCAATCGGTAAATCCATTTGTGCATGCTGATATTTTTCTGATGCCAATACCGATCGCATAGCTACCATCTCTGGTGTTTGATTCGGAACCTCTATACCAATGGTACCTTTACCTGGTATCGGTGCAATAATACGTATACCTAATGCTGATAAACTTAAGGCAATATCGTCTTCTAAATTTTTGATTTTAGAAATACGAACACCTGCTGCTGGTACTATTTCGTATAGGGTAACTGTCGGACCTATTGTCGCTTTAATTTTTGCGATGTCAATATTGTAATGACCTAGAGTCTCAACAATTTTATTTTTGTTACGCTCTAACTCCTCAGTATTTACTGATATCTTGGAACTACTTCCATAATTTTCTAATAAATCTAAAGGCGGATATTTGTAAGTTGATAAATCTAATGTTGGGTCGTACTCACCAAATTCTTTTACCAAATCCTCAGAGGTAACTTCGCCTGAATTTGTGTTAGCTAATACTACATTTTCATCTTCCGCAAACTCAGCTGATGCCATCTCAATTTCTAAATCGGGCTCCTTTGCTGCAACACTCGACTTACTCTCTTTTGTATAATCTACTTTCTCAAATCCGTCTTCATCAATTTCTTTCGTAACTATATTCGTCTCTAAGCTTTCTGATAATTGCTCTTCTATACTCTCTTCAACTTCTGCGGATGGTGCTGTCTGAAAATTCTCTAAATCTTCATCGGCAGCAATTTCAAACTCATCCTCCATTTCTTCTTCAACTTCTGAAGCAGACTTTAAAACTGGCACCAATTCTTCTTGAACATTGATTTTATTTCTGCTCTCAAATGGTTTTGGTTTGGCTTCAAATTCTGAGATGGGTTGAGGGCTTTGGGTGAGCGGACTTCTATTTAACTCAACAGGTAAAAGTTCATCATCAAGTAATGCATCTTTATCGCTCGACTTTAAATTTATTTTCGGTGCCTTAAATTCAATGTTGTACGCAATCACTAAGACTGATAGTCCGGAAAATGCAATTAACCCCGCAGTACCTGCTTTACCAATTACATTATTCAACCAGTAATTCATCTGAATACCATAAGCACCCGATAAGAAATACCAATCTGTTTGAACAAAACTGATGATAAATGCTGTAGTAATTGAAACGAAAACTAAAAAGAATGTTGAGTATGCAAGCGTTCTTGATATCTTCAATAAACTCACCTTAAACAACAATCTATATCCAATTAAGAAACTCGATAATACAAATAGAAAAGATGCCAATCCGAACCCCCTATACATAAATAAATGCGATACCATCGCACCTATTATTCCCAACCAATTTTCTACTTTATGATTTGCTGCATCGAATATGATATTGAAACTTGCATTCGATACTACACTTTGATCTTCTTTCCAAGTAAATAAATATGAAAAGAATGCAATGAACAAATACAACGAAACCAGCACCAATAAAAGTCCGCTTATCTTTATAAAACGAGCATCTAATTTCTTAGACTTTGTACTCTCGCTTTTTTCAGTCTTCGCTTCCTTCTTGTCTTTGCTCGCCTCTTTACTTGCCTTCTGACTGATTCGCTCCTTCGGCTGTTCCTTTACCTCTTCAGGTTCAGGTGTCGAAGTAGAATCGGGTATCTGTGATCTTAACTTATTAGCCATTCTTTTGCTTAATATGCAAATATAAATTTAAAGACGATTTTTAAGGCCTATTTTTTTACCCAGATATTAACAATTCTTTGGCAAAGTTATCGACATCTATTCCATCATAATTGCCTGAACTCATGAGTAATAGATTATAATCGCTGTAATCTTGCGCCCTTAAATATTTTTGAAGCTCTTTTGAATCGGTAAAAATGATCAAATCATCACGCTTAAATGCTTGTTTTACTTGCTCTTCTGTGATTGCCTCTAAACGCTTATGCTCTATGGTATGTAAATTATAGTACACAATCGCTATGTCTGCAACATCCATAGAACCCTCATACTCATTTAAAAAGTCTTTATTCAAACTACTAAACGTATGCAATTCCATACAAGCTATTAACTTCTTGTTAGTAAATTGTGATTTCACCGCTTGAGTTGTTGCCTTTAATTTTGAGGGCGAATGTGCAAAATCTTTATAAACCCTAGTATTCTCGTTCGACGCAATTAACTCTAATCTCTTCGCAGCTCCCTTAAAACTTTGTATCGCTGAATAAAAATCTTCTTTCGATAATCCAAGACTCATACAAGCATGCAATGCCGCTTGTAAATTCTGCATATTATGATCACCGAAAATCATTAACTCATATTTATTGCCTTCATCAATTAATGAAGTCAGGCCATTTGTAGTTTCATTCGTATGACTTGCATATGCAATTCTTCGGATGTCAGTTCTTGGATGATTCTCTACTAAATCTTTCAAGACCTCATCTTTTTCACAGTAAATTAAAGTTGCATTTGGTTCTAAGGTATCTATGAAAATACTAAACTGCTCAACATAATTTTCGAAAGTTGGGAAAACATTTATATGATCCCATGCTATACCACTCAATATTGCAATATGCCCTTTATACAAATGAAACTTCGGTCTTCTATCAATCGGTGACGATAAATATTCATCGCCTTCTAAGACCATAATTTTTGCATCTTGTGTAATTTTAACCATCGTATCAAAACCCGATAATTGAGCACCAACCATATAGTCAATATTCATTTGATGTGATTGTAATACATGTAAAATCATTGCTGTGATAGATGTTTTACCATGACTACCACCTATTACTAATCTAGTTTTCTCTTTCGATTGTTCGTATAAATATTCAGGGTATGAGAATATTTTTAAATTCAATTCTTTCGCTCTTAACAACTCCGGATTATCGGCACGCGCATGCATTCCTAAAATAATCGCCTCTATATCTTCCGTAATTTTTTCGGGGTACCATCCCATTTCTGCTGGCAACAAATCATGCTTTGCCAATCTACTTTTCGAAGGTTCAAAAATCTCATCATCAGAACCAGTGATGATGTATTGATTTTTTAATTTTAGAGCAATTGCAAGATTATGCATTGCACTTCCACCTATTGAAATAAAATGTATTCTCTTCATTAATTATTTTTAAAGCTTCTCACAAAATCTATTTTACGTTTCATTGCAGAAATTGAATAAGGCGAACGACCCTTCGTTTTTTCTGTCAATACTTTATTGAAACCATCATCCGAAGATATCGCTTCCATTTGACCTTGACGATAGGTATAGAAATACCAATCATTTGGTGATACTTCAATATATATATTTACAATGTTACCACTTCTCTTTCTCACCACTTCCATATAACCGCTGAACTCTTTATTTACTTGTTTATCATAGATCGACATAATACCAATCTTGTTAGTAGTAGATCTCCATGAACGTCTCGATTGATCCCAAGCCATTTTCACTCCAGAAATTATAAATCCTTTTTCCATTGACTTCGGAAGTTTATATAATCCAGTCGTAGTCACGTCTTCCATTAAACTATTCACATCTTTTTCAGGGAATAATTCAGCCATCGCTTTATGGAACATT
>JACCDK011571804.1_pt1 | contig 16127 bp, 12 predicted proteins | sample 7445871 | NCBI WGS metagenome assembly JACCDK01 (sample SAMN15323436, study PRJNA562643) | freshwater metagenome | isolation source: river surface water | place: USA:Blue River Watershed | collected 2017-08-15 | reverse complement strand
GCGCATCATCTTCTTGGGTCAGGCAATCGATGACACAGTTGCCAACGATGTTATGGCGCAGCTTCTTACCCTCGAATCAATGGATCCTGATCGCGATATTTCGATTTACATCAATTCACCAGGAGGCTCATTTACGGCTCTCACCGCAATTTATGACACCATGCAGTTCGTTCGCCCGGATATCACGACTATTTGTTTAGGTCAGGCAGCATCAGCTGCAGCAATCATTCTTGCTGGTGGGACAAAAGGTAAGCGTTACGGACTCGAACATTCTCGAATTTTGATCCACCAACCTTCATCTGAAGGCGGGGGACAAGCATCAGATATCGAGATCCAAGCACGCGAAATCATGCGTATGCGCGGACTTCTCGAAACAATGCTGTCGAAGCACTCCAATCGTTCTGTTGAACAAATCGCAGCCGATATTGAACGCGATAAAATTCTTACCGCCGCAGAAGCGGTCGAATACGGTTTAATCGATAAGGTTATGGCTTCCCGAAAGGCTAAGCCTTCGGCGTAAAAAATTAGAAAGCGAGCCCGGCGAGAAATGTTGAAGAAATATTTCGAACCGGGCTCTCTCTTTGCCAATCGCTCTTATAGAAATCTCTGGATTTCAACAGTCCTCACAATTGTGGCGATGACCGCCTTCCCAATTGCACTTGCTATCTCTGTGCTTGATGCTGGTGGAAGCGCTTCAGTTTTGGGGCTCATTCTGGGAGTTCGCATAGTTGCCGGCGTATTGCTAGCCCCTGTAGGTGGCGTGTGGGCGGATCGGTTACCGCGCAGAACCGTCTTGATTGTGGCTGATGGATTCCGTGCCGTAATCGGCAGCGTAGTTATTTTTGCCGAACCCGAATCAATTTCTTTTTGGATTCTTGGTGGAATTGTTTTCTTGATGGGCGTCAGTGACGCTTTTGGTGGACCTGCGGTCGGTGCGATTATGCCGAGCATTTTGCCCGATCATTTATTACCTGCCGGAAATGTAATGCGAGGTATTGCAACTAAGGGCGCCACGATTGCAGGACCCGGAATTGCAGGTTTGCTAATCGTTTCATTTGGAACCCATGTCACCTATATCGCGACTTCCTGTTTCTTCCTTATGGGGGCTGCGATGCTCTTTCGCGTGAGTGAAAATAGAGAAAATATTGCAGATCGCGAACCTGAGAACTTCTTCCATGAGGTAAAAGAGGGTTTGCGCGTTGTTTGGTATTACAAGTGGATTGCCGCCATGATTGTCATGGCAACCTTTCAACTATTGATGGTCGTTGGTGTGGAAAATGTGTTGCTGCCGGTCATCACAAAGCGAGATTTCGGAACTGCTGCAGTTTATGCAACAGCGGCAGCGCTCTTTAGTGCGGGCGGTTTAATCTCGGCAATCATCAGCATCAAGCTTAAAATTCAGAATCCTGGATTGGTTGCAGTTGTTGTCTGGGGTCTATTTATCTTTGCCCCGTTGGCACTGGCATTTCCAACTTCCCGCGAACTGATTTACATCGCTTATTTCTTGGCAGGTTTTTCAGTTGGCCCTTGGGAAGCTTTCTGGTTCACCACGGTGCAGCGTGAAGTGCCAGCCGAATATCAAGCGCGAGTTTTTAGTATCGATTACATGGGAACTGTTGGGCTTTTGCCACTTGGAATGGCGTTAGCAGGACCGCTGGCGGATTGGCTTGGTGAAAGACCACTTCTGGTTGGAATCTCAGTTTTCCATCTCGCAATTTGTGCTGCGGTGCTACTTGTACCTGGAGTTAAAGAGATGAAATCAGGGCTGCCTCCATATTCACCAAAACTGCGCGATTCTTCTATAGGCGAACAGAGATAGGCTCGATTTAGCCCACATTTTCTGGACGTGAAAACTACGCTTTACCCATGTCTACACGTATCGGTGAAGCTAATGCCCTGCTCAAATGTTCTTTCTGCGGCAAGACACAGAAGCAGGTAAAGAAATTAATCGCAGGCCCTGGCGTATATATCTGCGATGAATGTATCGAGCTGTGTAATGAGATCATCGTCGAAGAACTTTCGGAGGCAGCATCCCTTGGGTTAAGCGAGCTTCCAAAGCCGCAAGCGATCTATGAATTTCTTGATCAATATGTAATTGGCCAGAACCGTGCCAAGAAGTCACTTTCGGTTGCTGTTTATAACCACTACAAGCGTGTCCAATCGGGTGACACTCGTGGCGATGATGGAATTGAACTCGCAAAGTCCAACATTCTCCTCTTAGGTCCAACAGGTTGTGGCAAGACACTCATGGCGCAAACTTTGGCACGCATGCTTAACGTTCCTTTTGCTATTGCAGATGCAACAGCTCTTACCGAAGCAGGATACGTTGGCGAAGATGTTGAAAATATTCTTCTTAAACTTTTGCAAGCTGCTGATTACGATGTGAAAAAAGCTGAAACCGGAATCATTTACATCGATGAAATCGATAAGGTGGCACGGAAAGCAGAGAACCCTTCTATTACTCGCGATGTATCTGGCGAGGGTGTACAGCAAGCGCTGCTTAAGATCATCGAAGGTACGGTCGCATCAGTTCCACCACAGGGTGGACGTAAGCACCCACATCAAGAATTTATCCAAATTGATACAACCAATGTTCTCTTTATTGTCGGTGGAGCATTTGCTGGTCTCGATAAAATTATTGAAGCACGCAGTGGCTCATCTGGAGTTGGATTCGGTGCTGAACTTCAAACTGCAGAGGATAAAAACCGCAAAGATATCTTCGCCGATGTAATGCCAGAAGATTTACTGAAGTTTGGAATGATTCCAGAATTTATCGGTCGACTTCCTGTGCTTACCAGCGTTGAGCAACTCGATAAGCCAGCGCTGATGCAGATTTTGACTGAGCCAAAAAACGCCCTAGTAAAGCAGTATCAGAAGCTCTTTGATTTAGATGATGTAGAACTTGAGTTCTCACCTGATTCACTCGAATCTATTGCAGATCTTGCGCTCAAGCGGGGCACAGGTGCTCGCGGATTGCGTGCCATCATGGAATCAGTATTGCTAGGTGTCATGTATGACGTTCCAAGTCGTACAGATATTGCGAAAGTTGTAATCGAAAAGGCGTGCATCGAAGATGGTGCTGCGCCAACCCTCATCAACCGCACTGGCGATATTCCTAAGCGCGCTTCTCGTCGCGAGAAGTCCTCTGAGGAGAAAAGCGCTTAAAAAGTAAACTAGAATTCGTTCTATGTCCTCCAATCAGCGTGATCTTGCGCCGTCATTTGTTCCGGGCGACATTGAAGGACCGCTCTACAAAAAATGGATTGATGCTGGATATTTCACGGCAGACGCCAATTCATCCAAGGAACCTTTCACAATTGTTATACCTCCACCAAATGTCACCGGCAATCTTCATATTGGCCATGCTTTAGATCAAACTTTGCAGGATTGCTTAACTCGTCTAAAGCGCATGCAAGGATTTGAAGCGCTCTGGTTGCCCGGCATGGATCACGCCGGAATCGCTACACAGAACGTTGTTGAAAAACAACTCGCAGCCAAAGGGTTGTCGCGTCATGATTTAGGTCGCGAAGATTTCGTCAAAAAAGTTTGGGAATGGAAAGCCGAATCGGGCGGTCAAATACTTGGCCAGATGAAGCGCCTTGGAGATTCTGTCGACTGGTCTCGCGAAGCATTTACGATGGATGAAAATCTTTCGGCTGCTGTATTAACTATTTTCAAGAAACTCTTTGATCAAGGCCTGATTTATCGCGCCGAACGCATTATCAATTGGTGCCCTCGTTGTCTAACAGCGCTATCTGATATCGAAGTTGAGCACCATGATGATGAGGGTGAATTTGTCCAGGTGCGATATGGCGATGGAGAGCAAAGTATCGTCGTAGCAACAACACGTGCTGAAACCATGATGGGTGATGGAGCAGTGGCGGTTCACCCTGACGATCCGCGCTATCAGCACATGATCGGCACTGAGGTCTTGCTTCCACTTGTGAATCGCATGATTCCAATCATTGCTGACGAGCTGGTGGACCCAGAATTTGGAACAGGCGCTGTGAAAGTTACTGCCGCTCACGATCCAAACGACTTTGAAATGGCGATGCGCCATAACGTTCCTTTTGTTGTGATCATGAATGAACATGGCGTGATGGCTGGAACCGGCACTGAATTCGATGGTTTGGATCGATTTGAGGCACGCGTTGCAGTGGTTGCCAAGCTCAAAGAGATGGGTCGCATAGTTTCTGAAAAGCGACCTTATGTTCACGCAGTTGGCCATTGCTCTCGTTGTGACACAACTGTTGAGCCACGTCTTTCAAAGCAATGGTTTGTGAAAGTTGCACCTCTTGCAAAAGCAGCCGGAGATGCTGTTCGCGATGGTCGCGTCAAAATTGAACCCGAAGAGTTAGCGCCGCGTTACTTTGAGTGGGTCGACAATATGCACGACTGGTGCATCTCTCGCCAATTATGGTGGGGTCATCGCATTCCAGTTTGGTATGGACCAAATAACGAAGTAGTTGTGGTTGGTCCAGGTGAAAGTGCACCCGCTGGATACACGCAAGATCCAGATGTTCTTGATACTTGGTTCTCTTCCGCGCTCTGGCCGTTTTCCACTTTAGGTTGGCCAAATGAAACTGCTGATGTAAAGAAGTTCTATCCAACCAGCGTACTTGTTACCGGCTATGACATCTTGTTCTTCTGGGTAGCGCGCATGATGCTATTCGGTCTCTTTGCTATGGATGGCGTTGCACCATTCCACACCATTGTTCTTCATGGACTTGTGCGTGACCAATTTGGCAAGAAGATGTCGAAGTCGCGAGGTAATGTTGTTGATCCGCTTGAGTTTATTGATAAGTACGGCGCAGATGCGCTTCGGTTTACCTTAGCTCGCGGTTCAAACCCTGGTAAAGATCAAGCACTTGCTGAAGATTGGATTGCTGGTTCTCGAAACTTTGCTACCAAACTCTGGAATGCAACTCGCTTTGCCATGATGAATGGTGCAACAACTAGAGGGCCGTTGCCAGCACAGAGTTCGTTGTCTGCTATTGATTCCTGGATACTTTCGCGCCTCAGTGAAACAACCTCCGAATACACCGCTCTGCTTGAAAGTTATGAATTTGCTCGCGCCTGCGAAACCATCTATCACTTTGCTTGGGATGATCTTTGCGATTGGTATCTAGAGCTAGCTAAAGAAGCTTTCGCTTCAGGAAATGCAGCAGCTTCACAGCGCGTTTTAGGGCATGTTCTAGATACCTTATTCCGCTTGCTGCATCCAGTGATGCCATTTATTACCGAAACTCTCTGGACCACGTTAACTAACCAAGAAACTCTCGTTACTGCTTCGTGGCCGATTGCAGAGTCTTCGCATGTTGATAAGAAATCTGAACTTCTAGTTGCTGAACTTCAGAAAATCATCACTGAGGTACGCCGCTTCCGCAACGATCAAGGGGTTAAACCCAGCCAAAAAATTCCAGGACGCATCATTGCGCCTGCCGATGTCACTGCCTATGCATCAGCGATGGCATTCCTTCTCAAGCTTGAACTCACTGATTTCACCCCCAGTGCATCAGTAGAAATTGGCGCGATGAAAGTCGAACTCGACTTGTCGGGCACTGTGGATGTCGTTGCCGAACGCGCCCGCCTCGAAAAAGATTTAGCAACTGCACAGAAGGATATGAAAACTGCCGAAGTAAAACTCAATAACGAGGGCTTCATGGCTAAGGCACCTGCCAATGTCGTTGCTGAAATTAAAGAGCGCCTTGCTGCAACTACTGCAGACATCGAACGTATATCTGCGCAACTTGCAGCGTTGAAATAAATGTCGAATATCTCAGCAGATGATGCAGCCCGCGTTGCTGCTATTGAAGAAGCCTTACTCAAGCGCTGGCCGGAAACTCGTATCGAACCTACGCTAGAAAGAATCTCGGCCCTTGTCGATATTTTAGGTTCACCACAACTTACCTATCCAACGATCCATATCGGTGGCACCAACGGAAAAACTTCTACATCTCGCATGATTGATTCCCTGCTCTTTGAGATGGGTTTACGCACAGGCAGATTTACCAGCCCGCATCTTGAAACTTTTTTGGAGCGTATTGCCATTAATGGAGAGCCAATTGCACCAAGCGAGATAATTTTCTCCTATAACGACATTGCTGCCTATTTAGAATTGATAGATACCAAATTCCAGCATCCGATCTCATTTTTTGAGGCAATTACTGCACTTGCCTTTGTCGCTTTTGCAGAACACCCCATCGATGTTGGAGTTATTGAAGTTGGTATGGGTGGACAGTGGGATGCAACGAATGTTGTAGACGCAGATGTTTCAGTCATTATGCCGATTGGGCTAGATCACACAGAATATTTAGGTGAGACGCTTACCGAAATAGCTCAAACGAAGGCGGGAATCATTAAGGAATCTGGGTTTGTTGTCATGGCGCAACAGGAGCCAGAAAGCGCAGTTGAGCTATTGAAACAAGCAGCCGCGGTTGGAGCAGATATAGCCCGTGAAGGCGTTGAGTACTCGGTTATCTCCAGAGCGGTGGCAGTGGGTGGACAACTCGTCACTATTCAAGGCGTAAAAGAAATTTATTCAGACATATTCATTCCACTCCATGGCAAACACCAAGCTTCTAATGCAGCAGCAGCGCTCGTAGCGGTCGAGGCGTTTTTTGGAGAGCAGGACCTAGATTTAGAAGCAGTTAGAGCTGGATTTGCCAATGTGAAGTCACCTGGCAGGTGTGAAGTTCTTCATCGCGACCCAACCATCATCATCGACGCAGCCCATAACCCTCATGGTGCGGCAGCGATTGCGGAAACTATTCAGAGCGAATTTACCTTCGATGAAGTAATTGGAATCGTTGCGCCGATGGGGGATAAGGATGTTCGGGGTATTTTGCTAGAACTCGAACAGGTGATGGATTCGGTCATTGTCACTGCCAATTCATCGCCGCGCGCAATGCCGGTTGCTGAGCTAGAAAAAATTGCCTCCGAAATTTTTGGTGCGGAGAGAACCTTTTCAGCACCAACATTGAATGAAGCAATCGACAAAGCGATGAAGGATTCTGTTCGACCCTTGAGTGATGAAACTTTGGGAATTCTGATTACCGGCTCTGTCGTGTCCGTGGGAGAATCTCGTTCGATAATCCGCAAAAAGTTTTCCAAGGAGATTTAAGAAATGCGTATGTTGGCTTCATCTGTACTCATTATGGAAGTTTTCATCATGGGTTTTGCGATGTTGTTGGCCAAAGATAACCAGAGCTCACTTGCAATTATCATCGGAATAGTCATTGCCTTATTGATGTTACTCACCCCAGGTCTGCTCAAAAAACGATTCGGTTGGATTCTGGGTTCGCTCGTACAAATAGCAATGATTGGGTATGCAGTATTTGTGCCATCTATGGCCTTTGTTGGAGCCCTCTTTGGCGGACTTTGGATTGCTGCCATTGTGGTGGGTCGTAAGGGTGAGGCGGCCCGAGCGGCGCTCATGGCTTCGCAATCTCCAAACCCCTAATAGACTGCCCCAATGAGCACAGAAAAGACTCTTGTCCTAGTCAAACCAGATGGCGTTGCACGCGGTTTGGTGGGCGAAGTCATCGCTCGTATCGAGGCTAAAGGTTACAAAATTTCTGCGCTTCGCATGTTGCAAGCAGATCGCGCGCTACTGGAAAAGCATTACGCAGAACATCAAGGCAAGCAATTCTTTGAACCGCTTGTTGAGTTCATGATGTCTGGTCCTATCGTTGCATTAGTTGCTGAAGGCAATCGAGTAATCGAAGGATTCCGTTCACTTGCTGGTGTAACAGATCCAACAGTTGCTGCACCTGGAACTATTCGTGGCGATCTAGCACGCGATCAAGGAACAAAAGTTGTTCAAAATATAGTTCATGGCTCAGATTCTCCAGAATCTGCTGCACGTGAAATAGCAATCTTCTTCGAAGGGAAATAAATGTCTAACCGTTTGTCTTTCATCGGCCGAGATATGGCCGTGGATCTAGGTACTGCAAACACTCTTGTCTATGTACGTGGCCGTGGCATTGTGCTCAACGAGCCATCTGTTGTTGCAGTTAACCAAGACACCGGCGGAATCCTCGCTGTCGGACTCGAAGCGAAGAAGATGATTGGTCGTACTCCAGGCAACATCGTTGCAATTCGCCCACTTAAAGATGGCGTTATCGCAGACTTCGATACAACAGAGCGCATGCTCCGTTACTTCATTCAGAAAGTTCACCGCCGTAGCTATCTAGCTAAGCCACGTATTGTGGTCTGTGTTCCATCGGGTATCACGGGCGTAGAACAGCGTGCTGTTAAAGATGCGGGATACGCAGCAGGTGCGCGTAAGGTCTACATCATCGAAGAACCAATGGCTGCTGCGATTGGTGCAGGTCTTCCTATCCACGAACCAACTGGCAATATGGTGGTTGATATCGGTGGCGGAACCACTGAAGTAGCTGTTATTTCATTGGGTGGAATCGTTACCGCGCTATCAATCCGTATCGGCGGAGACGAGCTTGATCAATCAATTATTAATTGGACTAAGCGTGAATACTCACTTCTTCTCGGCGAACGCACCGCAGAAGAAATAAAAATGGCGATTGGCTCTGCTTATCCGCTACAAGGTGAAAATGATGCAGAAATTCGTGGTCGTGATTTAGCGACCGGTCTTCCTAAGACAATAGTTGTTACTGCAGCTGAAATTCGTAAAGCACTCGAAGAGCCTGTCAATCAAATTGTTAATGCAGTTAAGGCAACTCTCGATAAGTGCCCACCAGAACTTTCTTCAGATCTAATGGATCGCGGAATCGTTCTGACTGGTGGTGGCGCACTGCTCAAGGGCCTTGACGAAAGACTTCGCAAAGAGACCGGTATGCCAATTCATATCGCAGGCCGTCCACTGGATGCAGTTGTTGAAGGTTCTGGTAAGTGCATTGAAGAGTTCGAAGCCCTTGAAAAGGTTTCGATCTCTGAGCCTCGCCGGTAGGTAAAACCAAGTGCGCTACGGCGGCGACAACCGTGGTCGCTTACTCATCATCGTACTAATTGTCACCTCGCTCTTTCTGATTACTCTAGATCTGCGTGGTGTACAGGTAATTGATGGCTTGCGCACTGGAACTCAAACAGCACTTACACCAGTACAAAAAGCTGGTTCATGGTTGGTTACTCCCGTACGTAATTTCTTCTCTGACGTAACGCATCTAGGCCGAACTCGTAGCCAGCTAGAAAAGTTACGTGATGAAAACGATAAATTACGTTTAACGCTACAAAATCGCCAAAATGCAGATGTGCTACTTAAGCAGTTAAAGAGCGTTTTGGATTTAGCTGGCACTGCGCGTTACAAAGTTGTTGCCGCCAAAGTGATTTCACAAGGCTCATCGACATCTTTTACTCAAACCATCACTCTTGATGTTGGCTCGAATTCAGGTGTACGAAGCAATATGACAGTTTTATCTGGTTATGGCTTGGTCGGGGTCGTAAAGTATGTGTACCCCAATAGCGCTCTCGTTCAGCTCGCTTCGGATCCGGCATTTCGCATCGGCGCCCGAATCGCTGGAAGTCAACAGATAGGAATCATGAGCGGACAGGGCACTCGACGTGGTGTCTTGCAATTGCTTGATAACAGCACGCAAGTAAAGAGAGGCGATGTGCTTCTCGCGCGAGGAAGCCAAGGTGGAAGACCGTTTGTTCCCGGAGTACCAATCGGCCAAATTACCGATGTCGATAACTCTCCAGGTGCGGTAACTCAAACTGCTGACGTTAAGTTCTATGCAAATTTTTCTAATCTTGGCGTGGTCGCAGTTGTAGTTTCAGGTGAAGGTTCAGATCCACGAGATGCGCTAGTACCTGCCAAGCCAATTCCAACACCAATTCCAACTGTGACTATTTATGTTACGCCTTCACCGAGCCCAACAAATTAGGCGATAGCGGCTATGTCCTTCCGAAATTTCTTTTATTCAGCCCCAGTTTTTATCTCAATATTTCTTATTCAAGAAGCAGTCGTTACCCAATTCCGTCTGCCACTTGGGGGATTCAATTTACTGTTGATTGTTGCTCTGATTTGGGCAGCGTTGAGTACTCCAGAAATCGGAGCTCTCACTGGTTTTGGAGCAGGCATTGCTATGGATTTATCGCAAACAACTCCTGGCCCAATGGGCCATTGGACCCTAGTCTTGATTGTTGCTTGCTACGCAGTTGCGTTCTTGGGCTACGGTGATGACAATATTCGCGGAAATCCCATCAATATCGTATTTCTGACAACACTAGGTGTAGTTGCTTCACAATTTGTCTATCTCATCTTGGGAATATTGTTGGGACAAGAGGCAGGCAACCTGCAGAGTATTTTGCTGCAATTGGCTGGTTCTGCCTTCTGGACAGCAATCATCTCTCCTCTTGTACTTAAGGTAATTTCTATTATTCACGCTGGCGTCTTTGGATTGCGATCACAGATATGAACCAGCGTTCACGCCTTAGTTTGTTGGTCATTCAAATTTTCTTTGCCAGCTTGATGTTTGCCCTATTTGGACGCCTGTTTTATCTGCAGATTGCAGCAGGAAACGTTTATCGCGACGCTGCACTGAGCATTCAAAGTCGAGATGTTGTAACGCCAGCAAATCGTGGATTTATTGTTGATTCATCAGGCGTGCCCATGGCCCTTAATAAAGTCGGCCTTGCCATAACAGTTGACCGAACCAAAATAGATAAGTTGCCGGATAAAGGAGAAGCAGTTCTCCGAGATTTAGTAAATTTGCTTGGCCTCAATTATGCAGACGTGTGGCAACGCACCCGCCTTTGCGGAGAGTTACCCAAAGGACAGAAAGCAGGTTGCTGGACCGGTTCGCGATTCCAACCGATTCCAATCACCAAGGAAGCAGATCCACAACTTGCGCTTCGCATAGTAGAACGTTCTGATCGATATCCCGGCGTATCTGCAACACCGATTGCGATTCGCAGTTATCCGCAAACATTGGGACTTAATGGGGGGCACGTTCTAGGTTACGTTGGACCTTTGACCGAAGAAGATTTATCTGGAGTAAATGGACGAACATACTTCCGGTCAGAATCCATTGGAAAATCTGGCTTGGAGATTATGTATGACAGTTATCTTCGCGGTGTGCCAGGGATAAAAACTTTTATTGTTGACCGCAAAGAGGCAGTCACGACTACCCGCAAAAACACGCAACCAATCGCTGGTTCGCACTTAGTGACAAGTTTAGATTTGCGGCTACAGGCAGCGTCAGAAAAAGCTCTGGCAGATGCAGTTAAACGTGCGCGTGGACTTGGATTTCCTGCCGACGGAGGCGCAGCCGTGGTGATGGATGTTCGTAATGGTCAGGTATTAGCACTGGCATCACATCCAACCTTTGACCCAAATGCTTTTGAACGTGGATTAAGCGTGCAGCAAGCACGTGATCTATTTAGCGAGAAGACAGGTGTCCCTGCACTCAATCGTGTTCTGCAAGGGCTCTACGCACCAGCTTCAACTTTTAAAGCGGTATCGCTCATTGCAGCTGCTGATGCGGGCTATGACCTAACAAAAAGTTACTCCTGCCCCTCTGAGGTACAAGTAGGAAATCGCGCCTTTAAAAACTTCGAAGGCCGGGCTCAAGGATTGCTCTCAATAAAAAAGGCGATGGCAATTTCATGCGACACAATTTGGTATCAAATCGCATACGACGAATGGATTCGCGACGGCGGACTTCGCCCTAAATCTAATGCCAATGATTACTTCTTTAACGCTGCGAAGCGGTTTCAGATTGGTGTAAAGACCGGGATTGATTTGCCTTCAGAATCATCTGGCCGACTAGCTGATCGACAGTGGCGTAAGGATTGGTATAGCCAAAATAAAGATTTCTACTGCAATTACAAGGAGCGCACCAAGAAATCAGCGCAAACACCTTTTCTCATTCAACTTGCTCGTGAGAACTGTCTAGATGGCGACAAGATTCGCGCTGGAGATGCAGTCAACTTCTCAATTGGTCAGGGAGATACCGTAATAACTCCTTTGAAGTTAGCGCAGATGTATGCCGCAATCGCCAATGGCGGAACTATTTGGAAACCAACGTTAGCTAAAGCAATTGTGAAATCTGATGGAACAGTCATAAAGAAGTTTGAACCAGAGAATTTGGGTGACATCGGGGTAGATCCCGTGACTTTAAAATTGCTGCAAGATGCGCTTCATGAAGTAACTCTTACAGGTACATCTGCCGGAGTATTTAGTGGTTTTCCAGTTGCAACTTCCGGCAAGACCGGAACTGCCCAAGTATTTGGGCGTAATCCAAACGGAACTTTAAAATCCGACACCTCTTGGTATGCCGCATATGCGCCAACAAATAGACCACGTTATGCAGTAGTGATGATGGTGAGCCAAGGTGGCTATGGTGCAAGTACTTCTGGTCTAGGTGTGAGAAATATTTTTGAAGCGCTCTTCGGAGTTCAAGGTCGAACTCTTTATCCAGAACTTGCACTCTTTCCGCAAGGTAAGCCACCAACTTCTCTTCCTAGAATTTCACCTGCTACAAAACCAAAACCGTCTATTCTCAATCCAGGTAAAGCGGTGAACCCAAGCCCAAGCTCTAGCTCAAAGGTGGTGGTGAAGAGATGAGCACTTTTCTAAATCGCAACCCATATAGAAGGGCACACCGACCATCAGTTTTCTCAGGTTTTGATCCAATCCTGACAGCAGCTGTTGGTGCTCTGCTCGTCATCGGCACACTGCTTGTGTACGCCGCCACACGAGATTGGTATTCAGCGAACGGTTTAGACCCTGAGTATTACTTAAAACGTCATGTCATCAATATTGTGATTGGTCTAGCGCTTGCTTGGGGTACGACCATCATTGACTATCGCTTACTCCGCGCATACACACCATTTATCTGGGGACTTGGCGTAATTGGTCTAATTCTGGTTTTAATTCCAGGAATCGGCGCTGAAATTAACGGCGCACGAGCTTGGATTTCGTTGCCATTCGGATTTCAAATTCAGCCTGCTGAAATCGCCAAGATTTCCATCATTATCGGAATCTCCATGTTGCTCTCCGAACGCACACACAATAGCGATGAACCAAGTAATCAGGATGTGCTGAAAGCGCTCGGTGTAGCAGCGCTTCCAATTCTCCTCATTCTTCTGCAACCAGATATGGGAACAGTTTTTATTATTAGCGCTGCAGTAGTGACCATCATTGCAGTATCGGGTGCGCCTACTCGCTGGATAGTAGGACTTTTGTTAGTGGCAATCATTGGGGGATTTGTCGCCACCAAAACAGGTGTTGTCAGTGAGTATCAATTAAAGAGATTGCAATCCTTTGTCGATCCAAATGCAGATACGCAAGGTGCCGGCTATCAATTGCGCCAAGCGCGCATCACCGTTGGATCGGGAGGTTTATTTGGAACTGGTCTCTTTGATGGACCACAAACGAGTGGACGATTCGTTCCCGAGCAACAGACAGATTTTATTTTTACAGTAGCTGGCGAACAGCTCGGCTTTCTTGGCAGTGGGTTGATTCTCTTCCTTTTATTCATCGTGCTGATGCGTGGTTTTGCCATAGCTCGAAGATCTACTGACCCCTATGGAACTTTGGTCGCTACCGGAGTTGTTGCCTGGTTTGCATTCCAAATCTTTGAAAATATTGGAATGACTTTAGGTTTGATGCCGATGACGGGAGTACCGTTGCCATTTCTCTCTTACGGAGGCTCGAGCATGTTCGCCAATCTCATTGGATTTGGTCTTTTGCAGAATGTTCACGCCAGCCAGCGTGGCTAATTCACGCTCAAAATAGGTTTTGCACCTCTTTATCTGCCATAATTGGGCAACAGTTCAGCGCGGCCAGCGATCCTTATCGCGCCTGCGGCGGACTACATAAAAGATTTGCTTGTTCTGAAGCATCTCCGTTGGAGTTGCTCAGAGCGGGCCACGAGAATGCAGATCTGATATTCAGATATGCGCTAAAGGATTTGGTGCCATGGCTATTGAGCCAAAATCACCGCGTAAGCGCGCGGTCAAGAAATCACGCGGTAAGTCCAAGGTGGAAGCCTCGACCCCTGCCACAGAAGTTGAAGAAGTAGCGAGTGCGCCTAAATCAAGCGCAAAGAAAGCACCTGCTATTCCTGTTCCTATCTTTCAGGCAGCTGAAGTTGTTGCACCACCGCGTGCGAAAAAAGCAGCGACCAAGAAAGATGGTTTAGAAAAGAGCGCTGATGTCGAAGAAATTGCCGGCATTGACGGTGATGACAGCGATGCACGTGGCGGGCGCAATCGCCGCCGTCGCCGCGGTGGCCGTGGGCGTCGCAAAAATCAGTCAGAAGATTTAACAACCAACGAATCAGCACAGGATGACGAAGATTCATCTGAAAATTCTTCAGATGAAGGTGCAGAAGGTACAACTCATCGCCGTCGTAGGCGTCGTCGCGCATCTGGCGATGGTGTGACACCAGGTGAAGTCATTGATGAAGATGGAGTCATTACTGTTGTCAAAGTTCGTGAAGTCAGAGAAAAATCTGAGAGACCAGCACGTGATCGTTCAGAGCGCGGAACGCGTAACCGACGCGATCGCGATCGTGGACGTGGTGAGTCGCGCGAATACCGCGAGCCATACCGCCGCCGCGGAACGATTATTACTGATGGGGAATTTTTAGCGCGTCGCGAAAACGTAGATCGCGAGATGGTGGTTCGCCAAATTGGGGACCGAATTCAGATTGCGGTTATTGAAGATAACGTAATGGTCGAGCATTATGTCAATCGCAATGCCAACGTTTCTTATGTTGGAAACGTTTACTTAGGTCGCGTCCAAAATGTTCTTCCATCTATGGAAGCTGCCTTCGTTGATATCGGCAAGGGTCGCAACGCCGTTCTCTATGCAGGCGAAGTTAATTGGGATGCTGCTGGCATCTCTGAATCAGAGCCACGTAAAATCGAAATGGTGCTCAAGACCGGTCAACCAGTTTTAGTTCAGGTAACGAAAGATCCAATTGGGCAGAAAGGTGCGCGCCTTACCAGTCAGATTTCACTTCCTGGTCGTTATGTTGTTTACGTTCCAGGCGGTGGCATGAGTGGTATTTCAAAGCGACTCCCTGAATCAGAGCGCAATCGACTCAAGACAATTCTTAAAACTCTCATCCCTGAAGAAGCCGGCGTAATCGTCCGCACCGCAGCCGAGGGAGTTTCTGAAGTTGAACTCACTGCTGATGTAGAACGCCTCAAGTCTCAGTGGGAAGATATTTATCAGAAATCTGTTAATCCAAACTTTCATGCACCTGCGCTACTTTTATCTGAGCCAGATCTTGCAGTTCGCGTGATCCGAGATATCTTCAATGAAGATTTCCGTAAGTTGATTATTCAAGGTGAAGAAGCTTGGAACGAAATCACTTCCTACCTTGGCTCAATTGCTCCGGAACTTGTTTCAAAGATTGAGAAGTATTCTGGTAAGGGCGATCTTTTTGCAGATTACCGAGTCGAAGAACAACTAGCCAAAGCTTTTGATCGTAAGGTTTATCTCCCATCTGGAGGATCGCTTGTCATCGATCGCACCGAAGCAATGGTGGTTATTGACGTTAACACCGGTAAGTTCATCGGTAAGGGCGGAAATCTAGAAGAGACTGTCACCAAAAATAACTTGGAAGCTGCCGAAGAAATTGCCCGCCAATTACGGCTACGTGACTTGGGTGGCATTGTTGTTATCGACTTTATCGATATGGTTCTGGAATCTAATCGCGAAGCAGTGCTTCGTCGCTTAGTTGAGTGTTTAGGCCGCGATCGCACCAAGCATCAAGTTGCTGAAGTAACATCTCTAGGACTCGTGCAGATGACGCGCAAGCGCGTGGGTCAAGGACTTATCGAAGCGTTCTCAACTACCTGCGATTCTTGTAACGGTCGCGGAATTCATATTCATATGGATCCAGTAAAGATGAAGGCGCCTATGCCGCAGGTAAATTCACAGAGCGCACACCATCCAGATGTCGATGAGGAAGAGGCAAACACTGAAGAGTTCAGAGAAGTCCTCAACTCCGAAAATTCGGATGAAAGCTCGGAAGAAGCACGTACAGAAGCGCCTAAGACCAAGCGCCGACGTAGAGCGGCTAGTTCAGGGGTAATCACCGCATAACAATGAGCTGATTTGACCCATGGGGTGCGAAATCCGTACCCTTAGCGTCTGCACGAGCACGCCTTACGCGTGAATAAGGCTTGAT
>JACCDK010623696.1_pt1 | contig 16127 bp, 15 predicted proteins | sample 7445871 | NCBI WGS metagenome assembly JACCDK01 (sample SAMN15323436, study PRJNA562643) | freshwater metagenome | isolation source: river surface water | place: USA:Blue River Watershed | collected 2017-08-15 | reverse complement strand
CGGCAAGGAGGGGATGGGCCCGGACGCAAACCCCACCACCAGATAACGCCCCCGCCATGCGATCGACCTGAAAGCCGGTTCGGCGAAGTCGCCCCCAACCGGGTCGTAGATGACATCGGGCCCCTTGCCATCGGTCAGGGTTTTGATTTGTTCGCGAAGGTTTTGTGTGCTGTAGTTGATCGTGGCATCGGCCCCGATCTCGCGGCACAGTGCACATTTTTCATCGCTGGAGGCGGCGGCGATGACGCGTGCGCCAGCGGCCTTGGCGATCTGGATCGCCGAAGTACCCACCCCGCCTGCAGCCCCCAGCACCAGCACGGTTTCGCCGGCTTTGAGTTGCCCGCGATCGATCAGGGCATGGTGCGAGGTGGCATAAATCATGATGAAGGCGGCGGCGTCGACTGCCGGGAAGTTGTCGGGCAAAGGCAGACACAACTTGGCCGGGGCCAGGGCATGGGTGCCAAAGCCCCCGGTGCCGGGCAAGCAGGCCACCCGTTGACCCACCCGCAAATCGCCGGCCTCAGGCCCCAGGGCTTCGATGACCCCGGCGAACTCGGACCCGGGCACGAAGGGCAAGGGCGGCTTCATCTGGTATTTGTTTTGCACAATCAGCAGATCGGGAAAGTTCAGACTGGCGGCTTCGATGCGGATGCGCACCTGACCCGGACCGGGCTCGGGGGTGGGCATTTCTTTCCAGGTCAGGGCTTCGACGCCGATGGGGTTTTCGCAGAGCCAAGCGTGCATGAGGGTCTCCTTTTGAGATGATCATAATCGCCTGTCTGACCCCCCTACAATGCCAGTAACACGAGGGCGACATGAACATCCTGATTTGCAATGACGACGGTTACCAGGCGCCTGGCATCGTGGCCCTTTACGAGGCGCTGCGCGATTTGGGCCGGGTCGAAGTGGTGGCTCCTGAGCACAACAACAGTGCCAAGTCGAATGCGCTCACCCTGCATTCGCCGCTTTATGTTCACCCTGCGGCCAATGGATTTCGGTATGTGACCGGCACCCCTGCCGATTGCGTGCACATTGCCCTGACAGGCTTGTTGGACTGGCGCCCTGACCTGGTGGTTTCGGGCATCAACAACGGCGCCAACATGGGTGATGACACGATTTACTCGGGCACCGTGGGGGCGGCCATGGAGGGCTATCTCATGGGCATCCCGGCGATTGCGTTCTCCCAAACCGAAAAAGGCTGGCGCCACCTGGACGCGGCGGCACGCAAAGCCCGACAATTGGTCGAGCAGGTGCGTGATCTCAGCCTGATCGATGGCCCCGCTTTTTTGCTCAACGTCAACATCCCTTGCCTGCCCGAAGACCAGCTCAAGCCGGTGCAGGTTTGTCGCTTGGGGCGCCGCCATGCGGCCGAAAGCGTCATCACCCAGCAAAACCCGCGTGGCGACACGATGTACTGGATCGGCAGTGCCGGCGCGGCCAAGGACGATGCCCTGGGCACCGACTTTCATGCCACTTTTCAAGGCCATGTGTCGCTCACACCGCTCATGGTGGATCTGACCGATCGCGTGGATCTGGTGCGCTGGCAATCCATTCAGGACCGGCTGGCATGAAATCCAGGCCTGCGTTTCCAGCCCGATTGGACTTGGCTTCGGCCAACACCAAGCCCGGCAAGCCATCTGCATCGCCCGATCGCCAGCGCAGTGTGCCGGCCGTGCCCCCGGTGCAGGGCCTGGGTCTGGATTCAAAGGCGGTGCGCGAGCGGATGGTGCAGCGTCTGTTGCAAGAAGGCATCGATGACCCCATGGTGCTCAGCGCCATGCGCGTGATTGAGCGACATCGCTTCGTCGATTCGGCCCTGGTGAATCAGGCGTATGAGGACACCAGCCTGCCCATAGGACTGGGCCAGACGATCTCCAAACCCAGCGTGGTGGCGCGCATGATCGCCTTGTTGCGACAGGGCTCCAACTTGCGCGTCAATGGCAAACTGGGCCGGGTGCTCGAAGTCGGCACCGGCTGCGGTTACCAAGCCGCGGTGCTCAGCCAACTGGCCAAAGAGGTCTACAGCATCGAGCGACTGCGCGGCCTGCACGAGCGGGCGGTCGAGAACCTGCGACACCTGCGCCAGCCCAATTTGCACCTGTTGCTGGGCGACGGCATGCTGGGTTATGCGGCAGGTGCCCCCTACGCGGGCATCATCGCCGCTGCAGGCGGGGACGCTTTACCGCAGGCCTGGCTCGATCAACTCGATGTGGGCGGGCGGCTGGTTGCGCCTTTGGCTTCGGCACAGGGGCAGGCCCTGGTGGTGGTCGATCGCACGCCCGAGGGTCTGCGTCAACAGGTGCTGGAAGCGGTCCACTTCGTGCCCCTAAAATCAGGTATTGATTAAATTTTTGCCCTCATGTCCATGCTACGTTTGATCTGTTGTGTGTTGCTCGCCTCGGCCCTGGCGGCTTGCGCCCCCAGCGTCAAGCGACCCGCCCCGGTTGAAGATCGCACTGGGTCCGCCAGTTCGCGGCAGTCCCCTGTGCCGGCTTCGGCTGGGGCTGCGGCATCGGCTTCCATGCCCCATGCCAGTCCTATGGGCACAGGGACAGTGACTGAGCCCGGTACCTATGTGGTGCAGCGCGGGGACACCCTGGCCAAAATCGCCATGGATCACGGTGTGGGCTGGCGCGATCTGGCACGCTGGAACCAAATCGACAACCCCAACTTGATCGAGGTGGGGCAAGTCTTGAGGGTCACCTCGCCCGATGGCGCGGGTCGCTCTGTCGCATCGCGGCCCCTGGCCCCAATGGCCAGCCAGCGCACGACACCGGCCGCATCGGCGAGCAGTCCGGCGGCCAATCCGGTGCCGGCCCAGCCCGCAGCACCGGCGGTGCCTTCCAGCGCTGCGGCAGCCCCCGCCATTGACGACGCCCCGGCTTTTTTGTGGCCGGCCCAGGGTAATCTGCTGGCAGGCTTTGACGAATCACGCAACAAGGGCTTGGACATCGCAGGCAAGGCTGGAGATCCTGTGCTGGCTGCAGCCGATGGACGCGTGGTTTATGCCGGTTCGGGTTTGCGCGGCTACGGCAACCTGATCATCGTTAAACACAACAACACTTACCTCACGGCCTACGCCCACAACCAGTCTTTGCTGGTCAAAGAAGACCAGGAGGTGCGTCGGGGGCAAAAGATCGCCGAAATGGGCAACTCGGATGCCGACCAGGTGAAGTTGCATTTCGAGATCCGCCGCCAGGGCAAGCCGGTGGATCCGGCGCGTCTGTTGCCACCCCGTTAAAAGCCCAGCCAGAATATTTCGCGGGCCCCCAGCCCGGATTGAACATGACCGAACCCATCACAGATGCCTTGCTCGTGGACGCCCTGGACCTGGAGGGGCAGGGCATCGCTCGTCGCCCCGACGGCAAGGTGGTGTTCATCGAAGGCGCTTTGCCCACCGAACGGGTCACGGTACAGGTTCACCGGCGCAAGAACCAATGGGAGCAGGGCAGTCTGAAAGAACTGTTGCATGCCTCGCCCTTGCGCGTCGCGCCGCTTTGCCCGCACTATGGCTTGCACGCGGGTGCTTGCGGCGGCTGCAAGATGCAGCACCTGGAACACAGTGCCCAGGTCGCGGTCAAACAAAGGGTGCTGGAAGACAATTTGTGGCATCTGGCCAAAGTGAAAGCCGAGACCATCTTGCCCGCGATTCATGGCTCGCCCTGGGGCTATCGCCACAGGGCCCGTTTGTCGGTGCGCCATGTGGTCAAAAAGGGGCAGGTGCTGATCGGTTTTCATGAGCGCAAAAGCCGCTACATCGCCGACATGCAAAGTTGTGCCATTTTGCCGCCCCATGTCAGCGATCTTTTGTTGCCGCTGCGCGAACTCATCGCCAGCCTGGAGGCCCGCGACACTTGTCCGCAAATCGAATTGGCCTGTGGCGACAGCGTGATCGCGCTGGTTTTGCGCCACCTCGAGCCCCTGAGTGACGCCGATCGCCGGCGATTGGCCGACTTCGCTCAAGTGCACCCGAGCGTGCAGTGGTGGTTGCAGCCCAAAGGGCCGGACACGGTCAATCTGTTGCAAGCCGGCGGCCCTGAGCTGTCCTATGGCTTGCCCGAGTTTGGCTTGACCATGCCGTTTCGGCCCACCGATTTCACCCAGGTCAACCCGGCCATCAACCAGGTGTTGGTGGGCAACGCTTTGCGTTGGCTTCAGGTGCAACCATCCGAGCGGGTGATCGACTGGTTTTGCGGCTTGGGTAACTTCACTTTGCCCCTTGCTACCCAAGGGCGCGATGTGTTGGGCATCGAAGGCAGCCTGGCTCTGGTCGAGCGTGCCGCAGCCAATGCCCGGCGCAATGCGCAAGCTTTGCGGGTTCAGCCGAGTTTTGTGGCCCGCAATCTGTTCGAAATGAGCCCGCAGGCATTGGTGGCCGACGGGGCGGCCGACAAATGGCTGATCGATCCCCCGCGCGAGGGCGCTTTTGCCCTGGTCAAGGCCCTGGCCGATCTGCACCAAAGTCCTGTGCCCGATTGGCACCCGCCGCGCCGGATCGTGTACGTCAGTTGCAACCCGGCGACGCTGGCGCGTGACGCCGGCTTGCTGGTGCATCAGGCCGGCTACCGCTGCACCCATGCCGGTGTGGTCAACATGTTTCCGCACACCGCGCATGTCGAGAGCATGGCGGTGTTTGAGCGCTGAAACCGGATCGCAACCCGAATGTGAAAAAAAACGGGGCCTTGAGGCCCCGTTGCTTGGCAGATCAGAAGATCGCTCAGTCGCGCTCGCCGCCCATCAGGCCCAGCAAAGACAACAGGCTTTGGAACACGTTGACAATGTCCAGGTAAATGGCCAAAGTGGCGCTGATGTAATTGGTCTCGCCGCCGTCGATCACGCGACGGATGTCGTACAGCATGAAGGCGCTGAAAATCAGGATGGCCAGGGTCGAGATGGCCATCATGCCGGCGCTGGAGCCGACAAAAGCATTGACCACACTGGCCACCAGCAGCACGATGGCGCCGACAAACAGCCACTTGCCCATGCCACTGAGATCGCGCTTGATCACCGTGGCAAGGCTCGCCATGGCGAAAAACACGCCAGCGGTACCGGCAAAAGCGGTCATGATCAGTTGCGGCCCATTGCGAAAGCCAAGCACGGCCGAGATCAGGCCGGACATCATCAAGCCCATGAAGAAGGTGAAAGCCAACAACACGCCGATGCCTTTGGCCGAATGTTTGGTGCGCTCGATGGCGTAAATGAAGCCAAAAGCCACGGCCAGAAACAGCACCATGCCCAGAATGCCCGACAAGGCTTTGTGCAGCCCGGTGGTCACGCCCAACCAGGCGCCGAATACTGTGGGCAACAGGCTGACGGCCAATAACAAATAAGTGTTTCGCAAAACGCGATTGCGGTCGACTGAACCGACGCCCACATCGCGGTAGGAAACGGTTTGGATCTGATCGCTCATTCGGGTTCTCCCATGTTCAAGCCTGCACATGCAGACCAGACCATTGTAAAGAATTGGTGAAGGGCTGCAAGGGGGGGATGGATTCCTATTTTTTGTGGGGAAATCGTTATCATTCGGTTCATGAAAACCAAACACACACTGGAACTTTCCGACGTCAAAAAGATCGCCGCTGCCGCCGAGGCCGAGGCGCTGGCCCATCAGTGGGCTGTGACCATTGCCATCGTCGATGACGGCGGGCATTTGCTGTGGTTGCAGCGCCTGGATGGCGCTCCGGCCATCTCTTCTTACATCGGTCCTGCCAAAGCCCGGACTTCGGCCCTGGGGCGGCGCGAGACCAAGGTGTATGAGGACATCATCAATCAGGGCCGAACGGCCTTTTTGAGTGCGCCCGAGATCGAAGGCATGCTTGAAGGCGGTGTGCCCATCGTCAAAGATGGACAGGTCATTGGGGCGGTGGGGGTCAGCGGCGTCAAGTCACCCGAAGACGCCCAGATTGCCCGCGCCGGCATTGCCGCACTGGGCTGAACCCTCTTCGTTCAGTAAGAGAGCCGCTCCGGGCGGATCTCTTGCAAGATGGTGGTGGCGATTTCTTCGATGCTTTTGGTGGTCGTCGAGAGCCAGCGAATGCCGGTGCGGCGCATCATGGCTTCGGCCTCACCGACCTCGTGGCGGCAGTTTTCCAGGCTGGCGTAGCGTGAGTTGGGGCGTCGTTCGTTGCGGATCTCGCTGAGTCGTTCCGGATTGATGGTCAGGCCGAACAACTTGTTTTTGTGCGGCACCAGTGCCGGGGGCAACTGGCGTCGGTCAAAATCTTCCGGGATCAGCGGGTAGTTGGCAGCTTTCAGGCCGTGCTGCATGGCCAGGTACAGGCTGGTGGGGGTTTTGCCCGAGCGACTGACGCCGACCAAAATCACATCTGCGATCTCCAGGTCGGTGTTGAGTTGCCCATCGTCGTGCGCGAGGCTGAAGTTGATGGCCTCGATCCGGTCGCTGTACTGTTGGCTTTTGCTGATATCGGAAAAACGGCCGATGCGATGGTTGGATTTGATGCCCAACTCCTTTTCGAGCGGGTTGACGAAGGTGCCGAACATGTCCAGCAACATCCCTTTGCAGCCATCGCGGATGACTTGCAGCACCTCTTCGTTGACCAGCGTGGTGAAGACAATCGGTCGATTGCCTTCAATTTTGGCCGTGTGATTGATCTGAAACACGGCCTGATGCGCCTTGTCCACGCTGTCGATAAAGGGCAGGCGCACATGCCGGGGCGTCATCTCGAACTGGGCCAGGATGGCGTTGCCAAAGGTTTCGGCAGTGATGCCGGTGCCGTCGGAGATGAAAAAGACTGTGCGTTGGGGCATGGTGGTCAAAGATGCTCGGGTATAGGCTGGCTCCGACGGCCATCGGCTGACGGATTTACAATATCGGGATTATCCCGCATTCACCATGACGCGCTTTGCCTGCTCACTCGACCAAGAACAACCCCGGCGGTTGAGCGTCGTCATGTCTGTCACCCCCCTGTCCAAGGCTTGGGTGACCTGTTCCGGTTCAACTTTTGGAGCATTGAAATGTCAACCTTGTTTTCTCCGACCGCCCTGGTCGTTCCGTTTGAAAACCTGAGAATGTCCGACGTCGAGGCGGTAGGCGGTAAAAACGCCAGCCTCGGCGAGATGATCTCGCAACTGCCCCAGGGCGTGCGGGTCCCCACCGGCTTTGCCACCACCGCCCATGCTTTTCGCCAGTTTCTGGCGCATGATGGTTTGGCCGATCGCATCAACCAACGACTGGCTGCGCTGGACACCGAAGATGTTCGAGCCCTGGCCGAAGCCGGTGCCGAGATCCGCCATTGGGTCGAAAAACAGCCTTTTCCGGCTGACCTCGAAGCAGAAATCCGTCGCGCCTTCCAGACCCTGAGTGGGGGCAATGCGCAAGCTTCCTTTGCCGTGCGCTCTTCGGCCACCGCCGAGGACCTGCCAGACGCTTCGTTTGCCGGACAGCAGGAGACTTTTCTGAACGTGGTGGGCATCGAGGACGTGCTGTCCAAGATGAAGGAAGTGTTCGCTTCGCTCTACAACGACCGCGCCATCAGCTATCGCGTTCACAAGGGCTTTGCCCACGCCGATGTCGCCCTGTCGGCCGGTGTGCAGCGCATGGTTCGTTCTGACCTGGGCGCGGCGGGCGTCATGTTCACCATCGACACCGAGTCGGGTTTTGAAGAGGTGGTTTTCATCACTGCCAGCTATGGGCTGGGTGAGACCGTGGTGCAGGGTGCTGTCAACCCCGACGAGTTCTATGTTCACAAACCCATGTTGCGCGCCGGCAAAAAGGCCCTGATCCGTCGCAATCTGGGCTCGAAGCTGATTCAGATGGTGTTTTCGACCCCTGAACAAAAGCAAGCCACGGGCAAACTGGTGCAAACGGTCGATGTGCCCGCCGAGCAGCGCAACCGCTACTGCCTGAGCGACGCCGAAGTCGAGCAACTGGCGCACTACGCCCTGGTGATCGAACAACATTACGGGCGTCCGATGGACATCGAGTGGGGCAAAGACGGCACCGATGGCCAACTCTATATCTTGCAGGCACGCCCCGAAACCGTGAAGAGCCAATCCAAGGGCCAGGCCGAAATGCGCTACAAGCTCAAAGGTCAGGGTGAGGTCTTGGCCGAAGGCCGTGCCATCGGTCAAAAAATCGGCACCGGCCCGGTGCGCCTGGTCAGCAGCATCGCCGAAATGGATCGGGTCCAGCCCGGCGACGTGTTGGTGACCGACATGACCGACCCCAATTGGGAGCCGGTCATGAAGCGCGCCAGTGCCATCGTGACCAACCGGGGCGGACGCACCTGCCACGCTGCCATCATCGCCCGCGAATTGGGCATCCCGGCAGTGGTTGGCTGTGGCGATGCCACCGAGCGCCTGACCGACGGCACTCTGGTGACCGTCAGCTGCGCCGAGGGCGACACCGGCCGCATTTACGACGGCCTGCTCGAAACCGAGGTGACCGAAGTGCAGCGCGGCGAGATGCCGCCCATTGGCACCAAGATCACGATGAATGTGGGCAATCCGCAACTGGCCTTTGACTTCGCCCAGTTGCCCAACGAAGGCGTGGGTTTGGCGCGTCTGGAGTTCATCATCAACAACAACATCGGCGTCCACCCCAAGGCCATCCTGGACTACCCCAACCTGGACTCCGATTTGAAAAAAGCGGTCGAGTCGGTGGCCCGTGGGCATGCCTCGCCGCGCGCCTTTTATGTGGACAAGGTCGCCGAAGGCGTGGCCACCATCGCAGCAGCCTTCTGGCCCAAGCCGGTCATTGTGCGTTTGTCCGATTTCAAATCCAACGAATACCGCAAACTGATCGGCGGCAGCCGCTATGAGCCGGACGAAGAAAACCCGATGCTCGGCTTCCGTGGCGCTTCGCGCTACCTCAGCGCCGACTTTGGTCCGGCTTTTGCCATGGAGTGCGAAGCTTTGCGTCGTGTGCGCCTGGAAATGGGGCTGACCAATGTGCAGATCATGGTGCCTTTCATCCGCACCCTGAGCCAGGCCGAGAGGGTCGTTGCCCTCCTGTCACAGCATGGCTTGGAGCGCGGCAAAGACGATCTGAAGCTGATCATGATGTGCGAGTTGCCCAGCAATGCCATTTTGGCTGACGAGTTTTTGAAGTTCTTTGACGGCTTCTCCATCGGCTCCAACGACCTCACCCAACTCACCCTGGGTCTGGATCGTGACTCGGGCATGGAGTTGCTGGCGGCCGACTTCGATGAGCGCGACCCGGCTGTGCAAGCCATGCTCGATCGCTCGATTCAGGCCTGCTTGAAGCAGGGCAAATACGTCGGCATTTGCGGCCAGGGCCCGTCGGATCATCCCGACTTTGCCCGCTGGCTGGTCGAGCGCGGCATCACTTCTTTGTCGCTCAATCCCGACAGCGTGATCGAGACTTGGCAAAACCTGGCCAAGCATTGACGCCGATTGCGGCCCCCGGAGGCCGCGACCTGTGTTAAAAATCAGGGCATGGATACTAGCGCCCCTGCCGATGTCATTTTGGTCCGCCAGCGCCGCCGTCGATCGGTGGCCGTGGCCCTGTTGTTGGTGCTCAGCACCCTGATGGGTCTGGTTTGGGCCTGGTCTGAGCCAACTGACACGGTGGGACATTTTTGGTGGGTGACCCAATGCTTGCCCCTGGTTTACCTGGGGTTGGCGGTCTGGGCTGCCTGGCCTTTGCCCGGGGAGCCAGCGGAATGAGCCTGAGCGGGCTGCGCTGGGTCCCTTTGGGTTTGATGTTGGCGACCCTGCTGGCGGTCTTGCTCTGGTTGGCGGATCTTTTGCGGCTGCCCGCCGGTGTGGTGCAGGGGTTCTTGTTGATCACCTCGATCGTGGCTTACGCCGCCATTGGCATGGTGTGTCGCACCACCCAGTCGGAGGAGTATTACGTGGCCGGAAGGCGCATTCCGGCTTTGAGCAACGGCATGGCCACAGCAGCCGACTGGATGTCAGCGGCTTCCTTCATGGGTCTGACGGGCCTTTTGATGTCCGAAGGTTATTTGGGCGATGGCAGTCGTGCGGGTGGCTTGGCCTACGTGTTGGGCTGGACCGGTAGTTTTTGTTTGTTCTGCCTCTTGAACGCCAGCCAATTCAACGTCAGTTGGTCCATTATCGTTCCGCTGTTATTGGGCGACCGCTTCCAAAGCCTGTGGTTGCGCCGCATGGCAGCGCTGGGGGCGGTCATTTGTTCGGCGGTTTATTTGGTCGCGCAGATTTACGGCATCGGTCTGGTGGCGTCGATGTTGTCGGGCCTGACCTTTGAGCTTGGGGTGTTCATGGCGCTGGGCGGGATCTTGCTGTGTTCCTTTTTGGGCGGCATGCGCGCCGTCACCTGGACCCAGTTGTTGCAATGCATTGTTTTGGTGGTGACGATGCTCGCCGTGGCGGTGGCCGTCTCCTGGAAGGTGCGGGGGCATCCGGTGGTGCCGCTGGCGGCGGCTGAAGCGATGACCGAGGTCAACGAGCGTTCGCGCCAAATCGTGGCCGATCCGCTGGAGCAGTCGACGCGTGAAATGATGCAGATCCGCTTGCAGGATTTGAAACAGAAAATCGCCGATCCGATCACCGCCCGTCAACTCGAGCGTGAACGTTTGTTGCGCCAGATCAGCCTGCTCAAATCTGAAAACGCACCTTTGCGCGACATCCATCGACTGGAGTCCAACCCGGTGCTGCGCGACAGCGACATTGGCCGGCTGGTGACCGCCTGGACGCGCGAGAGCCAGCAAATCGAGACTGCCTTGCGACGCCCGATCGGTTTTGAGGGGCGCGCCGATCCGGACAAAGACCTCCCGTTGACCAACACTTTGGCGCTGGTGTTTTGCCTGATCCTGGGAACAGCGGGTTTGCCGCACATTCTGGGGCGCTCACTGACCACCGCCACCCCGCGGCAGGCGCAACGCTCGGTGGCCTGGGCCATGTTGTTCATTGTGTTGGTCTACATGACCGCCTCGGGTCTGGCGGTTTTGCTCAAGCAGTCTGTGTTGACCGAGTTGGTGGGAGCTCGGCTCGATGCCTTGCCGGAATGGGCCGATAAACTCAAATTGCGCAAGCTGGGCCTGTTGTCGATCCACGACTGGAACGGCGACGGTCGGGTGCAATGGGGCGACATCCAGTTGGGCAGCGATTTGCTGATGTTGGCCGCCCCCGACATTGCTCACATTCCGCCGGTGTTCACAGGGTTGATCGCGGCAGGGGCGCTGGCCGCGGCACTGTCGACGGCCGACGGACTGTTGCTGACCATTTCCAATTCGCTTTCTCTTGACGTTTATCCGCCTCGGCAGGACGAATCCGCCAACCCCCTGCGGCGGGTGATGCTGTCCAAGATCTTGCTCATGCTGGTGGCTTTGCTGGCGGCCTGGGTGGCCACCTATCGACCGGTCGATATTTTGTTTTGGGTGGCTTGTGCCTTTTCGCTGGCAGCCTCCACCTTTTTTCCGGTCATGTTGCTCGCCTTGCATTGGCCCCGCATGAGCCGCGCCGGGGCTTTGCTTGGCATGTTGTCCGGCATGGCGATGGCTTTTTACTATATTTTCATCAATCACCCCTGGATTCAAACCCGTTTGGGTCTGAGCCCCGAGGCCACCAGTTGGTGGGGCCTGGAGGCCCACAGCGCCGCCGTGTTCGGCGTCCCCATCGGACTGCTGGCCGGTGTCTTGGGCAGTTGGCTCAGTCCGTCTGGCCGTACCCTGCCAAAGGCGCTATAATCTACGGTTTTACCTTGCCGCACACTGCGTTGACGCCGGTGGCGGCTTCATCCACAAGGAGAGTCCATGCGTCACTATGAAATCGTTTTGCTGATCCATCCGGATCAATCCGAGCAGGTTCCTGCCATGCTCGAGCGCTACAAGGGCATGATCACCGCTGGCGGTGGTGCAGTGCACCGGGTTGAAGACTGGGGTCGTCGCCAACTGGCCTACATGATCAACAAACTGGCCAAAGCCCACTACATCTGCGTCAACATCGAAGCCAGCCAGGAAGTCATGGCCGAACTCGAGCACGCTTTCCGCTTCAACGATGCCGTGTTGCGCCACATGACCGTGCTGAAGAAAAAGGCCGAGACCGGTCCTTCTCTGATGATGAAGACGGTCGAGCGCGAAGAGGCCCGCAAGGCGGCTCAAGCCGAATTCCAGGCCTGATGCCAGAACCCCGCGAGGCCAACCGATTTGAATTGACAGCCCGCATCGCTTCTTTTGCTGCGTTGCGCTACACACCCGCCGGATTGCCGGCCCTGGATCTGGAACTCGAACATGAGTCCCAGCAAACCGAGGCAGAGATTCCCCGAACGGTGCGCTTGTCGATCAAGGCGGTGGCTTTCGGAGCACTCACCCAGCGGCTGATGGCCCTGGAACCTGCTCAAGAGGTTCACTTCAAAGGATTTCTGGTGTCGCCCCGCTACGGCAAAAGCGTCGCCTTCCATGTGCAAGAGTTCAAGACACCATAGGAGGCCCGATCATGGCCACATTCAAAAAATTCGACAAGAACAAGCGCCCCAAGCGCAACACCCAATCGCTGCTGTTCAAGCGCAAGCGCTTTTGCCGCTTCACCGTGACCGGTGTGGAAGAGATCGACTACAAAGACGTCGACACCCTGCGTGATTTCATCGCAGAAAACGGCAAGATCATCCCTGCTCGCCTGACCGGCACCCGTGCCATCTATCAGCGCCAGCTCAACACGGCCATCAAGCGCGCCCGCTTCCTGGCCATGTTGCCCTACACCGACCAGCACAAGATCTGAAGGAAGGCCCATCATGCAAATCATTCTGCTCGACAAGGTCGTCAACCTGGGCAATCTGGGTGAAATCGTCAAGGTCAAGGACGGCTATGCCCGCAATTTCCTGATCCCCTCGGGCCGCGCCCGTCGCGCCACCCAGTCCGCCATCGCCGAGTTCGAAGCACGCCGCGTCGAACTGGAAAAGGCCGCCGCTGAAAAACTGGCTGCTGCCCAAGCTCTGGGCGAGAAGCTCGCTGGCACCACCCTCAAACTGACCCAAAAGGCCGGTGTGGATGGTCGCTTGTTTGGCTCGGTCACCAACTTTGACATCGCCGAAGAACTGACCAAGCAGGGCTTTGCGGTTCAAAAAGCCCAAGTGCGCATGCCCAACGGCCCGATCAAGGTCGTGGGTGACTCCAGCGTCAGCGTGTCTTTGCACACCGACGTGTCGGTCGACATCACCATCGCGGTGTACGGCGAAACCGCCTGATTCGGCCCCTCCGGCCCGATCACAGGACTCCTGCGGGAGTCCTTTTTTTATCCCCTGCAGATCACAGCTTACCCACCCTTTATCCACATGCTTGTCCCATGACAAGACCCGGCCCCCGCATTAAGATGAGGGAGTCTACACACGCCTGCCATGTCTGCTGTTTTCTCCAATCCTGAACCCTCGTACCACGACGCCGAGGTTGCCCAACTTCGCATTCCACCCCACTCGCTCGAGGCCGAGGCCAGCGTGCTGGGCGGCTTGTTGCTTGACAACAGCGCTTGGGATCGGGTGGGCGATATGTTGGTCGACAACGATTTTTACCGTTACGAACACCGCCAGATCTATGCTGCCATCTCGGCCTTGATCAATGCCAGTCGACCGGCCGACGTCATCACGGTTTATGAAAACCTGCAAACTTTGGGCAAGGCCGAAGAGGTGGGTGGACTGGCTTATCTGAATTCATTGGCGCAGTATGTGCCCAGCGCCAGCAACATTCGCCGCTATGCCGAGATCGTGCGCGAGCGCTCGATTTTGCGCAAACTGGTCAGTGCCAGCGATGAAATCGCGACCCATGCCTTCAACACCCAGGGTCGCGATGTGGCGCAAATCCTGGACGAGGCCGAGCAAAAGATCTTCAGCATCGGCGAAGAAGGCTCACGCATGAAGCAGGGCTTTCAGTCGATGGATTCGCTGGTGGTCGAATTGCTCGATCGGGTGGAGGAGATGTCGCAAAACCCGAACGACATCACCGGCGTGCCCACCGGTTTTTATGACTTTGACCGCATGACCTCGGGTTTGCAACCCGGCGATCTGATCGTGTTGGCGGCGCGGCCCAGCATGGGCAAGACGGCGTTGGCGATCAACATTGCCGAACATGTGGCCCTGAATGAGGGTTTGCCGGTGGCCGTCTTCTCCATGGAAATGGGGGCTTCGCAGCTGGCGATCCGCATTGTCGGTTCGATTGGTCGCATCGACCAGGGTCGCTTGCGCACCGGCAAATTGTCGGCCGACGAGTGGCCCCGCCTGACCGAGTCGATCGAGAAATTGCGCAATGTGTCTTTGCACATCGACGAGACCCCGGGGTTGACCCCCAGCGAATTGCGCGCCAACGCACGCCGACTGGCTCGCCAATGTGGCAAGCTGGGGCTGATCGTGGTGGATTATTTGCAGCTCATGAGCGGCAGCAGTTCGGATGGGGATAACCGTGCCACCGAAATTGGCGAAATCTCGCGTGGCCTGAAGATGCTGGCCAAAGAGTTGCAATGCCCGGTCATCGCATTGTCTCAGCTCAATCGCAGCGTCGAGACCCGCACCGACAAGCGACCGATGATGAGCGACTTGCGCGAGTCTGGCGCCATCGAGCAAGACGCCGATGTGATCATGTTCATCTATCGCGACGACTATTACAACAAGGACAGCAAAGAGCCCGGCGTGGCCGAAGTGATCATCGGCAAGCAGCGCAACGGCCCCACCGGCACGGTGAAACTGGCTTTCCTCAAGCCCATCACCAAGTTCGAGTCGCTGGCCAGTGGCGCCAGCGACTACTAAATTGGGGTCTGACCCCAATTAATGGTCGTTTTTTCACAACAGTGCGGAAATTGGGGTCAGACCCCAATTCTTTCAAAGTGCTTCGCTGGCGAAGTCGGCCAGACGTGAGCGCTCGCCGCGTGCCAGGGTGATGTGGCCGCCGTGCGGCCAGCCTTTGAATTTGTCCACAGCGAAGGTCAGGCCCGAGGAGCCTTCGGTCAGGTAGGGCGTGTCGATCTGCGCCAGGTTGCCCATGCAAATGATTTTGGTGCCCGGTCCGGCCCGGGTGATCAGCGTCTTCATCTGTTTGGGGGTCAGGTTCTGGGCTTCGTCGATGATGACAAATTTGTTCAGGAAGGTGCGGCCCCGCATGAAGTTAAGGCTCTTGATGCGGATTTTGCTGCGGATCAACTCGTTGGTGGCGGCGCGGCCCCATTCGCCGGCGCCCGTTTCGGTTTTGGCCAGCACCTCCAGGTTGTCATCGAGCGCACCCATCCAGGGGCCCATTTTTTCTTCTTCGGTGCCGGGTAAAAAACCGATGTCTTCGCCCACGCTGACTGTGGCACGGGTGACGATGATTTCGGTGTAGCGGCGATCGTCAAGCACCTGTGTCAGGCCGCTGGCCAATGCCATCAGGGTTTTGCCAGTGCCGGCGGTGCCGGTCAGGGTGACAAAGTCCACTTCCGGGTCCATCAGCAGATTCAGGGCGAAGTTTTGTTCCCGGTTGCGAGCACAGACGCCCCAAACGGCATGTTTGGCATGCCCGTAGTCTTTGAGGATGCGAAAGACGGCGGTTTTGCCCCGGATTTCGGTCACGCGGGCGTAGAGGCTGGGTTCGCCCGGACTCTCGAAGTAAACGAATTGGTTGATGTGCAAGTCGGGCACCAGGGGGCCACTGATGCGGTAGTAAGTGTGGCTGCCGCTTTGCCAGCTCTCGACGCTTTTGCCGTGTTTGCGCCAGAAGTCTTGCGGCAGGGCGAGCCAGCCCGAATAGAGCAGGTCGCCGTCTTCCAGCGTTTTGTCGTTTTGGTAGTCCTCGGCGGCCAAGCCCAGGGCGCGAGCCTTGATGCGCATGTTGATGTCTTTGGACACCAGCACCACTTCGCGCGGGCTGTGGCGCTGGCGCAGCGCCTGCACCACGCCCAAAATTTGGTTGTCGGCTTTGCCTTGGGGCAAACTTTGGGGCAGGCTCATGTCCAGCGGTTCGGTCTGGAAGTAAAGCCGACCCCCTACCTCGCGGTTGCCCAAAGCGTCCAAGGCCAGACCTTGGGTGATCTCGGCCCCCTTGACGGCTGCCAGCGCATCCAGGGTGCGGCTGGCCTGACGAGCGTTGCGGGCCACTTCGGTGACCCCTTTTTTGTTGCTGTCGAGTTCCTCAAGCACGATCATCGGCAGATAGATGTCGTGTTCTTCAAAGCGAAACAGTGACATCGGATCGTGCATCAGGACGTTG
>JACCDK011739359.1_pt1 | contig 16134 bp, 14 predicted proteins | sample 7445871 | NCBI WGS metagenome assembly JACCDK01 (sample SAMN15323436, study PRJNA562643) | freshwater metagenome | isolation source: river surface water | place: USA:Blue River Watershed | collected 2017-08-15 | reverse complement strand
CACCAAGCCCTGATGTCGGAGCCTGACGTGGGTGCGCTCCTTCCCTGCAACGTTGTTGTTCGTGCAGAGGGTGACAAGACCATTGTTAGTTTCATGGATCCGCAAGCCATGAAACAGATGACGGCCAATCCACAAGTTCATGCCGTTGCGGGTGAGGCGGAGGCGCGGTTGCGGCGGGTCTGTGAAACTCTGGCAGCCCATCAGTAATCTCCGTCATTAGCTCCCGCATACTTCAAGCAGGTTACTGAGATTTACAAGTATCTGATATCAATAAAATTACTGTCATTCCCTGATAGTTCGATAGCACGGCGTCATCGCTTACGGCACGAATCCACCGCACTCTGCACCAGCGCCAGAACATGCGTGCGTTGAGTGTCTGAGAGCCGGCGAAACTGCTGAACCAGCATGTGCTCTTGCACCGACAGCGATTTGTTTTTGGACACTGCCACTTCTTCACCAAATCTCAACCAAGTGGCCGACACCTGCAATACGTCTGCCAAAACTCGCAAGCGTGCCTGCGTGGGTATAGATTCACCCATGACCCACTTGCGAGCTGCATGTACTGAGATGGCGAGTTCGGGGTATCGCTCGTTAAATGTGCGCTGTAGCGCCGTGGCACTCGCCGGCATATCGCGCGCGGCCAAAGCCGTCTTCACCCGCTGGGCGAATTGCGCGCGTTCTAGCTCGGCTGGTTGCTTCTGAGTGCTTTTCATGGTCACTGACCGTGATTGGTTTTACAAGAACTTGTTAAAAAGTCACACGCATATAGTAACGGCATTCGCCCTGAAAACCACCCACCTGATATTACTTGATCGATGGATGCCTGAATTGCTTGATCGAAGGAGGACCAGTCCTCAATTCATCACAGGCATTCCAAACCGAACCAAAAACAGATAAGTACTTGATGAACACCTATCGTGCCCTAGTCCGCGTTCACACCCGTGGTCGAACTAATTATGTCAAAACTGAGGTTCGCGCCGAATCGCAGCAGGATGCTCGCTGGCTACTATGGGCGCAGTACGGCTTTCACAGCATCTATTCGGGACCCGACGTGGTCAATACTCGGCGGGCAGCATGATCACCCAGTGCTCTGTATCCCAGCAGGCATAGAGCCTGATTTGCTCGAGCGGAAAATCCGTATACGGTATGGCTTGTCTCGCATGCTCATGACCATTGCCGTCTTCGTAGATTACGGTGGCTGTGGTGCCCTGCAATTCAAGCCGGACCAACACAAACCAATCTTGAGTACCGATTTCATCCAAGTGACTGGCCACAGCATCCATTAACCAAAAGCACTCAGCTTGTTCTGCCAAATACCTAGCGCCATCGGTTAATAAATGTCTGCGTGAAATGCGTGCGTAGGATAGTGTTCCCGTGAACTGCGCTAGTTCTAACTGCAATGCGCTGTTACGACTGTGTTCCATAACTGATCTCCAAATTGCCATTCTGGAAATTAGTATTTGCTCGATTGAGCTTTTGGACAACCGATAACCCGATGTCCCGTCGGGTTGATGGGTTTTTACTTATGCTGCACTGATTACAAGATTTATAAGCAGCTATGACTTGAGCTGATTAGAGAGCTGTGGATTGAAAATTCACATGCAGTGCATGAAGTCCACGCGCTAAAAAGCCCTACAGCGCGTTTTTACCCGCCCATGCTGGTGCTGGGTGCTGGGCCCATGAAAAACCGCTTGTAGGGCTGGATTTGCGCTCGCTGAGAGTTATCCACAGCCATTGCGAAATCAGCAACCGAAAATCTATTAAAAGTGTGATTTTCATAGTTTTCAAGGCTAACTCATTGATTCTTGGCAGTGAAATTCATGCCAAAAAGTTATCCACTGCACTATCCACAGTCCCCAAGCGCCTGTGCTGATGGTGGTTACTGATTCAGCAATTTTCGCCACATTCCGGTTGTCCAGCTAAATATCTGACAACAAAATAATGGCTGTTTAAAGCAGATCACTGGAGGCTTCATGGCACAAGCACGTACCCTCGATGAACCGGAATTGGCTCGGGTTTTAGCGCATATCGAACACGGCAGACACGCCCACCGCAATCGCGCCATGCTGCTATTGACTCACTGGGCGGGTTTGCGTGTGGGTGAAGTCGCTGTGCTGCGCTGGAGCGATGTAACCAACACTGATGGTCGGATCAAGGATGAAATACGACTACTACCTGATATGACCAAAGGTCGACACGCTCGTACCGTGTTCATCAACGCAAAACTAAAGGCCGTCCTTCAAGCCTACGCGGATCAAGCGCGATGCGCTGATCGCAGCTACCCATTCTTTGCCAGTCAAAAAAGCGTCAAGGCAGGATTCAGTGCTAACAGCTTGGCGCAGACCTTCGCCCTGCTCTATCGCTCAGCAGGCATTGAGGGCGCCAGTAGTCACAGTGGCAGGAGGTCGTTCTTGACGAGATTGGCCAATCAAGGCACAGCCATCCATTTACTAAAAGCGCTGGCGGGTCATCGCAGCATTAGCACTACCGCTGCGTATCTCTATTCCAATCCCACGCAATTGAGGGCAGTGGTTGAGTTGGTTTGAGTGAAAGCTGTTTTCGTTGAGATACGGTTCGCGAGTGCTGGATTTCATCAGGGGAAAAATGCCGTAGAAATCACCAAAACGGATGACTCGATCGTCGTGATCGAGACAGTGGGGTCAGCTGTAGAAGCCAGATACCTAGATGCTCAAATTGAACTGGCTAGTAGCAACTTGAAAGCAGAATTTTAAATGTAGCCTTTACATGAGGGTCGAGCTTGTGGCCATTTTCGGCTTCACCTTCAACCTTGGTCGGATATATAACTTCGATTGGTAACCGCCAGGCTCCCACAGAACGCACTAAAGTCTTCACCAACTCCCATATCTTTAGAGCCTCCTTGCCAATCGAAATGGAGACAGCAAATTCCGGCTTCTGCCTGGTATCAAGTCACCCACGAAAGATATCGACCTTAGTTTCAAGGCACTTGCGCAAGCTAAGATCGGTCGCACCGACATCGAACCACCCTCCAGGCTTCTGATTGAAGTCCAGTCCTCGACCGATCTTGACGACCCAGCCGTTATCCAGACGTATTTCACGGTCGTGGATGTTTGGGTTGAGCTTCACCTCCAGCTCGACATCCAACTTCAGCAAGCTCTGCTTCAGCTCATCGAGCTTTTCAGCGATGTCGGCCAACTGGGTCTTGTCGTCGTAGCCGGTGATCAGGCTGATCTTTTTCACCGTGCCAGCCTTCAGCAACGTTTCGCAGAAACGCACGAAGTTCTGAATCTGGTGTTGCAGCCGGATGTACGGATCTTTGATCACGACAGACTTCGCGCTCTGTAGATAGCGGCAAAGAATCGACTCATAGCTGTGTCCCATATCGCCATAAAGGATGGTGAAGTGCTGTTCCTTTAGCTCGATCGCTAACGGCCAAACCGAAGTCGAAGCCAGGGTTGGTAATACTGGCGTCGAGACTGCTGGAGTCTCCTGCGTAGCAGGTGCTGCGTGTGCGACGGGTTGCACTTCGACTGCCTCAATCGACTGCCCATCCGGTTGATTCAACCGACGGCGCTCTGGCTCTTGCGTTACAGGCGCGTCCTTCGGCTCAGGGCAGAAGACCACCACCTTCTCGCCACTAGCCTTGAAGTAGGACAGATTTATGAGCGCAAACTCGTCATCCGGTTTGCGCTTGTTCATCTGCTCCTTGACGCGGCGGCGGCACTCGGTGGCATAAGCCACGTATTCCTCGAACTCTTCATCGGTCGGCGGACCGTTGGGGTGTAGCATCTTCAAGAACGCGCAGACGGTTTTCTTAATGCCTTTTTCGTCGCGCCCCTCGATCGATTTGCCGAGCGAAATGCGCTTGCTCACTTCCTCATTCCGATTCGTGTGCTTGAACTGATAGTGGAAAGCCTCGGCCAAGTAATCGGTAATGAAACCGTAGTTGCTGGTCAGGAACTCGCTGCTGTTCTTCGGCATCTCCCAGCCCGGTATGTACGCGGCAAAGCGGTCCATTACGGCCAGGTCGAGTTCCGGCGGTAGAGGCTGAAACAGATCGTGCTCGTTGGAGTTGACCACCTGCTGCACAGAAACATCGATGTTGCCGACAAAACTCAGGCTGGCATCGGCAATAACTTCGGCCCCGCACGAAAAGCGCCCGTTAGCCATGAAGTCCTTCATGATCTGGATGGCGTCCGGATCACGCACCTTGATCCCACCGACCTCGTCAAAGGCAACCGTGTCCCAGAAACCGACCGAGCCCACCTTGCGGCGCACGTTATTGTAGAAAAGCGTTGCCATAGTCGCCTGACCACCCTGATTGGGTTGGAATCCAGAGCGTCAGGCTTGTGCGCATTGTTAAACACACTGAACAATTATTGGTACCGCAAATGCTACATCCCTCATTTTTTGCAAAGCCCAAACACAGCGCAATACAAGTGGTGCCGCAGTAAAGCGCCCGGAGCGCGGCAGTTCAAGCTGAAGATCGGCTCTCCCGCTGCCGGATACCATTTCTCCCGACCTGTTTCATACACTTGCGGGTCAAGTCCAAGGTCCTCACAACTGCTATTGGTGTCATTGTCTGAATTTTTTGCCACCAGGCGCAGCTGACTTGGCGTCAGATTGTGCTCTCCGCATTCTGTCCAATAATTACTCAAAGCATCCCCGCCGCCATCGGTGTACACGCGGACTTGATTACTTGGGCAATCACTGGTGTGAAATACGATCTTGTCGCCTTTGTTCGGCGACGAGTGAACCAGCCCGGCCGAGAGCGCAAGCGCCATACCCGTAAAAATGATGAATGTTGCGTTTGTTATTTTATTCAGCAAAATTTTGCTCCCTGTTCTCGCGTGCGGCTCGCGATGCTTGCGGTGTGGTGCCGGTCCAGCCATGAAACGCACGTACAAAGGAATTGGGGTCTTCAAACCCGAGCAGAAAAGCGATTTCAGCGCCATTCATCGATGAAAATTCAAGGTAGTGCTGTGCGAGTGACATGCGCACGTTATCCAAAATCTGCTGATAACCACTGCCCTCGCCCTGCAGACGTCGCTGCAGTGTGCGCGAACTGACGCCGAGTTTGCGGCAGATCGCTTCCATCGCGACGCTACCCGCGGGTAATCCTTCGAGCAAAGCGCTGCGCACGCGCTCCGTCATTGATGCTTTAATGTGCAGCTCATGAAGTCGCTTGCTTAATGCCGGCTCGAAGAATGACCACATGCCATGGTCAGCGGTCAAAAACGGGCGTTGCGCATCGGCTGCGCTGAAAACCAGCGTGGACATGTGACCTGCGTTCATGGTGCAGCCGAAATAGCTTTCGTACTGTGCGGCCGCACCCAGTGGCACGGAGCTCACCAGATTGAGAGGCTGTACCGGACTACGTGTTGCCAATCGTGCCAGTTGAACAAAAAATACCAATTCAATGGCGACGGCAACCCGTGGCGGTGGTACGGCTTCATCCAGCCATTCCAGTGTGAGCGAGGTTGCCAGCGGTGTGATGTCGACTTTCAGGTTGATGGGTGCGACCAGTCGCTTGTATTTGGCGATACGCAGCAGCGCCGCATTCAAGTCCACGCTGCACAGCGCAGCAAACAAGGCAGCATCAAACCAATCTGCCGACATCGCCTGAGCGAAACGCAAAGGCAGCGGCATGCATTCTGTCGCGTCGGCCTCTGTGGCTTCCTCTTCCAGCGCAGTCAGCAGCCTGAAATACTGCAGCGAATCCAGGCTTGCGCTCTCACGCGAGAACAAATCGCCCGGCAGACGCGCACGCTGCAATACCGCGGCGGGATGAAAACCCAAATCCTTCAACAGAAGACGCCAGGCACGCGACACGGTATAGCCCGCCGGGATAGGTTTTAAGTGCAAATCAGGGCGGGTGGCGCGATGTCCCATGGGTGTGGTGAGTGCGGAGATTCATTTTATTTGAGCCGAAGTATAGCCAGTGGATCGCGCCAATACACTAGCAGAACGCGCCAAAAAAAGACCTGCGATGAGGCGCGATTCGCTATTCATTTGGCGCTTTCCGCTAGTGCCACGGCCGCATTTGCAAGGCACAGTTCGGTATCTTTAGAAAGGTACCTTCCCATGAAGCTCAATGTAAACCACAAAACGTATGACCTGAACGTCGAACCCGACATGCCCCTGCTGTGGGTATTACGTGACGAACTGGACCTGCCCGGCACCAAATACGCGTGCGGCATGGGACTTTGCGGTGCCTGCACGGTGCTGATTGACGGTAAAGCGGTGCGCTCCTGCATCGCCCCTGTCGGCAGCGTGAGCAGCCCTGTGACAACCATTGAAGGCTTGGGTACCCCCACGACACTGAGCGTCGTGCAGCAAGCCTGGATTGAACAACAGGTAGCGCAATGCGGCTATTGTCAGTCCGGACAAATCATGAGCGCCGTGGCACTTCTCTCTCAGAACAAAGCACCCAGCGACGCTGACATCAATGAAGCGATGTCGGGCAATCTCTGCCGGTGCGGTGCCTACCCTCGCATTCGGGCAGCGATTCATGATGCGGCGAAGCGTCTGCAGGGAGGCGCCCAATGAGCAAGCTCAAAACCATTGCAAGACGCAGTTTCCTGATCAGCTCAGCAGCGGTGATGGGTGGTGTGGTTTTTGGGATTTACAAATACAAAAAATCCTATCCCAACCCCTTGCAACAGGACTTACCCCAGGGCGCCAGTGCGATTACACCGTATGTCCGTATTGATGCCAACGGTGTGACCATCATCGCGCCTCGTGCCGAAATGGGTCAGGGAATCCACACCACACTGGCGGCGCTGGTCGCCGAGGAGCTGGATGTCGCCTGGGACAGCATTCGTGTCGAACACGGCGCACCCGGTGAGGCCTACTACAACCGCGCGTTGCTGGAAGAAGGCGTGCCATTTGCCTCGCTCGACCGCAGTGCCATGGCAGAAGGCATGCGCGGCACCATGGGCGTGCTGGCCAAGTTCATGGGCATTCAGGGTACGGGCGGCTCGTCCAGCGTACGGGATGCCTTCGACAAAATGCGTGTTGCCGGTGCGGCAGCGCGCTTCGCTTTGATTTCTGCCGCGTCCAATCAACTGGGCGTTCCCGCATCAAGCCTGAAAACTGACCGTGGTGCCGTGGTGGCCCCCGACGGCAAGCGGCTACCCTACACCACCCTGGCCGCTGCTGCTGCCAACATCGCGTTACCCGATGCGCCTGCTCTGAAGCCGCGTGCGCAATGGCGCTATCTGGGTAAATCCATGCCACGAGTGGATATGGTGAGCAAATGTAACGGTACTGCTGTGTTTGGTATCGATGTACGCCATCCCGAGATGGTGTTTGCGACGGTGCGCATGAACCCCGCCATCGGTGCACCACTGAAGCGATTTGATGCCACGCAGGCCAAGGCGATGCGGGGCGTACTGCAAGTGGTCGAGTTACCCGGCGGTGTTGCGGTGATCGCTGATAACACCTGGCGTGCGTTTCAGGCGATACAGGCGATTCAATGCGATTGGGCAGCGCCTGTGTATTTCACCAAGACGATTGAATTCATGAATGCGATTCATGCGTCAATGAATGACAAACACCACGATAGCCGTATACGCGATGACGGTGATGTCACCAAGGCCATGGCGACCGGCAAGGTGCTGGAGGCTGAGTATAAGGTGCCGTTTCTTGCTCATGCGACGATGGAGCCCATGAATGCGGTGGCATGGATGCGGGAAGCGCGTCTGGACATTTGGACAGGTACGCAAGCGCCCACCGTGGTGCGCGATCAGGCTGCTGCATTGGCTGGCCTGCAACCCAGTCAGGTATACGTTCATACCGAGCTCATGGGAGGCGGTTTCGGTCGACGCGCGGAATCCGATTACGTGCTGCAGGCCGTGCGTCTAGCGATGAGCATGAAAGGCAAACCTGTGAAGCTCACCTGGGGTCGCGAGGAAGACATGACCCAAGACCCCTACCGGCCAGCTGCAGTCGCGCGCCTGCAAGGCAGCACCCATGCAGGGTCAGTCAAGGCATTTGATGTGCGTGTGGCCAGTCCGTCGGTACTGGAGTCGCAAGGCGCTCGACTGGGCATTGCCATGCCGGGTCCGGACAAACTGATCGCCGAGGGGACCTACGATCAGCCCTATGGTATTGAGAACTATCGGGCGACGGGTTATCGCACACCGGCCCTACTGCCGATTAGCAGTTGGCGATCGGTCGGCAACTCGTATAACGGCTTCTTTATTGAAAGCTTCATGGATGAACTGGCGACGCAGGCCGGCACCGACCCGATGAAACTGCGACTCTCGCTCATGAACCACGAAGCATCGCGCAACGTGTTGGCCGCCGTAGCCGATATGTCCGCCTGGAGCCGTCCGCTTGAGAAAGGCCGCGGTCGCGGAGTCGCCTTCCATTTTTCATTCGGCGTGCCCGTTGCTGAAGTAGTGGAAGTCACGATGACACAAGCGGGTATCCGCATCGATAAAGTGTTCATTGCAGCCGATGTCGGTATAGCGCTGGACCCTCGCAATATTGAAGCACAGCTCCAATCCGGCGTCATCTTCGGACTGAGTGCCGCCATGTTTGGTGAAATCACTTTTGCTAATGGCGCAGTCGAGCAGAAAAATTTTCACCAATACGAGATCATGCGGATGAAGCAAACGCCGACGATTCAAGTCAGGATCCTTGAAAGTGGAACAGAAATCCGAGGCGTGGGCGAGCCTGGCACACCACCCGCTGCACCGGCGCTGGCCAATGCTATTTTTAATGCCACCGGCCAGCGCATACGGGCTTTACCGCTCAGCAAACACATTAAATTCGTCTGAATCAACTCATCAGAGGCTATAAACCATGGAAACTGTCAGTGCTTATTTTGGTGCAGAGCGGGCGGAAAGTATCGTCTTTATCGTCGCTGCGTTGTTCGCTCTGGCAGGATCCGCCTGGTGCCTTTTCGTATTGAAGCAGCCCTTCTTTTCCGGACTGGCGATCAGCTTTTCGATGATCGCGGTATTGCAGCTGATCGTGGGCGTCACCATCTACCAAAGAAGCCCGCACGATACGGTACGCGTACATCAAATGATTCAGTCAGAATCCGATCGCCTGCAATCAGAAGAGGTCATCCGCATGCAGGTGGTAATGCGTAACTTCAAAATTTATCTCGGCGTCGAGTTGGCTTTGTTAATCCTCAGTCTCCTTGTGCTGACCATGATGAATCCGGGGAGTCTCATCCTTGGGGCCGCGCTCGGGCTGGCAATCCAGGCAGGCTTCACCGCCGTACTGGATTTGATTGCCATGTTGCGCGGTGGCGCTTATCTGAACTGGTTATTGCTGCAATCGTGAGGTGAGCTCAACACATAGCAAGCAAACAATGACTACGCGCCGTCAAATCATCCGGTATGCCGTTGGAGGTTCCATAGCATTGACACTCGGCTGCACATCAAATTCGATGCGGGGTTCGCAGAACCTGAATGCTTTTAACGTCAGGGACGCAGACTGGCATGATCAACGCAGAAAGCGGTCTGTGCCCGTACGCTTTTACCTGCCCGATCAAAAACTTGCGACGGGTAAGCTACCGTTGGTAATTTTCTCGCACGGCATCGGCGGGTCACGCTACGGCTACAGCTACCTTGGTCGGGCATGGGCACAAGCAGGTTTTGCGAGTCTTCATCTTCAGCATGTGGGTAGCGATCGGATGCTCTGGATCGCGGGCAGCCCATTAGACCTTGTAAGTCGTTTGCATCAGGCTGCCAGAGATTCAGAGGCAATCGCTCGCGTAGAGGATGTAAGTTTCGCCTTGGACCAGACGTTCAGCGGTGACTTGGGCCAAATACTCGATCCGAATAGCGTTATTGCGGCTGGTCATTCCTACGGAGCAAACACAACCTTGCTGGCCGCGGGTGCACAAATCCAGCGCGGAGGCCGGTTACTGGATCTGCACGATGTCCGCATTCGAGCGGCGATCGTGATATCTGCGCCCCCATTTTACGGTGAGTTATCGACCCACCGGATATTAGACTCTGTTCAAATACCGAGCTTGCACATTACCGCTACCAATGACGTTATCCACATTCCCGGCTACTACAGTGAGGTAACAGATCGCATACATATTTTTGACAATATGGGCAGCCGTCACAAGATTCTTGCTGTGTTCGAAGGCGGATCACACAGCATTTTCACGGATCGGTCAGGGACAGGTGGCTTGCTCTTGAACCCGAAGGTAAAAGACGCTACCAGCAAGCTAACCTCTGCATTCTTGCGCAGTATATTGAATGGTGATCACGAAGATCTGCGTCATTGGCCCATACAGCATCGCACAATTTTGTCACGATTCACGTCTACACCGTTGTGACTCTGAAATTGAGTCAGCACCTCTTTCTTTTAAATCAGTTTCATAGTCACATTTTTCAGCTGCAGGTAATCGTGCAGTGCTGCCATACCTTTTTCTCTTCCGATACCGCTCTTCTTGTACCCGCCCATCGGCGCTTCAATTGCGCGTTCATGGTAAGTATTCACATAGACAGTACCAGCCTCCAGTCGTGATGCGACGCGATGAGCGCGACTGGCATCTTGAGTCCATATGCCGGACGCAAGACCATACTCCGTATCATTTGCGATGCGGATCGCCTCTTCTTCACTGTCAAAGGGAATCAGCACACCAACCGGACCAAAAATTTCTTCTCTTACTACCTTCATGTCGGGCGTTACGTTGGTGAACAGCGTGGGCTTGATGTACAGCCCCTGATCCAGTCCCTCTCCGGAAGCCCGCTCTCCTCCGGTCAGACAGGTAGCGCCTTCCTGGCGTGCGCTCTCGAAAAATCCAAGAATCTTTTCAAACTGAGGCTTGTTGGCGATGGGACCCAGCGTTGGGAAAGGAAGATCGCGCCCTATCGGGAAGCTCGCAGCTGCCGCAGCAATCTTCGCTGCGAACACATCGAATATCGTCCGCTGGACCAGAATACGCGTCCCGGAAGTACAGATCTGGCCACTATTCAAAATAAAACCCATTAACACCATGGGTACCGCGGCATCAAGTTTCGCGTCCTCGAACACGATGTTTGGCGATTTTCCGCCCAACTCCAGCGTGACCGGCATGATCTTTTGAGCGGCAATGACGCCGATCGCCTGCCCGGTCTTGACGGAGCCGGTAAAGGATATCTTGCGAACCAGTGGATGGCTGACCAGCGGCGCGCCCGCATTCACACCATCACCTGTGACGACATTGAACACCCCGTTGGGGATTCCTGCCTCCGTTGCCAAGCGCGCCATTTCGAGTGCGGTCAGTGACGAGAATTCGCTGGGCTTGAGAACCACGGTGTTACCAGCGGCCAAAGCAGGCGCCAGACTGCGGGCTGCCTGGTTCAGTGGGCCGTTCCAGGGCGTAATAATGCCGACGACGCCATAAGGCTCATAGAGGTTGTAGCAAAATATCTGAGGATTGATCGGGATCGTATCCCCATGAAGGGATGCTGCGAGACCGCCGTAGTAGTCAAAGAACTTGGCAGATTCCACCACAATCATTGGTGAAAGACTGGATGGCATACCCATCTCTTCCGATTCCAACTTGCCAAGGTAGGCAGCGTTTTGAACGAGAAGGTCGGCTAATTTTCGCAAAATCTTGCCGCGCTCCAGCGGATTCATGTCGGCCCACACACGCCTTGCGGCAAATGCGGACTGCACTGCCAAATCAACGTCTTTAGCATTCCCCTGCGCCACTCTGGCTACGAGCGTTCCGTTGGCAGGACTGAAGGAATCAAAATATTGCCCTGCTTGAGGCGGTGTAAATTTACCATCTATGTACAGTTCATATTGCTGGGTCATGCTGCGACTCCTGATCATTAGGTGGGTATTACGTTGATTTTTGTTCTGCAATAATCATTGCAGCAGCTTTTTCGGCAATCATGATGGTCGGTGCGTTGGTGTTGCAGGACGTAATGCGCGGCATCACCGATGCATCCACGATGCGAAGGTTTTTTATTCCATGGACTCTCAGCTCGGGATCAACCACGGACAGCTCATTCACCCCCATTGCACAGGTACCGACCGGGTGATACACCGACTGAGCAGCGTCACGAATGAAACTCTCCCACTCGGTATCGGTTTTGATTGAAATACCCGGCGAGACTTCAGTCTTGATGAAATTTGCCAAAGGGGGCGTGTTGAATACGTTTCTGATCCATCGCATGCCCTCGCGCATCACTGAAAGATCTTTATCGTTATCAAGATAGTTAGCGAAAATGCGTGCCGGCTCACGCGGGTCCGGACTGGCCAGTTGAATCGATCCGCGTGCCTTGGGTCTGAGCAAGCTACAAGACGCATTAATGCCCGGGAATGCGTCAAGAACAATGGCGCCCGTTTTACTGATCGTCAGGCTCATCGGCCGAAAGCTGATTTCAACATCGGGGCGCTCGGCATTTTTTGCCACTTTGGGGAAAGCAGTTGCCTGGACCGCACCGATATTGAGATAGCCGCTACGATTCATAAAATACTTCAGCGCCTGAAAGTACATTCTTGCGCCGGTCAATTGATGATTAATCGAAATGGACTCGTCGCACTCGGCAATGTAGTAGACGTACAAGTGATCCTGCAAATTAGCACCCACGCCCGCGAGTGCGTGCGCAACCTTGATGCCTCGTTGCTGAAGATGCTCACCGGGACCGATTCCTGAGAGCATCAGTAATTGGGGCGAATTGATGACGCCCCCCGACAAGATGACCTCGCGCCGGGACCTGACCTCGACTTGCTGACCTCCGCGGGAGTAACGCAGGCCCACGGCCCGGCGATCCTCCATCAGAACCTGCTCTGCCAAAGCCTCCACCACCACATGCAGGTTTTTACGGTGCCTGACAGGGTGAAGAAAAGCCTCAGCGGTGGAACTTCTCCGTCCCGCTCTGACGGTCACCTGCGCTCTTCCCACACCCTCCTGAATGCCATCATTGAGGTCTTGTCGAAAGGGCAGCCCAGCGTTGACTGAAGACTGAATAAACAAGCGACTGCCCTCGTCATCAATCGCCGGATCGCTGACCGCCAGCGGTCCATCTGCACCGTGCATCGCACTGGCACCATGCTGTTGATTCTCGCTGCGCTTGAAGAAAGGCATCACCTCATCCCAGGACCAGCCTGGATTACCCAGCCGGGCCCAGTCGTTATAGTCCTCGGGATGACCCCGAAGGTAAACCATCCCGTTGATCGAGCTTGAGCCGCCCAGTGTACGACCTCGTGGCCAGTAGATTTTTCGGTCGCGCAGATGTTTTTCAGGCTCGGTAAAGTAAGCCCAGTTCGTGGGCCCCGGACCAAACACGCGAGAGGCGCCGGCAGGAATTTTCATCCAGATACTTTTGTCCTCCGGACCAGCTTCAAGCAGCAATACCGAGACCGAAGGATCCTCTGACAGTCGGTTGGCAAGGACGCATCCAGCCGAACCCGCACCGACGATGATGTAGTCATACGTAATGATGTCAGGCATCACTGACTCGCTGACGCTGGATGATATTGAGGCTGCTGCAAGGCGCCTGAGCTCACTGTCCCACCCCGCTGCTGATGATGGGTCCAAAAAGCTCCCACTGCTCTCCCTTGAGGCGCATCATCTGCATTTGCTGTATCGGATACAAATCCGTGGGCGTCGTGTGCGCGACTATTCCCGGAATCATCAGCTTGAATGGAATCTTGTTAAGACTGGCGGCTTGCTTCATCACATTTGCCCGTGACAAATCGTTCCCACATTGCGCCAGAACCTGGACCAAAGCTTGAGCTGTGACGTAGCCATAAACCGTCATGGAATCTGCCTTGTTTGCACCGGGCATGTACTTGTCCATAAAAGCAGACCAGGCCTTCATTTCAGGATGATCTTTCCAGCGAGCGTCTGTGGATTCCATCAGATAAGCGGTACTCAAAATACCCTGACTGTTCTCAATACCGGCCGGCTTCATTACAGCACCTACCGAAACAGAAATATTGATCAAGTAATGCGCCGGCTTCCAGCCAATCTCGGCCACTTTTTTGATTACCTGAGAAGCAAACTTCGGTGTCGTGATGTTCACGAGAACATCTGCGCCGGATGCCTTGAGCTTGAGTATTTGGGAGTCGACAGTGGGGTCAGCCGGCTCATAGGTTGCTGTTGAAATGATCATCACGCTGGATTTCTCACCCAGACCTGCTTTCAGTCCGGCCAGATAGTCTTTGCCGAAATCATCGTTCTGATAAAGCACGGCAATCTTCGCATTGGGAAGGTTGGCCAGAATATGCTTTGCGTAAATTGATCCTTCGCTAAAGTAGGTCGGCTGCCATCCCATAGTCCATGGATATTTTTTGGGATCGACCAAATGCGTCGCCCCACCGCCTACCAGCAATTGAGGTACCTGTTTGGCATTGAGATATTTTTGAGATGCCAAATTTGCCGCAGTACCAATCGTATTGAACATCGCCAGAACATCGTCGCTCTCGACCAGTTTGCGCGTTTGCTCAACGGTCTTCGGTGGACTCAATGCGTCATCATAGGAAATGAAGTTGATCTTGCGGCCATTGATACCGCCATTTTCATTGATCATTTTGAAGTACGCTGCCTCAGTCTTGGTAATCGTGCTGTAGGCTGAGCCCGGCCCGCTGTAGGGACTGGTGTTACCGATCCGTATTTCTGTATCTGAAAAACCGGGCAATGGCGCTTTTTCAGCCCACGCACCCGGCGTGACGGCGCCACAAAAAACCAATGCTGCACACCAGCTTCCAAAGCGGATGTGGCTCGCTCTACTTTGTTTTTTCGCGCTGGCCGTGCCCGATGGGATCGTGAGACTTGACACAGCTTTTCTATTTATTAAATTCGTTATTTTCATGATACTCAGACTGTTCATGCTTCACTCCTGTTTAGTCAAAGAGAATGCTGGCTTTTACGCTGCAACCGGTAGGAAATAAAATTTCGGAACGTACTCAAACCTGATGGCATAAAAAATATCAACGCAATCAAAAAACTTCCGTAAACAGCACCGGAAAGACCTTTTGAAACGCTTTCGGCGAGATTCGGTACGAGTAAAACAAAAAGTGCTCCAAAAAACGCACCCGGTAACCATCCGACACCCCCCACCACCAAACCCACCAGAATGGCCGCCGAAAGATAAAAAGTGAAACTCTCCGGTGCGATGTACTGAACGGCCATGGCACTTAATGAACCGGCAATGCCGTTGAATCCTGCACTCACACCAAAAGCGAGCGTTTTATAAACCGATTCATTGACTCCCATCGCCCTGGCTGCGACAGGATTTTCCTTGACCGCCAGCAGCGCAAGACCCGTGCGGCTGCTCGTGATATTTTTCGCGACGAGATAAAGTACGGATGTCGCTATCAGGGTGATCAGATAAAGCCATTGATCCTCGTTGATCGATAATCCGAACGGAGCCTGTGGTTTGTCAATGGCAATGCCCTGCGAGCCTCCGGTCCAATGCTCCAGAATGGAAAGCTTGATCACCTGCGGCATCGCAACAGCCAATGAAAATGTCGCCATGGCCAAATAAACACCTTCCAGTCGCAGCGCTGGCAATCCAAACAAAAAACCAAACACAAAGGTAATGATTCCAGCTGCAACAATGGCGAGGGAATAATGAAGCTCGAATTGCGCCATCAGAATCGCTGCCGCGTAGGCGCCTACCGCGAAGAACGCCCCATGGCCGAGCGAGAGCTGTCCGCTGAATCCCACCAGCAGATTCAGCCCAAGAATGGCGATGGCAAAGATCATGATCTGTGTTGCTTGAAACAGTACGAATCCTTTGGCGAACACTGGCAGGAGAGCGGCCAATGCAATCAGCGCCATAGCCATGAAAATTTTTGTCACGGAGCTGATGTCACGTCCCTGATGAAGTATTTGAGCGTTCATACGCGGCTCACCATTTTTTTACCCAACAGGCCCTGCGGACGAATCACAAGCACACCAACAATGGTGACCAGTGCCAATGTGAGTTTCAGTTCGCCGCCAATCACGGGAATGAATGTGCCAGCGAGGTTCTCCATCACCCCCACGATAATGCCGCCAAGGACAGCACCACCGGGGCTGGTCAGCCCGCCCAGAACGGCCCCGGCAAATCCGTAGACCAAGGTGCCTGCCATCATGTTTGGCTCGAGGAAGACAATCGGTGCGATCAGCATGCCGGCCACGGCACCGATGGCGGCGGCGAGTCCCCAACCCAGCCCTTCCATAGTCCAGACACGGAT
>JACCDK011738144.1_pt1 | contig 16138 bp, 11 predicted proteins | sample 7445871 | NCBI WGS metagenome assembly JACCDK01 (sample SAMN15323436, study PRJNA562643) | freshwater metagenome | isolation source: river surface water | place: USA:Blue River Watershed | collected 2017-08-15 | reverse complement strand
TGTGGATGCGGTGGTGCTGGCCAGTGGCGAGCGCGTTGAAGGTGATTTGTTCATTGACTGCTCTGGCTTCAGAGGCTTGCTCATTGAAGAGACCCTGAAAACAGGCTATGAAGATTGGACGCATTGGTTGCCCTGCGACCGTGCGTTGGCCGTGCCATGCGAATCGGCCCCTCAATTGTTGCCCTACACGCGCTCGACCGCACACAAAGCGGGCTGGCAGTGGCGCATTCCATTGCAGCACCGCATTGGCAATGGTCACGTCTTTTGAAGCCAGCACATCAGCGAAGACGAGGCTGCCGCCGTTTTGTTGTCCAACTTGGATGGCAAGCCTTTGGCCGACCCCCGATTGATCAAATTCAACACGGGCATGCGCAAGAAGGCTTGGAACAAAAACGTGATTGCAGTGGGCCTTGCCAGCGGCTTCTTAGAACCGCTGGAATCCACCAGCATCCATTTGATTCAAGCTGCCGTGGCCCAGTTGGTCGAGTTTTTCCCGGACCAGGGTTTCAGTCAAATTGACATCGACACCTACAACGCCCAAAGCCGTTTTCAGTATGAGCGCATTCGCGACTTCATCATCTTGCATTACCACGCCAACCAACGCACCGACGCCGAATTTTGGAAAGCTTGTGCACACATGGCGGTGCCCGACTCGCTCCAAGAAAAAATCGCTTTGTACCAAGCCCACGGCAGAATTTTCCGCTTCAATGAAGAACTGTTCTCCCAAGTGGGTTGGCTGCAAGTGATGGAAGGTCAAAACTTGAAACCTGCCCACTACAACCCCTTGGTGGACTTGCAAGACGAAGGCAGTATTCAAGAGTACCTGGAAAGCGTGCGCAATGTGATTGCCAAATGCGTGGACTTCATGCCCGATCACGCCGAATACATTGCAAAGCACTGCGCAGCGCCAGCGATGTGAAAATGTTGGCAGCACCGAGGGCTGCCAACAGGCACTTCAACTGGTTTGAATTTGAAATTCCCACGCACCCAGTTTGCGTGGTTTGCCATGCAAGTTGAAGCTTTGGTTTTGTCCACTCATGTTGACTTGCACGGACACCACGTTGATGCCTTTTTGTCGGCGAAAGGCCAAGACATGGTGGTTTTCAACATCAAACACTTCAACCGGCGCACCTGAAGCACCGTTGTGCAAGGCAGGGTGCTTCTTCTTCATCGCCAACAAATGGGCGTACAACTTTTCGTGTTTGAAATTTTGCCAATCGATGGTGTCTTTTTCAAAGAACGGAAGCATTTTGTTCAGTCCCGACTCTTGCCCGCCATAGACCAAGGGCATGCCAGGTAATGTGGCGGCAATGACGGCCATGGCGGCAAAGGCCTCGCCAAAATGCGCTGCGTCGTGGTTGTGCCACGAATTGGTGTCGTGGTTGGCCGTGAAGGTCATGCGATAGCCATCTTTGGGCAAGTCATTGGCAGTGGACGCCAAATAAGTTTGGAGGTCACGCACATCGGCTTGACCTTTGGCAATTTTTTTCAGGACGTCTTGCAAGGCCCAGTCGTAGGTCATGTCAAACGCTTCGTCATGCAATGTCGCATCGTCTGATTCGGCCAACATGAACAGGGGCTTTTGCGCTTCCAATTTGGCGCGCGCTTGCTGCCAGAACTTCAAGGGCAACAAATGCGCCACGTCACAACGGAAACCATCGATGTCGGTTTCTTTGACCCAGTACTGCATGGCTTGGATCATGGCTGTCCACAAGGTTTTTTGGCTGTAGTCCAAGCCCACCACGTCGGACCAATCTTCGACGTCTGTGCCGTTGTGGTAACGATAGCTGTGAATTTGGCCTTTGTCGTTTTTCAAGTACCACTCAGGGTGTTGCTTGACCCATTCATGGTCCCAAGCTGTGTGGTTGGCGACCCAGTCGATGATCACCTTCATGCCCAGTTCGTGCGCTTGTTGCACCAAGGCTTTGAAGTCCTTGAGTTTGCCAAACTCTGGATTGATGGCTTTGTAATCGCTGACGGCGTAATAGCTGCCCAGTTTGCCTTTGCGCTTGAGTTTGCCAATGGGGTGAATGGGCATGAACCACAAAATGTCCACGCCCATTTGATGCAAACGCGGTAAATGGGCTGCAAAGGCGTTCAGCGTTCCTTCAGGGGTGTATTGACGGACATTGACTTCGTAAATGTTGGCACTGCGTGACCAGGAAACGTGTTGCATGAATCAAAAATACTCAAGGCTCAAGAGAAAAAATTTGCACCGATTGCCCCGGTATTGTCCCCTGCTTTGAAACAGGGGTCTCAGAGGACGGGCCGGCGAACAACAAGCGGGGCTGAGCCGAACCACTTGGGAACTTTAAATCTGCTGGCTGCGTACTGTAATTGATCACGACCCAGGTCTGTTCGGCGCCCCACCGTCGCACATAAGACATCAGCTGGCCTTGGGCTGTTGCCTGCTCGTAAGTCCCTTGTGAAAGCGATGGGCGATCATTGCGCCACTTGAGCAAGTCTTTGTAAAAGGTACGCAGGCTGTTGGGCGTTTGGATTTGCCGCGCTGCAGAGTGGGTCGCCAAGTTAACCGCCAGGGCGCGATAGGGCTTGCCAGTGGTGAAGCCGGCCGTTGTTGCATCGCTTGACCAGCTGTAAGGCCCACGGATGGCGGGGTCATCCGTCAGACCTTGGGCACCTGCCATGCCAATCTCCTCGCCGTAATAAATGAAGGGCGTGCCGGGCAACAACAAATACGTCGCCGCTGCCAATTTGTAATGGGTTTCGTTGCCAGCCACTTGATCCCACAGACGCATGCCTGCAAATTGGTCGTGGTTGGACGCAAAAGAGGCCAATGTGTGAGGCGCCGTTTGGTAGTACTGCGCCACCTTCTGTATGGCATCACGTTCGCCTTTTGCGGCTTTGGCAATTTGATTTTCCAAACCAAAAGCAAACGCGCCACCACAAATCTCTTCTCGGGCATAAGCCATGGGCTCTGCGGTGGCTTCGCAGACCACATAACGGCCGGGATAGGACTTGATCAAGCGCGTGAAGTGACCGGTCAGTTGACGGCTCTCAGGTTGATCGTTCCAAGCTTGGGCGCTGTTCTCAATGAGGTGTGGCACGGCGTCCAAGCGAAAGCCATCAATGCCGCGGTCCAACCAAAACTTCAAACTGTCTTCGTGGTACTTCACCACGGCCGGATTGCGCATGTTGAAATCAGGCATGTGGGCGCCAAAGGTGGCCAAGTAGCTGCCTTGTGGGGTCACCACCCAGGGGTCACGTCCCCAAATGTCCCAACCTGTTGGTTTTTCTTTGCGCCACTCAAACCAATCACGGTAAGGACTGTGAGGGTTGCGCAAAGTGTCTTGAAAAAAGGGATGCGCCGCTGCGCTGTGATTGAGCACGTAGTCCATGATCACGCCGATGCCACGCGCGTGCGCAGCTTGAATCAAAGCGTCAAAGTCGGCCAAGGTGCCGTAGTCGGGGTCGATGTTGCGAAAGTCAGTGGTGGCATAACCGTGGTCACGGTCTGCGCTGGTGGTGATCGGCATCAACCAAATGCCCTTCACGCCTAAGTCTTTCAAATGGTCCAAGGATTGGATCAGGCCGGGGAGGTCACCGATGCCATCGCCGTTGCTGTCACGCCAGCTTCGAACAAAGATTTCCATGAATGCGCCGCGGTGCCAGGCCTCTGGCAAAGGGCTGGTTTTGACTGGCAGTTGTGCATGGGCACATGACAGGCCAAGCCAAATCAAGACCCACCAGCACCTTGTGGCATGGCAGAGATGTTTGAGGATCATGCTGCGAAAGTCAGTCCACCACACAACAGACCGACCCCTTCAATGTAGAAAAGCTACAGATTTTCAATCGAAGAGAAATTCCAATATTCAGTAATTACCCTAATTCAATCGATTACATGATGTTTTTTTGTAGTTTTATTACGATAATTTGAAGTCTTGTAAACCCAAGGGTCCTGGATGCCACTTTTCGCACGTGCACCCGCATGGCGTGTCACGCATTGTTTCGTTCTTGCCTTGCTGCCCATGGCCTGCAAGGGCATGGTTGCGGACCCTCCGCGCAGTGCGAATGTGTCGATGTGCAATGTGCCCTTGGGCCATCAAATCCTTCAAGCCAATGACTTGCGCTTGCCTGCGGCCGCCGTGTGGTTGAATGCAACGCAAATTCAATGGCCACAAGGGACGCACGCCGGCACGCCCGAGGCACCCCTCACATGGCGCTTGCTTGCTTCTCGCCAGGGCACTTTGCAAATTCAAGTGGGCCAAGCAGCTGTCGGCCATGATCAATCTTGGCCGCTGCATGGGCTTGCTGATGTGCGGCAAATGCCTGCGCTGTCAACTTCGGAATTGCGAAGTCTTCACGCGTCGCAATTGGTCTTGGTGCAAGAAGACCGTGACGGGCGTGTCCAACAAGCCACTCGAATTCAGGCTGCGAAAGCCTTGGACACTTTGTTTGCACCGGCCAGTTTGAACGCCAACTTGGGGGTCAACTTCGCACCACAGCCTGGCAAGCACGCTGGGGGTGCAAGCACCTTTGCACTTTGGGCACCAACTGCACTCAAAGTCAGCGTGTGTTTGTATGCCCAAGCGAAAGGCAAAGCCACTGACAAGTTGGACTTGCAACGCGACGACGCCAGCGGTGTGTGGTCATTGACAACGCACAAAGCCCCACACGGATCCTACTACCGTTATGCCGTTGAAGTGTTTGTGCCGCAATTGGGGCGTGTGATCAACCATGTGAACGATCCTTACGCTGTCAGCTTGAGCGCCAACTCGCAGCGCAGTTATGTGGCCAACTTGAATGCTGCATCACTGAAACCTGCCAATTGGGACACGCACGCATCGCCCGCGTCGGTGCAGCATGCCGTGGACATGCGCATTTATGAATTGCATGTTCGCGATTTTTCAATCCAAGACCCAACAGTGCCATTGCCTCTGCGCGGCAAGTACTTGGCTTTTACACAACAGCATTCGCAGGGCATGCGTCATTTGAAAGCTTTGGCGCAAGCTGGCATGACCGACTTGCATTTGTTGCCTGTTTTTGACTTTGCCACCGTCCCAGAAACAAATTGTCAAAGCAGCTTGAAGACCCAGGTCGCATTGTCGGCCAACTTGCGCGCACAAGATTGCTTCAACTGGGGCTACGACCCTTTGCACTTCAATGCCCCAGAGGGCAGCTATGCCAGCGACGCAGAGGACGGGGCCAAACGCATTCTTGAATTTCGCCAAATGGTGAAGGCCCTGCATGAAGCAGGTTTGCGGGTTGGCATGGACATGGTCTACAACCACACTTCTGCCTCGGGGCAACATCTGCATTCGGTCCTCGATCGCATCGTGCCTGGCTACTACCACCGCTTGAATGCCCAAGGCGAAGTTGAACGGTCAACCTGTTGTGACAACACGGCGACAGAGCATCTGATGATGGGCAAATTGATGTCCGACTCGGTGCTGATGTGGGCGCAACACTACAAGATCGATTCATTTCGTTTTGACTTGATGGGACATCAGCCCCGACAAGTGATGGTCGACATGCAACAACGCGTGCAACAAGTCACTGGCCGACGCATCGACTTTGTCGGCGAAGGTTGGAACTTTGGTGAAGTGGCGAATGGCGCACGCTTTGTACAAGCGTCACAGTTGTCCTTGAATGGCACGGGCATTGGCACATTCAACGATCGTTTGCGCGATGCGATCCGAGGTGGTGGCGCCAGTGATGCCGTTGAAAATTTGGTGAGACTGCCAGGCTTTGTGAGTGGTCAAGAAACATCGTTGCGCGTGGCAGCGCAAATCCGAGCAGGCTTGGCAGGTTCTTTGCGAACGTACCGCATGATGACGTCAGATGGCAGCATCAAGGCTTTGCAAGACATCCCCTACGGCGATCAACCAACGGGGTACGCCAGCCAACCCAGCGAAGTGGTGAACTATGCAGAGAACCACGACAACCTGACTTTGTTTGACAGTTTGGCTTACAAGTTACCGCTGGACACCCCAAGCGCCGAGCGAGCACGCGTGCAGCATTTGGCTTCGGCTTTGACGGCCTTCAGCCAAGGCATTGCCTACTTTCATGCAGGCATGGACATCTTGCGATCCAAATCTTTGGATGGCAACAGTTATGACTCGGGTGATGCATTCAACCTGTTGGATTGGTCTTACACGCACAATGGTTTCGGCGCCGCTGTGCCCGAGATGCATGGCAGTGACAATGCCAAAGCCTTGAGTGCTTCATTGCTGCAAAATCGACATCTGCTTCCAACGCCCCGTGACATTGCTTGGACCCGAGATGCATTTCGCGATGTCTTGAAAATTCGCCACAGTACCGAATTGCTGCGACTGAAATCGGCACAGGCCATTCAAGATCGTTTGACTTTCTTGAACACAGAATTGCAGGCAGATCAGCGTTTGGTTGTGGGTCACTTGGACGGGCGCGGACTGCAAGACTTCCAAGCCTTGGTTTATTTTGTGAACGTCGCACCTGAGGCCAAGTACTTCAGTGCCCAGCACCTGGCACATCAAGCATTTGAATTGCATCCTGTGTTGGCTGACGCCCATGCGGCCGATCAACGCATTCGGCAAGAGGCCAAGTACACCCCCAGCACGGGCGGTTTTAACATTCCAGCACGCAGTGCCGTGGTGTTCATTGTGAAGGGGAGGCAACCTTGAAGGGGCATTTTTTTGACGGAGACTTCGCATGACGCTGAAAGATTTAGCGCGGTGCTTGCCACCTTGGGTGTTCGCCTTGGGTGTGCTAAGCACCCTACTTTCTGCGCACGCCGTTGAAATCACCATCACGTGCGGGCCCAGTGGCAGCGACGTGGAATTTTGTTTGAAGCATGCCCAAGCTTGGGCTGCCAAAACAGGCAACACCATCAAAAATTTCTCTCCGCCCAACAGCCCCACTGAAAAACTGGCGCTTTACCGCCAACTGTTTGCTGCCAAATCAAGCGACATTGATGTGGTGCAAATCGACACCGTGTGGCCAGGCTTGTTGAAGGACCATTTGCTTGACCTCAAACCTTACAGCAAAGGGGTCGAGGCGCAGCATTTTCCTGCCATCATTGCCAACAACAGTGTCAACGGCAAACTCCTGGGAATGCCTTGGTACACCGATGCTGGCCTCCTGTATTACCGCTCAGACTTGCTGAAAAAATACGGCTTGCGTGTGCCGCAAACATGGGAGGAGTTGACGCAAACCGCGTTGAAAGTTCAAACAGGTGAGCGCGCTCAAGGCGACACCGATTTTCATGGTTTTGTCTTTCAAGCCAAAGCCTACGAAGGACTGACTTGCAACGCCATTGAATGGGTGGGCGGACAAGGTGGTGGCACCGTGGTGAATGCGGACGGTGAGATCACCATTCGAAATGCCCAAGCTGCGAAAGCCTTGAACTTGGCCGCCTCTTGGATTGGCAGCATCAGCCCTGCAGGCGTGTTGAATTATGAGGAAGAGGAAGCGCGTGGTGTTTTTCAAAATGCCAATGCACTCTTCATGCGCAATTGGCCCTATGCATGGGCCTTGATGCAGAAAAATGACAGCTTGGTCAAAGGCAAAGTGGGCGTTGCCAAATTGCCAGGCAACCCCAGTGCAGCGGCTTTGGGTGGCTGGCAGTTGGGTGTCTCCAAATACACCAAGCACCCTGCGATTGCGGCCGATTTGGTGATGTACATGACCAGCGCTGCGGTGCAAAAAACGCGTGCCATTCATGGCTCGTACAACCCTACATTGCCAGCCCTCTACAAAGACAAAGAAGTGCTGGAAGCCAACGAATTCATGGGGGCCTTGGCCGAGGTGTTTGCCAACAGTGTGGCCCGACCCACCACCGCCACGGGCCTGAAATACCCGCAAGTGAGCCAAAGCTTTTGGAATGCGGCACACGAAGTGATGTCCAAACGCGCCACGGGCGAAGAAGCCGTGACCAAGCTCGAATCGCGCCTGAAACAAATCAGACGCAAGCACTGGTGATGCCGGAAAGAACGACGCATGAATTCCAGAGTTAAAACCGCATGGCTTTTTTTGGCACCCATGGTGCTGTTGACGCTGGTCGTGGCTGTTTGGCCTTTAGCCCGCTCCATTTGGTTCAGCTTCACGGACATCAACATCAACGACATCTCGGCTGCTGAATTTGTGGGCTGGGAAAATTACTTTGGCGAATACGGGTTGTTTTTCAACCCGAATGAAGAGGGTGGCTTCTGGGCGGGTGACTGGGGTGTCTCGATTCGCAACACCTTCAGCTTTGCCGTGGTTTCGGTGATTTTAGAAACGCTGACCGGCTTGGGTGTGGCCTTGCTGCTGAACCAGGAGTTCAAAGGCAGGGCCTGGGTGCGCACGGCCGTGTTGGTGCCTTGGGCCATTCCCACCATCGTGTCGGCCAAGATGTGGGGCTGGATGCTGAACGATCAATTTGGTGTGATCAACAACTACCTGCTTGCGCTGGGCCTGATTTCTCAAAAGATTGCTTGGACAGCAGAGCCCGCCTATGCCTTGTGGACCGTGGTGTTGGTAGACGTTTGGAAAACAACGCCCTTCATGGCTTTGTTGATTTTGGCGGCCCTGCAAACCGTTCCCAAAGATTGTTATGAAGCGGCACGGGTCGACGGCGTGCATCCATTGCGCGTGTTTTGGAAAATCACCTTGCCTTTGATTCGCCAACCTTTGTTGGTGGCCGTCGTCTTCCGCTTGCTCGATTCGCTGCGCGTGTTTGATTTGATCTATGTGCTGACGGCCAACGGCAGCACCACCATCAGCATGTCGGGCTTCGTGCGCCGTGAAATGGTGGAGTACGGCAACATGGGTTATGGCTCAGCCGCCTCGACTTCCTTGTTTTTGATCATCTTGCTCACGGCCATCCTCTTTTTGAAATTGGCCCGCGTGAAATTGTCGGAGGATGCCAAATGAACAAGCGTTCACCTTGGACCACCGCTTTCATTTACATCGCCTCGGCTTTGGTGGTCTTGATTTCCATCTACCCTTTTGTTTACGCCATTTCAACGTCCTTGAAAACTGGCACGGCCCTGTTCAACACGCAAATCATTCCGGATCAAGCCGACTTGCGCAATTACGCGGCCTTGTTTGAAGGCGTGCAGCCTTTTGGCAAAAGCTTGGTCAACTCGGTCATGGTGGCAGTGCTGACAGTGGGCTTTGCCATGCTGATGGGTGTCACGGCAGCCTATGCACTGGGCAGGATTCGATTCAAAGGCAAAGGCTTGCTTCTGCTTTGCATTTTGGGTGTATCGATGTTCCCTCAAGTGGCCGTGCTGTCGGGCATGTTTGAGCTGATTCAGTGGCTGGGCATTTACAACAAAGCTTGGGGTTTGGTGTTGCCCTACACCATCTTCACACTGCCGTTCACCGTTTGGATATTGACCACCTTCATGCGCGAACTGCCAGGCGAGTTGGAAGAAGCCGCCATCATGGACGGTTGCGGCCCGCTGCGAATCATTTTTCAAGTTTTCATGCCGCTGCTGTGGCCCGCGTTGTTGTCCACCGGCTTGCTGGCTTTCATCGGCGCGTGGAATGAGTTCATGTTTGCATTGACCTTCGTGATCAACGACACCGAGCGCACCGTACCCGTGGCCATTTCTTTGATTGCAGGTGTCACAGCATTTGAAATTCCTTGGGGCACCATCATGGCAGGCTCAGTGATCGTCACAGTGCCTTTGCTGCTGTTGGTGTTCTTTTTTCAGAAACGCATTGTCTCGGGCCTCACAGCAGGCGCGGTCAAAGGTTAATTTTTTGTTTGAATGTTTTTAAATCATGCGTAAAGCCCCTAACAACAACTGGTGGCGCGGCGGCGTCATTTACCAAATTTACCCACGCTCCTTTGCCGACAGCAACGGCGATGGTGTCGGTGATTTACCTGGCATCACACAGCGCTTGGACTACGTGGCCAAACTGGGTGCCGATGCCGTTTGGTTGTCACCCATTTTCAAAAGCCCCATGAAGGACTTTGGCTATGACGTGAGTGACTATTGCGACATCGATCCTTTGTTTGGCACGCTGGACGACTTTCGTGCTTTGGTAAAAAAAGCCCACGACTTGGGTCTGCGCGTGATGATTGACCAAGTGTTGTCGCACACCTCTGATCAGCACCCCTGGTTTGCAGAAAGCCGTCGTTCACGCAGCAACCCCAAAGCCGATTGGTATGTGTGGGCTGATGCCAAAGACGATGGCAACCCACCCAACAACTGGTTGTCGATTTTTGGTGGCAGTGCTTGGCAATGGGACACACGACGGCGCCAGTATTACCTGCACAACTTCTTGAGCAGTCAACCTGACTTGAACTATCACAATCCCGACGTCGTGGCAGCCATTTTGGGCACCGTGAAGTTTTGGCTGGAACTGGGTGTCGATGGCTACCGCTTGGACACGGCCAACTACTATTTCCATGACAAAGAATTGCGCAGCAATCCAGGCCGCGGTCAACCCAAAGGCAACGATCCTGCAGTGAACGATGTCAACCCCTACGGTTGGCAGTATCACAAGTTTGACAAAACCCAACCTGAAAACATTGGGTTCTTGAAACAACTGCGTGCGCTGCTCGACCAATACCCCAACACCACCATGGTGGGCGAAATTGGCGACGACGATGGCTTGAGCGTCATGGCCGAGTACACCAGTGGCAATGACAAACTGCACATGGCCTACAGCTTTGACTTGCTGGGGCCCGACAGCAGCAGCACGTACTTGCACGATTTGATGACGCGGTTTGCCGAAAAGAATGCCACCGGCTGGCCTTCTTGGGCATTGTCGAATCACGATGTGGTGCGTGTGGGATCGCGCTGGGGTGGTGAGGCTGCCGACGTGCGCAAACTGCGTGTGGCTGCGGCCTTTCAAATGTGCCTTCGCGGTTCGCCTTGTTTGTACCAAGGCGATGAGCTGGGCTTGCCCGAAGCGCAAGTGGCCTACGAAGATTTGCAAGACCCCTATGGCATCACCATGTGGCCTGAATTCAAAGGCCGTGATGGCTGCCGCACACCCATGCCTTGGGACAGCCAAGCAGCCGACATGGGCTTTGGCAGTGGCGCGCAAAAACCTTGGTTACCCTTCACTGAAGCCTATCGAACACTGGCTGTTTCAGAGCAAGACAAAGACCCGCATTCATTGCTGAACTTCTATCGCGGCTTGCTGGCCTGGCGCAAAGGCCAACCGGTGTTGCTGCAAGGTGATCAAACCTTGCTGCCCGTGCACGCTCAAGTGATGGCATTTGTACGTGAACACGAAGGCAAAAAGGTGCTGTGTGCCTTCAACTTCAGCGACAGCGCAGCCACATTGAACTTGCCAGCTGAATTTCAATCTGCATCGGTGCTGCCCATCCCAGGTTGGGGCGGTGGCACTGTGTCAGGTGACAGCATGCAATTAGAGACCTACGGCGCAATGCTGTTAGCCCTTTGACATCGGAGACCTGCATGTCACGCATTGATTTCCAAAACGTCTGCAAGCGTTACGCACCCGAGTTGCCCTTGACGATCAACAACGCCAACCTCACCATCGATCAAGGTGAGTTTTGTGTCTTTGTGGGCCCCTCGGGCTGCGGCAAGTCCACCCTGCTGCGCATGGTGGCAGGTCTGGAGGACATCACCTCAGGCGACTTGCTGATAGAAGAGCAGCGTGTGAACGACTTGCCACCGGCCAAGCGCGGCGTGGCCATGGTGTTCCAAAGCTATGCGCTTTACCCGCACATGACAGTGGCCGAAAACATGGCCTTTGGTTTGCGTGTGTTGGGCTCTGACAAGGCCGAGATCGATCGCAAGGTGAAGGCGGCAGCCGACATCTTGCAGCTCACGCCATTGCTCGATCGTTTGCCCAAAGCTTTGTCGGGTGGCCAGCGCCAACGGGTGGCCATTGGCCGCGCCATCGTCAAAGAGCCCAAGCTGTTTTTGTTTGACGAGCCACTGTCCAATTTGGATGCTGCCCTGCGTGTGCAAACGCGTTTGGAAATTGCCAAGCTGCACAAAGACATGGACTCGGCCAGCATGATCTACGTCACGCACGATCAGGTGGAGGCCATGACCTTGGCGCACAAAATTGTGCTGCTTCACACTGGCGCCCTGATTCAAGAGCGGGGCAGCGTGGCCCAAGTCGGCACGCCCATGAACCTGTACCACCGACCTGTCAGCCTGTTTGTGGCCGAGTTCATTGGGTCACCCAAAATGAATTTGTTGCATGGCCACTTGGTCGACGCGCAAGAAGGCTATGCCACCGTGAAGGTGGGTGAGCAATTGATCAAAGCTGCGGTGGACGCTCGCCATTTGAAAGCTGGCGAAAGCGTGCAACTGGGCGTTCGGCCCGAGCACATTCCCTTAACCTCCTCTGGCGAAGGCAGCCACGTGGCAGGCCACTTGCAACACATGGAACGTTTGGGTGATTCGTCTTTGCTCTATGTGCATCTTGGCGAAGGCCAAGCCATGACCACCGTGAAAGTGGAAGGCAGCGCCATCACCCCTGCAGGCACCTCACTCAATTTATGCCTGCAGCCCGACCAATTGCATGTGTTTGACAGCCACGGCATGGCCTGCCATCGCACGGTGGCGTTGCCCAACTGACATGACAGACGCCGCCAACGATTGGCGCCAACAGGTCGCCTATCAAATCTATCCGCGCTCGTTTGCCGACAGCAATGGCGACGGCATTGGCGACTTGCCCGGTATCACCGCCAAGTTGGACCACCTGGAAGCCTTGGGTGTTGGCATTGTTTGGTTGTCACCCGTGTACGACTCTCCCAACGATGACAACGGCTACGACATTCGCGATTACCGCAGCATCATGAAGGAGTTTGGCACCATGGCCGACTTTGATCAGATGCTGGCAGGCATGAAGACCCGTGGCATTCGCTTGATGATGGACTTGGTGGTGAACCACACCTCGGATGAGCACGCATGGTTCAAGCAAGCCCGCAGTTCACGCGACAACCCTTATCACGACTTTTACATTTGGCAGGACCCTGTGGACGGGCGCGAGCCTACCAACTGGGAAGCCGCATTCAATGGTTCCGCATGGACCTTCAACGAGGCCACCGGCGAGTACTACCTGCACATGTTTTCGAAGAAACAGCCTGATTTGAATTGGGAGAACCCCAAAGTCAGGCAAGCGGTCTACGCGCTGATGCACTTCTGGCTGGAAAAAGGCGTGGGCGGCTTCCGCATGGACGTGATCAACATGATCTCCAAGCCCTGGCAAGTGGACTCGACAGGCCTGGCTGCACCGCGTTTGCCCAATGCACCGGTCGTTCAAGAAGGATTTTTGCAACCCGCGTTTGAGATGGTGACGCACGGTCCCCGCTTCATGGAATTCATGCACGAAATGCGCCGTGAAGTCTTGGACCATTACGATTGCATCACGGTGGGTGAATCGCCTTGCGCCACTGTTGAACAAGCGCAGGCCATCACAGATGCGAAGACGGGTGCCCTGAACATGGTGTTTCAGTTTGAGCACATGGACGTCGACAGCCAGCCAGGCAAAGGCAAATGGGCGCTGAAGCCCTTGCACTTGCCCGACTTGAAAGCCAGCTTGAGCCGTTGGCAAATTGCGTTGCATGGCAAAGGTTGGAACAGTTTGTACTGGTGCAATCACGACCAACCCCGGGCCATCTCACGCTTTGGAGACGATGGTGTGTTTCGGGTTCGCTCCGGCAAAATGCTGGCCACTTGTCTTCACATGATGCAAGGCACACCGTTTATTTACCAAGGCGAAGAGCTGGGCATGACCAACGTCAAGTGGCCCCACATTGACGCCTACCAAGACATTGAAACGCGCAACATGTTTCAAGTCGCAGTGACACACAAAAACCAGCCCCTTGAACAGGTGATGAAGGCCATTCATACCAAGGGTCGCGACAACGCCAGAACGCCCATGCAATGGACCAGCGAGGCCCAAGCCGGCTTCACCACAGGACGGCCTTGGCTGGCTGTTCATGACAACTTCGTTGAAGTGAATGCAGCGCTGGCACGTGCCGATGCAGACTCTTTGTTTCACTACTACCGTCAGCTGATTGCATTGCGAAAAACATGGCCAGTGCTGGTCGATGGTCGCTTTGAATTGCTGTTGCCCAAACACACCGCTTTGTTTGCTTACACACGACAACAGGCGTCCGTGCGCTTGTTGGTCCTGTGCAATTTCAGCGGCCAGTTTCAAGGCTTGCCCTTGAAGCAATTACCTGACTTTTCAAAAGCCACGCCCTTGATTGGCAATTTGCCACACGCAGAGTGGCATTTGGCGCCCGACACCTTGGCGGCGTGGGAGGCACGCGTTTACGTTTTGTCTTGAGGCCCATGGCGTGACTGATGACGCATGCGGGCATGCGTTGCCCTTGCATGCGGAATCCAAGCACGTGAGACCCAGCGGTGCCACATCATCAAACCGCGAATCCACTCATCCGCGGCATACGCAATCCAGACGCCTGTCAGGCCCCAACCCCAATGCACGCCGAGCAACCAACTGCCCCCCGCCAACACCATGGCCATTGAACCCACGCCGGCATAAAAGGGATAGCGAGAATCACCTGTGGCGCGCAAGGCGGAGATCACGATCAAGTTGAAGGTGCGCCCCGTTTCCAGCAAGATCGACCACCACAACAAACGCCGCCCCTCTTCCAAAATGAGGGGGTCGCTGGTAAACCAACCCAGCAAACGCGGCCCTTGCCATGCCATCATCACCGCCACCACGGTGGTCACTGCAAAGCCGATGGTTTGCGCGCGCTTGACCAACACATGCGCATCCCGCAAATGTCTGGCGCCCACCAAATGGCCAACCACCATTTCAACAGCCATCCCAATGGCCGCACCGCTGATCAAGATCCACATGTTGAATTGCAACACATAAGCCTGCGTGGCCAAGGCATGCGTGCCCATGATGCCAACCGCTGCGACACTGACCATGAAAGCCAATTCCCACGACAGATTTTCGGCAGCACCTGGCAAACCAATGTGCAAGATGTGTTTCATAGGGGTCCAACGAACACGCCAAAAGTCAGACCACGATGGCACCAAGTTCAAACGCCATTTCCAAAGCAGCCCCTGCAATCCCAAACCCACCATGCGGCTGATGACCAGGGCCACCGCAAACCCCGGCAATCCCAAGCCTGGCCAGTCGGCCAAGAATTCCAACCAAGGCGCGCCATGCATGAGGGGCCAAGCCAGACTGATGTGCACGGCATGCATCACAAGCATGACCCACAAAGTTTCCTGAGTCCGCAAATGCGCACGCATGACGCTGGCCATGCAAGCATTCCAAGCGTCCAACAGCAAGGCCAATGACAAAGCTTGCAACAGCGGCACCGCCAACGCCAACACATCGGGCGGTGCATTGAGCAGTTGCAGCAATGGCGTGGCAAACAACAAGGCCACCACCGCCATGCTGCCACCCATCCAGGTCCCTGCTGCCAATGCCGCACGCGCCACACGATCGGCTTCCGCAAACTGTTTGGCACCTAGGTTTTGACTGACGACAACGCCGATGCCCGCACCGACCAAGCGAAAGACCATGAACAACAAGCCAAACAAATGGTGGGTCATTGCAAATGCACCACCAGCCGCATCTGACATGTGCGCCGCGAAGCGAGTTCCCAGCATGCCGACCGCCATGCCGAGTCCCAGTTCGACAAACAAGGGCGCGGCAACCGCACCAAAGCGTAACTTCATGGCTTCAATTCAAGCCCGACCCGGTCCATCCACAAGGGCTGCGCAGCTTGGCCTCCGCCCATTTCAGAACCACCACCTTGCGGCGACAACTTGCGATAACCATTGTCATAGTCCCATGTGTACACGCTCAACTGCAGTCCTTTGAGCGAAGGCACATCGGCCAGCAAACTGGCAGGCAAATCAAATTGAACTGTGCGAGCCGCCACATCCACTTGAATCTTGGCGCCTTCAGGCAAAGCGGTGCCTTCTGCCGAGGCACTGGCACCTTGGGTTGTAAACAATGCATTGGACCATCCGTGGGCGCGCAAGCGGTAATGCCAATGCGTGTTCTCGGGCAAGTGATCTTGCTGCAATGGCATCACGCGCAAGCTGTTGCTGGCATCGGGCTTGCCAATGAAAAAAGTAAAGGCCACGTGGTCAAAGCCATTGGCAGGATTCCAGCTTCGGTTGATGGCCCCCATCTTCACTTTCAGTCGCAATGATTTTCCAGAAGACCAAACTTCAAGCCTTTCAATGTCAAACGTACCTGGAACGTACGTCGGGTC